>Ga0182027_10010653_pt1 | contig 13049 bp, 14 predicted proteins | sample 712E1DmetaG_FD_121300 | JGI IMG/M metagenome (GOLD analysis project Ga0182027, IMG submission 121300) | Permafrost microbial communities from Stordalen Mire, Sweden - 712E1D metaG (Illumina Assembly) | ecosystem: Environmental > Terrestrial > Soil > Wetlands > Permafrost | place: Sweden...
AAAGTGAATTTGTTATTTTGCTTTTTGAAACGGAAGCACTAATTGAAAAAGTTTTTTCCACCGGGAACAACAGATCCCATTTAATTTTTCCAGCTTTTTTTATCAGTATATTCGTTGTATGACATGGGAAAGTTATTAACGGTGCAAGGACTCTGGAAATTAATCTTGAATTATAATTTATTTTATAAAGAGTTAAATCATCAGCTTCAAAATAAACGCCCATATAATCGATTTTTGTATTAGCGGCTCCGAGTTCAATTAATTCTTCTTCACATAAAGTTTCCATTTTCCCGGAGACCTGGGCAAAGAATTTATTATTTTTTTGGTAATCAAACATAACTTAATAAACCTTTTCGTCCTATGCAGAGAGGTAACTGAAACCTACCTCGTTGTGCCGACCCATGTCGCCGCACGGATATAGTGAGACAAGAAGGAAATGCGGTCACAATTTTATCTGATAGGTATATTATTTTAATGTATTCTTATCAAAACGAACAATTATGAATTTCTTTTAACATCATCTTCAAATTAACAGATCAAATATATAATTATTTACAATAGCTTAGAAAGTAACATCCTGCGAAAAAACATTTATAGATATCAGCAAAAATATATCTAAGCTATTTACGGTTAAATTTGCTATTATTAATATATTATTATCTCATTTGAGGTATATTATGGTAAAAGAATTGGATATCTCTTCGAAAATATTCTCATCGATTAAATCCTTACGTATAATTTTAAGTTATGTATGCTTGAGTGCAATATGGATTTTTATATCTAATAATTATTTGGGAAAGCTCTTACTACTTTCGCAGCTTGGTACATGGACTGAAATACTTACCGAATGGATATATGTAATATTAACGTCGGCATTTCTTTATTTTGTAATTAACCGTTCTCTCTTTCTAATAAATAAAGCTAAAGATGAAGCTGAAAAAGCAAATATGCTTAAGACGGAATTCCTTGCTCAGATCTCGCATGAAATAAGAACTCCTTTAAATATATCTTTGAGTTTTATAAGTAAAATAAAATGGGAGCTGGAAGATAACCTTACACCAGAGTTGTTGAATGATTTTATCGTAATTGAAAAATCAGACAAAAGACTGATCAGGACGATTGATTTAATTTTGGAAATGTCGGAGATGCAGCTCGGGACTTATAAACCTGTATTTAATGATATTGATTTAATAAATGATGTATTGGAGAATATCCATACTGATTTTTTAGTTCAATGCAAGAAAAAAGGATTGGAATTAAATCTAATTTATAGGGTTGAAAACGCTAAACTTAATTGTGATTATCAGAGTGTTTCAAAAATATTTGTTAACATTTTAGATAATGCAATTAAATATACTGTACTCGGGAAAATTGATATTATTTTGGAAAGAAATAATAAAAATGAATTAACCGTTTCAATAATAGATACGGGTATTGGAATTTCAAATGGGTTTATACCTAAGTTATTTGAACCTTTCAGTCAGGAGGAACAAGGATATTCAAGATCGTATGAAGGAAACGGGTTAGGATTGGCACTTGTTAAAAAATATTGCGAATTAAATAATGCGTCGATTAATGTTGAATCGGAAAAAAAGAAGGGTTCTAAATTTACTGTAACATTTCATAATCATTTCATAAAAAAACTTATATAGACTTCAAAACTCTATTATAATAAATCCGTCCTAATATATCAGGAAGAGCTACAATTATTTTAAAAGATAGGTAATAATCAATTTATTCTATTATCAAATCAAGTTAATTATTTATCATTTTATTATTGTTTATAACAAATTGTCTTTTTTTACGCGTTTTATGGTCAAAACCAAGGGAACTATTTATATCAGAATTACCATCAATTTTAAATCTTGAAATTAGTGTTTGTAGATTATCCGTCAATCTATTTAGATCTTCAGATGCTCTTGCAATCTCTTGAATTCCAGCCGCACTTTGCTGTGTTACATTGTTTATTGAATCAAGATTTTTACTTATATGTTTCGCTGCCGATGACTGTTCTTCACTTGCAGCTGCAACCTGAGTAGCTAAACCCATAACATCTTCCGCACTCTCAATAATTTCGTTTAATGCCTGTCCGGCATTATTTGCTAGATCTTTACCTTTTTCAACTTCAATTGTCCCTTCTTCCATTGAAGTTACCGCACCTACGGTTTCTTTTTGAATCTGTTTAATCATTACAGCAATTTCTTTTGTAGCTTTTGTAGTTCTTTCAGCTAGCTTTCTTACTTCATCAGCTACAACTGCAAATCCTCTACCTTGTTCGCCTGCACGTGCAGCTTCGATAGCTGCGTTTAAAGCAAGCAAATTTGTCTGATCAGCGATGTCATCAATTACTTGAATAATTTCACCGATTTGGTCACTGCTCTTTCCTAATGCTTGTACCGTTAATGCGGATCTTTTTACAACTTCTGCGACATGATTCATACCTACTATAGTTTCATTAACTACTCTTCCGCCTTCTTTTGCAATTATACCTGAATTCTTTGCTGCATCAGAAGCTGTTAACGAATTTTTAGTAGTTTCAAGGATGGTTTTAGTCATTTCTTCAACTGCGCTTGCTACTTCGGCTGTTTGAGAACTTTGTTCCTGAGCTCCTGCAGCCATTTCTTCTGTTCCGGAAGAAATTTCATTACTTACGTTAGCAGTTTCTTTAACCGCTATCGACACTTCCGAAAGTGCTTGATGAAATGAATCAACTAATCCGTTAATACTATTCTTAACGACTGCAAAATCTCCTTTATAGTCACCGGTCATCCGAACAGTTAAATCTCCATTTGCAATTGTTTCAAGAACTTTGCTTGATTCATTTATAGGATTAACAAACGATTCAAGGGTTTCATTAAAACCAGCAATGATTTCTCTATATCTGCCTTGGAATTTTTCTTGGCTACCTCTTGTAGATAATTTCCCGGCAATAGCTGTTTGACTAAGCATTGCCGATTCAGCGACAAGATTATTTATAATATCTATTAATTTAATCAAGCTCTTTGAAAGCATATCTTTCTCTGAACCGGCTTTTAATTCAAAATTTATATCACCGGAAGCAATTCTTTCTGCAGCCGAAGATTGTCTTTTAATATTATCAATAATAATTCCGAATGTACTTTCCAATTGTCCAAATTCATCGTCGGTATTTACATCAACTGATATGTTGGTATCACCGGATGAAAGTTTATCAGCAATTACAGTTAATCTACGGATAGGATCGCTGATTATTTTTGTTAAATACAGACCTATTAAAATTGAAATTACTAGGCCTACTGTTACACTAATTATTAAAGGTATTAATGCTGAGTCAATATCCTTATAAACCAATAGATTAAATAATACCGTAATCAATGAAACTGTTATAAGGCTGCAAATAATTTTTATTTTTAAGTTTAGATTTATAAACCAATTCATAAATATCTCTCCGTTAATTGTAATAATGACGTTATAATAAGCCTTTAATAAATTCTATCATATTTTTATGTCCAAATCCAGGCATACTTAATAGATCAGATTAAAATAAGAAGAGACATTATATGCCAGCCATAATAGCAAGCATTGTTTCTTATACAACGCTTTTAAATAATTCATATGCAGCTACAAGACTTTATAATTAAATCAAATAATATTATTTATGCATCTTCTCTATCTGCTTAGCTTCATCCTGGTGTAATATTTTATTCAAATCAATTAGTATCAGCAATCTATCATCTAGTTTTCCGACAGATTTAATAAATTCCGAGTCAACACCGGCTACAATTTCCGGAGGTGCTTCTGTAATACTAATAGGAATTCTCAAAACTTCATTTACTGCATCAACAATAAAGCCAATGGTACTCTTACTCAATTCAACTACAATAATTCTAGTATCTTTATCATGTTCCAGCTTTTGCAAGCCTAATCTAGTTCGCAGGTCAATTACAGGAATTACTTTACCTCTAAGGTTTATTACTCCTTCGACAAATACCGGAGAATTAGGGACTTTTGTAATTTGCACTATTTTAATTATTTCTTGCACATTTAATATATCCACACCGAATTCTTCTGTACCTATCTTAAAGCTTACTAATTGTAATAATTCGGAATTTTCATTATTGTTTTTTTTAGCGTCTGACATGATATTATCCTCATTTGCTTTATTATTTTTTAATTCTTTAATTTTACTAAGAATTCATCAGCATATATTTAACTAATTATCGAAATATTTTTACTTTTTTTCATCTTTTATTATATTTATTTCTATTAATGGATATAGGTTTTGTTACTTTCAATATGATATTTATAAAGAGATTTTTTTTTAATAACAAACTAAATCAAATAATATTTCTATCATTAAGGCTAATTTTTTAACGGAGAGGGATCCTAATTGATATTGGATAAATAGAAGAAACTTCTGCCAATGATTTATTATTTTCAAGTTGATCTACAACCCATGTTGCAATATAATAACCAAGCGCTGCTTCGAAGAAATCATCGGAAGTCCAGTGTTGATCTTGATAGACACGTGAAACAAAGGTTAAGACTGCATGTAAATAAGCAATTGTTTTTAACCAGCCAGCTTTGGCATTTCTAGATAATTCTGTTGATAGAACAAATGCGGCGACATTATGTCCGCCTGGACTTGAATGCAAATCATCGTTAAATAGTGATGAAAAAGGATGAAATGAAGATGTCCCTTCCTCCATATAAGGTCTTGCCCTACCAATTGCGACTTTTAGTTTATTAATATCAAGTATTCCAATCTAATAAGGCAGGCATACTTTTAAATGGGTTCTTATAAATGTAGTCCGTAAGGCATTTACAAATAGTTTCAATTACCTAATAAAGAATGGTTATTTTTTTCATTCTTCTTGTCTCTTTTAGCTGCTTTTTTTTCTTTCATTGATTTTACAGGTTCTTTCTTGGATGTTTTTTTTGCATTTTGACCTTTACTCATAATATTTTCTCCTATTAGGACAAATTAGCATTAATTAAAATACAAATCAGTTAAATATCTGAAAGAAATTTCTTTAATTCATCAGCGCTAATTCCAAGTTTAATTCTAATTTTTTCATACATATCCCCTTTTTTGCCTTCATCATAACGAAGATCGCTATCGGTAAGACTTGGATATTTCTTTTTGAACTTAGCTTTTTGCTCATCCCACTTTTCCTTCATTGAAGGAGTGGATCTTGAAAAAGGATTTGTCACTATATTTTTCTTTAAATCCATTTTTATTTCTTCCTAGATTAACAAAATATTATTATTTACCGAAAATACACAGAAATTATATTCCGGGCAATAAATTAAAAGCTGGAGAAGAGTTTATACACTTTTAAAAGCAATATATTTCTGAGATCAAATTCACAATTATGAGTCTGAATCAATAATATAAAAAATCCCGCCTGACTTCTGTCATGCAAGTCTAATGCGGGACTATATAATAAAAATAAATATTTTTATTTAATCAGTTTTACTTCGGATGCTTGCAGGCCTTTCGAACCTTGAGTAATTGAGTATTCAACTTTATCATTTTCTTCTAATGATTTATAGCCTTCACCGATAATTGACTTAAAATGCACAAATACATCTTCACCGCTTTGTTGTTGAATAAAACCAAATCCTTTAGTACTGTTAAACCATTTAACAGATCCTTGTTTGCGCTCTGCCATAACAGATGCTCCTTTTGAATTAATATGAATTTAAATTTGACAGGGCTCTAAAATCTATTGGGAAGGTTTGAATTTCTTCTACTTCTACATCTACATCTAAAGTAACTGTCTTACAGCTATAAATATACTACTAATTATTTAAGTAACCTAACTATATTTTGATAATTATGCATACCCTGTTGGAAAAGGTCAGTTTAATTAAAGAATCAAAAGTTATGAGTGCCCAGACATATGCAAAATTGAATTTACTTATACCTATGAGTTCCCAATCCTATACTAAAGGACACTCTATAAACAATAATAGCAATCAATAACAGAAAAATCACCAGCCACAAATACCAGTTTTTAACATTGTTTTGGAATCTAGAGCCTTGATAGTGTTTGGTTCTTTTATCTTCTGCATCTTTGATAGATTTTTTGAGGTTAACTTTTTTCATTCAATTGATTCTTATTAACTTTCATTTTATAGTAATGATTCTCAGTTATTTCTTTATTATAACTTTTACAGTCTAAAAATTGTATTATATAAAAAGCGCTTTGATAATTATTAGGAATAATATTCATAATATTAGAAAAAGTGCCTCTTGCATATTTCATTTGGAAATAAGAAAAATCTTACCGTCGTTTAGTTGTACCTCTTCAGTGATTTTCTTGTCTTTTTGCAATTCATCAATTGAAAATAGAAAATTACGTCTAATTTTATCAAACCAAATAAGGCATACTTTATCATCATTTTTCCACATATCGATTTGTTTTTGATTATTGTACAATTGAGGTGAATTGTAAAAGGTTTTTGTGGGACTAAACCTTGAATAAATATTTGCAAGAATATAAATAGCTTCAGGAGCATTGCTATATAAATTATATTCTTTACACAATTGTTTCTGTTCTGCCACAAATCTAATAGTTTCGCTGTTTCTCCACTGACTACAACTATACTCGTAGCCGGATTGATCAATGAATTCATTTATAAAATACTTTGTGTTTATGTATGGGTATTTCATCATCAAAATAATACCTATACCTAAAAGAGCTGTAACAAATAATTTGGGTAAATATTTTGCAAGCCATTGATGGATTTTATCAGCAAGAAGAAATAAGATATAAATTATAGGGATATAGATAGGACAAAGTAATCTGTTTGAAATATAGTCATAAGCAGTAGTTGTTGATGAAATAACTATTACTGCAGAATATAATACTATAAAAATAAAGCTCGGCCCAATAAGTTTTATCCCATCTTTACCTGAAGTATTACTTAAATCAAGTTCCAAAAACATCCAGAAAAATATTAATAGAATAATAAATAAATAAGGCGAGACTAAATTAACCGGTAAAAACCAGGATAGAATTGTATTATAGTAGAATTTAAGGTTATCAACCAGAGTATATGACGACTGAGCACGTTGACCAACAAGTGTACCCGATATAAAATAATTTCTAATACACCAAATACTTATAGGTAAACAAGTGATTAGCAAAAAAAAGAATGAATGTTTTATTTTTTCTTTTAATGCAATCCTGCTCCAAATAAAAATGCTAATCAATCCTGTCAGTATAATTATTATTCCAGTATATCGTGTAAGGCATGCAAGTGCCCCAAATACAGAAATAAGAACAAGCGAATAAATATTATGTTCATTTTGATACACTTCAATGTAAAATAGAAACATAAGTAATATAAAAATAAAGAGTGGTTCTGATAATGTCATTAATGATGATTGTACAATTGCGAATGAAATAAGAAGTGAACCAGTTCCTAACACTACTAAAATGAAAGACTTTAAATGATTCAGAAATAATAAACCCGAAATAAACACAATAAGACCAAATAATATTGCATTGACATAGCCAGCTGATATTATCGGGTCTGTTGATAAAGTTATTTTTATTAGAGCCAAAATCATGGAATATAAGGGAGGCTGAAAAACTAAATATTCACCATTGTAAGTAAGAAAACCTTTACCTTCGGATAGATTTCTAGCAGCCGATATATATGAAACCGAGTCAGGAGTAATACCGGATCCATGGCGGTAAGTCAAGAGCAAAACAATCCCAGCTCCAATTAGTCCTAATACCCCAATAATAATTCTTTTTAATGCATTATTTGTCATCATTTGACTAAATCCGCCTGAGGCAGTTTTAAGTTTACCCGCATTTGGCGGGCCAATATACTGACGAATAGGCTTAATGCTGTCAGACTAATATAATTTTGAAAGTACCAATTATTTTAAAATATTAATTTAGTTTGAGAACCCCACCCTACCTAATAATAGATAGATCATCTAACGGGTATTCACAACTTACAATTAACGAAAATACATAACTAAGTTAATAATGATTTTTGTGTTTTACTAAATAATCATTACACTATTAATTATTATTTTCGATAATAGCACATATTCATTTATTATATGCGAAATATCAAAGGATGATAATGAAAACGAAATTGTTAATTTTCAGCTTACTAATTATATTATTATTGAAAAATGAACTCATAATTGCGCAAGAGATTTCATCTTCTCAAATTAAAGTTACAAGCATTAAGATCAATGATTCACCTTTATCTGAACAATCATGGAAGAATATTACATTTAGACCGCAAGATTCAATTACCTTTTATTTTGAAGATCCTGCCGGAATTAATAAGAAAATATTATACAGAGTATATTTAAACGGTATATTAATCAATCCGGAACTGGCGCCTGTCAACAATACAGCTACATTTGATCAGCTGACAGAGGGTGCTTATATTTTCAAATTACAAGCTCATTCTCTAGATGGTTGGGAGTCGGCTCCAACTGTTTTCCAGTTCATTGTTTCCTCAAAAACTGTTTCATCGGTTGATGACCAAAATGTTCAGCAAACACAGTCTTCAAAACAAAATAAACCGGATCAACCCGGTATTCTCACTCAAAATCCTCTGATTTTAATATACGTATTAGGTACAACATCAATTCTTTTATCAGCTATAATTCTGTTTATGATTTTCGGTCGGAATAATGCAAAGCAGGTTAGGGTTGAAAGACCAAAAAATTCTGTTATTATGGAAGAATTAGCCGATTTGAAATATTCATATAAACGTGTTAAAGAAGAATTAAAAAATCAAACTGAAGATAATGGTTATTTGTTAAAACAAATAAAAGGATTGGAATTATCAATTAAGAATCTTGAAACAGCAAATCTTCATTTATTTGAACAAAAAGAACGGCTTACAGAAAGTAAACGTCAGCTTGAAATTTTACAAACTCAAAAAGAGGAATTATTTGCCCATGCAATTCATGATATAAAAAATCCCGCATCGGCAATTAAAAGTTATCTTGAGTTACTGAATTCTTATGATTTGAATGCAACCGAGCAACAGGAAATCATGGTTTCCTTGATGGAATCATCCGAAGACATTGTAAAACTTTCACAAGAAATGTGTACAATAATTGCTCAAAACAAACCGGAACCTGCTCTTAAATTTGAAAAAGCTTCAGTTAAAAAATTGATTGATAAAATCTGTAATCAGAATATGTCATATGCTAAAGCTAAGAAAGTCACTCTTTTAAATAAGTCTTCAAATGAATTACCAGACGTTAAAATGGATGAGGTTAAAATTGAAGATGTCATCGATAATCTCGTAAATAACGCTATTAAATATGGACCTGAAAACACGATTGTAGAAGTGAGGACTTCTGTCAGAAATGATATGTTGACAGTTGAAGTAAAAGATAACGGAGTTGGACTTTCTGAAAGCGATATGAAACGCGCATTTCAAAAAGGTTCCGTTTTAAGCGCCAAACCTACCGGTATTGAACAAAGTTCAGGACTTGGATTATGGCTCGTTAAAAAAACTGTTGAAGAACATAATGGCAAAGTATGGGTTGAAAGTAAATTAAGTATAGGTTCTACTTTTGCATTTGAATTACCTATTAGTAATAGGTAGAGAATTGCATTTATGAAAATGTTTGTTGAATTGTTGAAAGGTTGAATTGTTGAATTGTTTTTTTACTCACTACTTAGATGTATGCGAACTTATCTATAAGATTAGACAAATAAACGATTCAACAGTTCAACAAATTTATGCGGACCTAATATAATTTTTAAAAACTTCTTTAGTATATGAAAAAGATTTAAACATTTTCTTTATGTTAATTCTTTTTATTGCCTTCACTAAATTTGAATAGTACTGTTCATTTTCATATTTTCTTAATATATACCTGGACGCAAATTCAATTTCCTGTCTTGTAAGTGAAACATGTTTAATATTTCCATCTAAATGGTAAAGAACTAAAGGTTCGTTTATTCCGGCAGCGTTCCATTTTTTAATTATTCTTATAAATAAATCGTAATCTTGAAGACAAGGGAGCAATTCATCAAATCCGTGGATATCTTTTAATATTGATCGGGGAATCATAACTGAAGAGGTTATACCTACAAAATTATCCGTCATAATTGCTTTAAATTGATTGTTCTTTGGCGGATAGCTGAAAGAATAGTTTTTACCAATACCAAAAATTAAATTCCCTTTCCTAATAGTTTTTCTTCCTGTATAACAAATTCCTAATTGTTTATCATTTCCTAAGCAATCAATCTGTTTTTGAAGTTTTTCAGGCATCCATTCATCATCGTCATCAAGAAAAGAAATTAAATCACCGGAAGAATTTTTTATCCCAATATTACGGGCAACTGCGCCACCTGATTTTTCTTTTAGGTGTATACACTTTATCCGATAAGATTTCATCCCTGACATAACAGATTTAGTTGAGTCATTTGAAGCGTCATCAATAACAATAATTTCCCAATCATTATAAGTTTGATTTATAACACTTTTTATTGCTCGTATAAGCAAGTCGATTCTGTTTCGAGTAGGTATTACAACACTCACCAAAGACATTTACCTTTCCTCATGAAAAGTATATTTTATAAAAGTATTCTTTCTCATAATTGAATTTAATAAAAACTCTATAGAATTAATATTTTGCGGCAAACTTCTGCAATTCAGTCAGAGTTGGCAATGAAGTTCGCCCACCTAGACCTAATGTATTTATAGCTGCTACCATGCTGGCAGTCCTAATCGACTCAAATAAGTTGTAATTATTTAATAAACCATATAGAAAAGCCCCATGGAAGCTATCACCGCAGCCAGTTGTATCGACAACATTAAGCATTTCAAATGCAGGCTGATGGAATCCATTAATGTCTTTTGTAAAAAGCCAGCTACCGTTTTTCCCATCAGTTATAACTACTATTTCAGGCCCTTCGAGTAAAAATTGATTCGCGGCTTCACTAATATTTAATTTGAAGGTATATTTCTCGGAAAAGTCTTTTGCAACTATACAAACATCAGAAAGCGGAACAATCTTTCTCAAATCCTCTCTATAACGATAGGACCCTCCATCAAATGATATTTTTATATTAAATTCTTTTGCAATTTTACATGCTTTAAGGCAAGCAGATAAATGTCTGCCGTTAATATGTATATACTTGGATTTTGAAATTAAGTCATTATTAACATCATTTTCAGATAAGTCCCCCGAATCACCCGGCAAATAAATAATTGTTCTTGCACCGTCATTTTCCCGCACTATTATTGAAGTCAATGAAGAAGTAAATCCGTTTTTAATAATAATAAAATCAGTAATTACCTTTTCTTTTCTTAAGCCTGAAAGTATTTGATTTCCAATCCAATCATTACCTATACAATCTAAAATTATAGTTTTAGCTCCCAACCGAGCCAAAGTTACAAGAGCTGTAGCAACCGGTCCTCCGCCTTCTGATTTGAAACATTTTGCCTGTTGGACATCTTCTCTATCCGGGAAATGTTCAACTACAAAGAATTGGTCAATAGTATTAACCCCTATTCCAACTACATCAATTTCTTTCATAAATTCAACATTAATTGTTATGGAAATAATAAAGCAGTTTTGTTTTATTTAAGCACTAAGGCAAATGTTTTTCTATGCCGGATATTTATTAGTAAAATCTAAAAAATAATTTTGAACAGTAATGTGAATTTTGTACAAATACCCTTTTTACTTTCTACCGAGATAACGGCGTTATTAATGTCGCAATATTTTTTTACCAATGCCATGCCAAGTCCGTTACCTTCAAATCCCCTCGAATATCCTTGTTCTTCCTGACTAAACGGGTCAAACAATCTTGGTATATATTCTTCAGATATACCAATCCCCGTATCAGCGATTTCAACTTTCAGATTATGGTAAGTATCATTACTAACTTTAATTTCAATTTTGCCGAGAGTTGTATATTTGATGGCATTATCAATTAAATTAGAAAAAATCTGGGCAGTGCTGTATTGGTCACCGTATATTTTAGTTTTATTAGTTTCGATACTCAATTTGAATTCAAGATTTTTTTTCTCTGCTATAGTTTTGTATTCATTAAATATTTTCATTAAACAGGATGATACTATGTCAAATTGAACATAGACAGGTTCATATAATCCAAGCTGCAGTTCAGACATATTCAATATCAGATCTACAGTTCTTATAATTCTTTTCGAAGCGGTATTAATTGCTTCAAAGCACAGCTTTAATTGAGGTGATAAATCTCCATTTATTAATTCTTTAATATATTCAGTATAGCTAAGCGACACATTCAACGGAGATCTTATTTCATGTGACATTTGTGCCAGAAATTCAGTTTTAATTTTATTTGCTTTCTCCGCTGTTTCTTTTGCAATGGTAAGCTCTGTTAGCATTTTCTTTCTATCAGAAATATCCCTTGTGACTCCCATAACTTCCTTTACTTTTCCATATTCATTTTTTATCAAAGTAAAAACAACTTCTGCTTGAACGATCGATCTGTCTTTACATGGTATTTCAATTTCAATTGTATTGGTTGAATAGGAATTATCCCCGCCTTCAAATGCACTGATATTTTTTGGCAGAAGATCTGTAATAAGAGCATATGATTCCGGTGTAACCGAATAACCGAAACTTTTCGACATCAATTCTAGGGGAGTAAATTTTGACATTTTTTCAACGGAAGGACTTATATATTTGTATTGTTCTGTTTCCAACTCAATTAACCATATCACATCTTTAGTATTTTCCGCAATAAGCTTATAAAGTTTTTGTTGTTGTTCCAATTTCTCATTTATTTCAGCATATTTAGATATATCCTTTTTTATAATTTTATAGAGCAAAATTGCAGTTACTAAAACAAACAACCATCCTTTAATTATGGACAAATAAGTAACCGTATTTAGATTAACACCTATTAATTCCAACATCCAATCAGACAAGAGAATCCATAATACACTGATAATAAAATACACAGCGACAATTTTAATTGTATTTGATATCGGATCGATCATAGAAGTTAAAATGTGTTTTTTACTCATCATTCCCTCCAATTTAATAAATCATGATTTGAGAATTTCAG
>Ga0182027_10010655_pt1 | contig 13048 bp, 9 predicted proteins | sample 712E1DmetaG_FD_121300 | JGI IMG/M metagenome (GOLD analysis project Ga0182027, IMG submission 121300) | Permafrost microbial communities from Stordalen Mire, Sweden - 712E1D metaG (Illumina Assembly) | ecosystem: Environmental > Terrestrial > Soil > Wetlands > Permafrost | place: Sweden...
AATAAGGTAGGCGTGCTGAAACTTGCAGCAACAGTTTGCCCGCGGTCAACGTTCCGGGAAATCACAACCCCCGATACCGGGGCAACAATGGTGGCATATTTCAGGTTAATCTTGGCCCTGTCGAGGGCCGATTTTGCCGAGCGGGCATTTCCCTGGGCTGTTTCATAATCTGACAGCGACTGATCATAATCGGATTGGGCAATTACCTTTTCATCGAAAAGCTGCTTGTTCCGGTCATAATTGCGTTTCGTGAGGTTGACCTGGACCTGGGCCCGGTACATGGAGGAAGCGGCATCTTCCACCGATGCTGCAAGGTAAGTAGTATCCAGAAGGGCAACAACCTGTCCTTTTTTTACGACAGAGTTAAAATCCACCAGGATCTTGTCAATAATACCAGAAACCTGGGTTCCAACCTGCACGGTCGTATCCGCCTGAAGTGTGCCGGTTGCTGTTACTACAACCTTGAGATCTCCCATTTCGGCTTTTCCGGTTCGCCATTGTATGGCTGCCGTACCCTTTTTCCCAAACAAAAACCAGGCGCCAACAGCTGCCAATACTACGATGCTAATAATCAGGATCCAATACTTCTTTTTCATGTGTTACTAATTTTGATTTAAATGGTCAGAGGCCTGCCTGCTGCCAGGCAGGGATTACCCAATATTATCATTCACGGTTTATATGAATTGTATCTGTTTGGGTATTTCATTATGTGCTTTGTATTTTGAATTTTGGCTTAAAATTGAATGGGTTTCCCCTGATAAAAATCCAGGATCTTCGTTTTGAAGATATAATCATATTTTGACTGTATGCCATTTGACTGTGCCTGGAAATAATTATTTTTTTCAATGAGATAGTCGGTGGCTGTCGCCATGCCTACGTTATATTTTCGTTCCATATTCTTATAGGAAAGTTCAGCAGCGTTGATCTGTTCTTTGGTTGCTTCATACTTTTTAATCGAATTCCGGAGGTCAGTGTACGATTGTTCAATGGTTTTGCGAAGCTGAAGCCTGGTATTCTGTTCATTAAGCTGTGCGTTGAGGGCATTAATCTTTGCCTGTTCGATACCTGATTTGATCTGCCGGTTACTGTATATCGGTATGGAAAGGTTTAACCCGATCGATTCGCCGAGGTTATTCCACAATTGGGGAAAGAACGGAGAATCATTGACTGAAGAATTTGAACCCTGGGAAGTGACTGAATAATTTGAGTTGGCGCTTCCGCTGAGACCTATTGAAGGATACCTGGCACCTTCACTGATCTTGATGCCCAGCAGTGCGCTGTTTGTCCGGATGGATGCACCGGCAATCTGCGGCTGAACTGTCAGGGCCTTATTATAGATCTCCTGGTTGGTTTGATCCAGGAGAAGCGAAGGCTCAACCAGGTCGGGAATTTTCACCTCAAAGCTATCGGAAATTGGGATCTCCATGAGTTGTTCCAGCGTCACTTTTGCCAGGTCGAGCTGACCCTGTGCATTCACAACAGCGAGGTTATCGGTAGCCTGCTGTGAGCGGATCGTATAAAGGTTGCTTTCGGGCAAAGTCCCGGCGGTAACCATTTTCTGGGTACGGTCCACCTGGACAGCTGTGGCATCTGCCTGGTTCTTGGCGGCTTTCAGGATCTCGTATTGAAACAGCAGCTGCAGGTAAGCGGTCGTAATGCTTAAGGTAACCTGGTTCTTTACATTCTCTAAATCCGTTTTCACTGCATCCAGGTTCATTTTATTCTGAAGGATGGTATGCGAGATCTGGAAACCATTGAAAAGGGCAACGCCCGAACTGATCCCAAAGCTGGAAGAGTTGGTGGTTCTTTCCACGTACTGGTTTGTGGTCGGATTCACACTCCGGCCAAAACTAACCCCATCCCGTGCACTGGCACTCAGGTTTGGATAGCGGTTTGCTTCCGATTGTTCAAGGGTGATGAGGCTGAGATCGATGTTCAGACGGCTCTGGTTCAATGAAATATTTCTTTGAAGTGCCGTATCCAGGCATTGCTGGAAGGTCCATGTATGGTTTTGCGCCCGTGCAAAAGTAAAAAGCAGGCAGGCAGCAATGATCAGAAGTGGTTGTTTTCGCATTTCAGTCGATTCTGTTTTTCTGGTTGATTATTTGAAGGAAACTCTCTTTATAATTGTCGCCGATGGGGATCTCTTTATCCCCCACCATCACAAAATTCCTGTGAATATACTGGATCTTCCTGATGTTCACCATAAAGCTCCGGTGAACGCGGATGAAATCAGGAGCAACCAGCTTATCCTCTATGGCCTTCATGCTCGACAATGTCACAACAGGTTTTCCCCCGACAACAATTTTAATGTAATCCTTCAGGCTTTCTATATATTGAATTTCAGCGATCTCAATTTTAACCAGTTTATACTCTGATTTCACAAAGATGAACTGGTTGGAAAAACTGATCTCTTCGGCGGCAGGCTGGGCCTGTTTTTTTTCCAAAATGGAAAGATGCTCCTGGGCTTTGTTCACCGCCTTAAGGAACCGCTCAAAAGAGTATGGTTTCAGGAGATAATCTATCACATCCAGTTCAAAACCCTCCAGGGCATATTTTTCGTAGGCAGTCGTAAAGATGACGAGAGGTTTGTGCGGGAGGCTCTTGAGAAACTGGATCCCGGAAATATCCGGCATCTGGATATCGAGAAAAAGCAGGTCGATCTTTTCCGATTGAAGCACATCAAGGGCATCAAGCCCGCTTCTGCATTTTTTTACAAGTTGCAGGAAAGAAACCTTCCGGATGTCGTCTTCGATCAGGTCGAGGGCAAGGCTTTCATCATCAACTGCAATGCACCGTATCATACTTATAATGAAATATCCAGGTTAACAATGTATTTCGTTGTGTTTTCTTCAACGTTAATCGTATGGGTTCCGGGATACAACAGATCGAGACGGCGAAGTATGTTCTTCAGCCCGATCCCGGAATCCTGCTTAACAGGGTCATCACTCTTTTTAATCCTGTTATTTTCAACGCGGAAGTGAAGATTTCCGTTATCAATTCTCAAGTGGATGTCGATGTTCGATGCTTCCAGGTAGCTAACACCATGTTTAAAGGCATTCTCAACGAATGGGATGAGGAGCATGGGTTCAACCATTTTCCCTTCCATGTTTCCTTCAATGCTGAAATTGATCATTACCGAATCGGAGATCCTCAACCGCTGAAGGTCAATATAATTCTCCAGGTATTCCACCTCCTTTTCAAGGCTCACCTTTTCATCTTTCGAATCATAAAGCATATACCTCATGATCCGGGAAAGCTGGATGATGGCATTTTCAGTGTTATCCGACTTTTTCCGGGCAAGAGAACAAATGTTATTCAGGATATTGAATAGAAAATGGGGATTCACCTGCGATTTCAGGAAGGCCAGCTCAGAGTGCAATTTCTCATTTTCCATCTCTTTCTTTTGTTTCTCTGCTTTGAACCATTCGTTAGTGATTTTAATGGCTGTACTGATGGCAAAGACAAACAGGGCGGGGAAAACCGGGAAAAAGAGCCGGTGAAGAAAACCGGGATGATGAAATTCGGAGGGAACGTAGGTGTCGATTATATCTGAAAAAATCAGGTGTGCTGCTGAGATGAAAACAAGACACCCCAGGATAGTCAACAGGTAATAGAAAAGTTTCCCGGGCAGGAAAAGTTTGCGGATAAGGAAGTATGTATTGAAATAAAAGAAGGAAACCAGAAGAAGGAAAAGCATTGTGTTTCTCCAGATGAAATGTGGGGAAATGTGTTGCCGGGTATCGTCTATATAAGGAATCATGTATAATCCAAGCCAGATAAGAACGTGAATGGCGATGGTAAAAAATCTGGACAGACTACCGGATGGTTTTTGCATTTGGAATTAATTTGCCTGCAAATATAATCCAAACCAGAGGGGTATGAGGGCATATTAGACCAGTTCGGACGATTTTCCGACAGAAAGCAGTGTCGTGCCGATTAAATGTCTTTAAAAGAAACACCTGTTTTATTTTTATCCGGAAAGTATTATATTTGTTCTCTATGCTGAACCAGAAATTACAACAACGGCTCATTCAGAAACTCTCGCCTCAGCAGGTCCTTGTCATGCGGCTTTTACAGGAGCCGATCCTGGCGCTTGAGCAAAGGATCAAGCAGGAGATCGAGGAGAATCCAGCCCTGGAAGAAACCAGCCCCGACGAAGACGAAAAGGAGATCCAGGAGGAGGATGCACTTCCTGATTCGGTGGAATCGGACGAAGATGAATTCCGGGAAGAGCCGGAAGAGGAATCCCGCAACGATAGTGATGATTTTTCCTTCGAAGATTATCTTGGCGAAGATGAGATTCCGGAATATAAATTATATGCCAGCAACAAAAGTCCGGATGATGAAATAAGGGAAACTCCGCTTGTTTCCGGGATCAGTTTTCAGGAATACCTCCTCAGCCAGCTGGGCATGCATCGTGTAACTGACAAACAATACATCATCGCCTCGACCATTATTGGCAACCTTGACGAACCGGGGTACCTTCTTCGTGAGATTCCTGCCCTGTGCGATGATCTTGCATTCAATCACGGGATCGAGGCTACCGGGAAGGAGGTGGAGGAGGTCCTGAAAATCATCCAGGGATTTGACCCTGCAGGCATCGGCGCCCGTAACCTCCAGGAATGCCTTTTACTTCAGCTGGAACGAATGTTACCTGGATCAAAAAGCATAGAACTGGCACGGATCATCCTGAAGGACCATTTCATTGAATTCAGCAAGAAACATTACGATAAGATCATGCTGAAAACCCGGTCGTCTGAACCGGAAATGAAGGAGGCCATTTCAGAGATTCATAAACTGAACCCGAAACCCGGCGTTTCAATAAGCGATATTTCCAGGGAAGGAAATTACATCATCCCCGATTTTACCATTTCGAATCATGACAGCATCCTTGAACTCAGCCTGAATTCGCGGAATGTACCCGAACTGAGCCCGAACCGGCAATATATCGAAATGCTGAGGGAGTATTCCGCAGGCGGAAAAAATGCCAGCAAGGCATCCAGGGATGCAGCCAGCTTTATCCGGCAGAAACTGGATGCGGCACGCAATTTTATCGATGCCATCCGTCAGCGCCAGGACACCCTGTATGTTACCATGCAGGCCATTATGGAATACCAGAAGGATTATTTCATGACCGGCGATGAAACCAAGCTGAAACCCATGATCCTGAAAGACATTGCCACCATTATCAATATGGATATCTCTACCGTTTCCCGCGTGGCAAACAGCAAATATGTTCAAACGCCCTTTGGGACATTCCTTTTAAAAAGTTTCTTTTCAGAATCGATGCAAAATACAAAGGGGGAAGAAATTTCCACGCGGGAGATCAAAAAGATCCTTCAGGATTGCATCGAAGCCGAAGACAAATCCGATCCCTTCACAGATGATCACCTGGTGGATCTCCTGAAAGAAAAAGGGTATAACATTGCCCGGCGGACCATTGCAAAATATCGTGAACAACTCAATATCCCGGTAGCCCGTCTCCGGAAGGAACTCTAACCCCTAATCCCAACCTGCATGGAAGAACGAATCGCCAAAATTCTCACCTTTGTTTTTCATCCCCTCTTCGTTCCTTTCTACATGTTGCTGATCTTATTGAATGTCAATACATTTTTCGCAATGTTAATTCCGGTCAAGGTTAAACTGCTCCTTTCCGGACTGGTCTTTCTTACCACCATTCTTCTTCCTTTTCTAATCGTTTTCCTGTTGTACCGGCTGAAACTGGTGAAGTCATTTTACCTGGAATCGCGGGAAGAAAGGATCTATCCGCTGCTGGCTGTGGCTGTTTTTTATTATATTACCTATTACATCCTGAAGGGTTTTTCCATTTCCTTTATCTTCAGTTATTACATGCTGGGATCGACGTTCCTGACCATTCTGGCCATGGTCATTTCCTTCTACCGTAAGATCAGCCTGCATATGATGGGAATCGGCGGCATGCTGGGCTTGCTCATGGGACTTTCACTGAACCTGAATCTTGACCTGACCTGGTTTGTGGTTTCCGCGATAATTCTGGGGGGATTTCTCGGCTTTGCCCGTATTCAATCAAACTCCCACAAGCCCTCCGAGATTTATTCCGGATTTCTTGTGGGAGCAGGCGTTATGTTTCTTCTCTTTATTTTCCTCTGATCAAAACGGCATCAGTACCAGTCCGACCGAGATGGGGTACATTTCCGGGCCGTGATTTTTGGTGAAGATCGTTGACAGCATATAGAAGCAATCGGCGCTGATCCATCTGTACCCGATGCGAAATGTAGGACCGTAGCTGAATTGCTGCAGGTTGGGTATTCCCACGTTTTTGATGCGGACCTTTTCCGTGGTATAATACTTATAGGTGCTGGTCGCGATCCTTCCGTCGCCAACATATTTTGTGTGGCTTCCGATCATGAATCCCGCCTTGAAACCCAGTGCCATGTTGAATTTACCCTCTGTTTTCAAGTAGAATTGCAGCGGGACTTCAAGGTAAGCAACCGTCATTTTGCTTCGCTTAAAACTGACCGTATCCGGGATTTTCACCAGTTTTGTCGTATCTCCTGATTTATCTACCAGAAAATTCCCGTATATATTGTGAACACTCAGGCCTAGTCCTATGGAGAAGCCGAAAGGGCTCTTTCCAAAAGCGATATTGTAGAGCCCAAATACTTTGACACCCTGGTTGATGGTACGGGTTTTTATCCCGGACGGGACTTTCTGCATGATATCGGTAAAAATACCAAAACCGATGCTGACTTTCTTTTTTGCGGTTTCATTCACCACCTGGGATTGTGCAGCCGGCTGTATAAGCAGAAAAGCCAAAAAGAACAAGAGAATCCCGGATACCGGAACCGATAATATTTTTGAATAGACTGACTTCATGATCGAACTTTTATGAATGAACAAATTTATGGTATTTTTTTAATAAACGCTCCGATTAATCATATTATTGAACCTCTCCGGAATTATTTCCACAGGTTAACCGGATAAATACCCGCTTTCACAAGTTCCCCGATCCTGGAAACAACAAGTTCGCGGTCTTCCCGGTAAGTCATTCCAAACCATTGATCGCTGCTGGGAAGAATCCTTACCGAAGCTTCTTTTCGTTTCAGCAGGTCGTTGACCACGCCCGGAATATAAAATTCCGCCTTGGGGGAATTGGCGTTGTTTTTTATGAATTCCACAAATCCTGTTTCCAGGTAATTGAAGAAGGAAGGAGTGAATCCCCAGAAGTTCATCGATACAGTAGTTCGTTCATCCAGATAAAAGGATTTTCCAGTTTCGTCGAGGTATGCGATTCCTGTATGGTCTCTTTGGATCTTGGTTCGTTCCATAACCCCCAGGAGGAATGCACATCCATCTGCTTTGCAGATGCCTCTTGAAACACTTCCATGTTCCGAAAGGGTTTTTCCCAGCTCATAACCCACCATACAGTAAGTATTTCCCTTTTGAGGTGTCCAGTCTTTATAAAAACCGGCCAGCGACTGAAAGGCTCCGCGTCCATAAAAATCATCGGAATTGATCACGGCAAAGGGTTCATGAATCTTTTCAGCAGCCATTAAAACGGCATGACCCGTACCCCAAGGTTTTTGCCTCTCCTTCGAATAGGATATTCCTTTCGGTACCATATTAATTTCCTGGAAGACATAATCAACTTCGATCTTCCCCCTAAGCTTTTCTAAAAAGACTTTGCTGAATTCTTTTGCAATGTTTTCCTTGATCACAAATATCACTTTGCCGAAACCGGCATATATAGCATCATAAATGGAATAATCGATGATCGTTTCACCCGAAGGACCGATATCATCGAGTTGTTTCAGGCTGCCATACCGGCTTCCGATACCGGCTGCGAGAATTAATAATGTGGGTTTCATTTGTATCGGTTTGAAAAGTTTTTATTTCCAGGACCGCAGTTTATACCACCACGAAGCATAGAGCAGAATTACCAGATAACACGGAAACAATATCCAGTAGGCCTGTTGGGAATTAAAATGGTCTGACCACCATCCCCATGCCAGGGGCAGCAAAGCGCCGCCTGCGATGGCCATGATAAGCACGGCAGAACCGGTTTTTATGAATTTCCCAAGGTCATGGATGGCAAGGGGCCAGATGGCTGGCCAAACGATGGCATTTGCAAATCCAAGGATAGCAACAAACATGACACTGGTATTGCCATTGGCAAACAGGACACCTGTCGTAAGAAGGATCCCGAAGACAGCCGATACGAGCAGCGCGATCCGTTGGGAAATGACTTTCGGGATCAATGCGATTCCAAGGATATATCCTATTACCATTGCAATGAGAGTATATGTTGTGAAGGCCTTGGCCGTGGCAATGGCAATGCCTTTTGAGATGCCATAACGAATGATGGTATCACCAGCCAGCACTTCTGCTCCCACATAAAAGAACAGGGCAATGGCCCCGAGGATGAGATGCGGGAAGGCAAATATGTTTTTTTTGTTTGAGGCTGTCTGGTTGTCCAAACTTACTTCGGGTTCGGCTTCAATTTCAGGCAGGGGTGAAAACCGGATCATCAATCCGAGCAGAAATAATACAACCGTCATCACCAGGTAAGGCGCAATCACGCGGTGGGCCAGTCCGTTCAGTGCAACCATTTTTGCATCAGGATCCATCGATTTCAGGTTGGACACAAAAACGTCACCATCCTGTAGTATGAAATAAGCAAGGATCAATGGGGCGATGGCGCCGGCCAGTTTGTTGCAGATGCCCATGATGCTGATCCGGCGTGCGGCAGTTTCCCTTTTCCCGATGATCGTGATATAGGGATTGGATGCCGTCTGAAGAATGGCCAGGCCGGTACCCATCACAAACAAACCCGTAAGAAAAAACCCAAAAGTTCGTGCCATGGCAGCAGGAATAAAGATCAGCGTGCCGATGGCCATCACCCATAACCCGGTCATCATCCCGTTCTTGAACCCCGTTTTCTTCAATACCCAGGAGGATGGTAAAGCCATTACAGTATAGGAAATATAAAAGGCAAAAGCCACAAACAATGCCTGGAAATTGGTCAGCTCGCAGGCGATCTTCAGGTAAGGGATCAAGATGCCGTTCAGCCAGGTTACAAAACCGAAGATAAAAAACAATGTACCAATGATGGAGATGGAAAGGATGTAATTGAATTTATCGCTTTTTGCAGAAGGGGAAAGGGTGCCGCTGGTCATAGCCTGGAAATTGAAATGATTTTGGCAAAAATAAGAAAATAAGCGGACGGGCGGACAAGTTGGGGAACTGGATACTGGATGCTCGATGCTGGATGCTGGATACTGGATACTGGATGTGTGGGCAAGGGATTAGTGCAGGTTTTGAAAGAAATAATTGTAAATCGTTAATCAAAAATTCAATCAAAAATCGTAAATTATTCAGTCTCCAGAGATATTTTAATCTTTCCCCTGAAGATGATCATAGCTTTTACTGATTCCCGCGTAATCAGGATATCGCCGATCTCCGGTTTATCAATGGTTCCCGATATTCCAAAATATTGAACTTTTTTATTCCCATCGAGGTATGACTGAAGCTGGTTCCGGGCCGATTGCAGCTGGTCGCCGAGGGGAAATGACAATTGTTGTCCGAGGGTTTGCAGGAGGTTCTGGTGGAAAATCCAGGAAGCTGAACGGATCAGTACATTTTTCGTTCGGATGTCAAAATCCAGGTCTTTTACCTTCAGTGATGATGAATCCCTATCATAATAAGGTTTTCCTGAAAGGTAGACGGTTCCCTTGATGGTACCTGCTATATTTAATGCAACTACGATTTTGTCGCCACTCCCGAAAAGGAAGATATCCTTGACATCAACAAGATAATTACCTTGTCGGTATTGAAAGCCAACCAGTTGTTTATCCGCAATCTCATTGATATGCTTAAAGGGAACATCAAGGGCAAGACTGATATTGAAATCATTGTCAAGTCGACTGGTTATCTTCAGGTCAGGAAGGGTTTCATTGACCAGGTAGGCAGGTTCATCACCATAAAAAAGTTCGGTATACGCCTTGATCCCTATCGTATGACGAATCATGTTTGATGAACCCTGTAAAGGAATAGTACTGATCTCCAGCGGGGTGATCTTCACCCACAGGGGATATTCATCTGAAAGTTTTATGGGAATCTGGATTTTGTTCCATACCGGGGTGAAAGAGGATTTCAGGTCGAAAGAGGACTGGAATGCCTTATCGATCTGGGTATTTATATCCTTCTGGTTTGCCTCCAGGAGAAGGTCGGAGATAAAGGGCAGCGGGATGCTGATGCCTCCTGCCAGCTGGAGCACGGGAGTCGTCACCCACTCATAACCGTCGGAGAATGTGATGGCCGAAATGGTCCAGTCTTTCTGGATTGCTATCCGGGTACGGAATTTCAAGATTATATTGCCGGTGACTTCGCGGGTATCGGAAACACCGATTCCGAAGGCCCCGATGACAAACTTTTTCTTGATCCAGACGCTAAGAGGAACCTGGTAAAAGATCTGGTTGCCGTCCATGTTCAGTTTGATATCAGACATCTTCCATGCCTTGACCATCAGGTTATCGTGATCATTGTCATCGAAACTGGTATCTGCATAAATGAGCCCGTGGAATTGCTGGTTGACCAGTTGCTCCATCTTTTTCAGATCGATCTCGAAGGGGATGCTGAGATAGGAAACCGGCGGCTGTATTTTATTCTCTTCATAGGATTCGGGTGGACGTTCTATTTTCAGCACAGTGCATCCGGCAAAGCCAAGGATAAGGAAAAGGCAAACTGATAGAAAAAAATTTCTTTTCATATATGAATGACATTATTTTGGTATTTCATGGGACCAACCCAAATTACCCATCAGATCTTCACCCTTTTCAGCCGCAGGCTGTTGGTGACAACGGAAACCGAACTGAGCGCCATTCCTGCTGCTGCTATCATCGGGCTGAGCAGGAATCCGGTAAACGGGTATAGTATACCGGCGGCAACCGGGATACTGATGACATTATAAAAGAAAGCCCAGAAAAGGTTCTGACGGATGGTCTTCACGGTTTTCCGGGAGAGCCGGATTGCAGAGATGATCTTTTCAAGATCTCCCCCGATAAGTATGATCTGTGCGCTTTCCATGGCAATATCGGTGCCGGTTCCCAAAGCTATGCCGATATCGGCCAGTGCCAGCGCAGGGGAATCGTTGATTCCGTCACCTACCATTGCAACATGCCTTCCCTTTTCCTTTAACTGCCTCACATAATCTGATTTCCCTTCCGGAGTGACCTCCCCTTTAAAATGATCGATTCCTGCCTTGGCCGCCATATGTGAGGTGATTGCAACCGTATCCCCGCTCAGCATATGCACGTCGATGCCCATGTTTTTCAGTTCTGCCACTGCTGCAGCCGAAGAAGGTTTGATCCTGTCGGTTACCGAAAAAAGAGCAACCACGTTCCGGTCTTTGGCCACATAGATCAGTGACTGTGCCTGCCTTCGCAACTGCGAATCTTTTTCCAGGAAGGTACTGGTAAACTGCCCTGCGTTTTCCAGGATATAACTTTTACTTCCGATATGATAAACGTTGCTGCCGACAAATGCGGAAACTCCTTTTCCCGTCGTGCTCTCAAAGCTGATTACCTCACCTGGAATGAAGCCGGGTTTCTTCAGATAATTGACCAGCGCCGCTGCAAACGGATGTTCCGATCGTGATTCGATGGATACAACTGCATCTTCAACCGTGGATTGGTCAGTATTATTTTCATCCCAAACGATTTCTGTCACAGCTGGTTTCCCAACGGTGATGGTTCCCGTTTTGTCAAGCACAATTGTATCGATGTTGCAGGTGGTTTCCAGGCTTTCTGCATCCCGGATCAGGATACCTTGTCCGGCGGCTTTTCCCAATCCCACCATCAGGGCTGTTGGCGTGGCAAGTCCAAGGGCGCATGGGCAGGCGATTACCAGAACGGTGATGGCACAGATGAGTGCGATGGGGCTTCCGGAAGCAGGATGCCAGACCGACCAGGCAATAAAGGTGAGGATGGCAATACCTATTACAACCGGTACAAAAACAGCTGCGACCTTGTCCACAAGCTTTTGTACCGGGGCTCTGCTTCCCTGTGCTTCCTGGACAAGCTTTATGATTTGTGCCAGCATGGTCTCACTGCCCACTTTTTCGGCCGATATCTTCAGGCTGCCGGTCTGGTTGATGGTAGCGCCAATCACAACATCGCCGGCTTTCTTTTGCACAGGTACCGATTCGCCCGTGATCATGCTTTCATCAATGAATGAATTCCCTTCAGTCACTTTTCCGTCGGTGGGGATCTTCTCACCGGGGTGGATCACAAGAATGTCACCCACGATTATTTTTGAAATCAGCATCTCTTTTTCTATGCCATTCCGGATGACTCTTGCCGTTTTTACACCCAGTCCCATCAACTTACGGATGGCGCCGGAAGTGCGTTGTTTGGCCCTTTCTTCAAAATACCTTCCCAGGAGGATGAAAGAGATTATTACCACGGATGCTTCAAAGTAAACATGGGGTTCGAAACCCCTTGAATGCAGAAATTCCGGGAAGACGGTATTGAATGTACTATAGAGAAAAGCGGTTCCCGTTCCCAGTGCGACCAGTGTGTCCATGTTGGAAGAAAAATGCATTGCCCTTTTCCATGCGATGATGAAAAATTCCTTTCCGAATATCGTCAGAACAGGAACTGCGAGGATGAGCATGATCCAGTTGGAGTAAGGCAAATGGTGAAATACCATAGAGATCAATAAAACCGGGATGGAAAATGCAACCGACAGGAGGGTATTGAATTTCAGCCGCAATAAACGCCGGTTTTGGGCATCCGCCTGTTCATCGGCGCCCACCGATTTATCGGTAATGAGTTTGTAGCCAATCCCATCGACAACCTTACCCATGCGGGCAGGATCGATGAGCCGGGGTTCATATTCAACCACAAGCTGTTCCATGGCAAGGTTTACCACTGCCGATTTAACGCCTTCCTGCGCTGAAACGATCTTTTGTATGCTCAATGCGCAGGATGCACACGACATTCCTTCTACCGGGAATATTTCTTTAACTATTGACACCTTTATCAACTTTTTTGCAAAGTTAAGACAA
>Ga0182027_10010657_pt1 | contig 13046 bp, 17 predicted proteins | sample 712E1DmetaG_FD_121300 | JGI IMG/M metagenome (GOLD analysis project Ga0182027, IMG submission 121300) | Permafrost microbial communities from Stordalen Mire, Sweden - 712E1D metaG (Illumina Assembly) | ecosystem: Environmental > Terrestrial > Soil > Wetlands > Permafrost | place: Sweden...
CTTTTGCATCAAAATTTTCAACCTTATCATTATCAGCACGTATGGCAGTTATCCTTGGTCCACGGATATTTGGATGAGTGATGGTGACAGTATAAGGAACAGAACCAGGTTTTAATTTTATAGAATAATGCCCATTTAAATCAGTAGTGGTGCTATCATTATTTCCGAATTTTATTTTAGCTCCCGAAATTTTTCCAGATACATTATCCCAATTCACGACATCAAACAAATCTCCTGATATTGTCACAGAATCTGGCTGGACAATAATATCTCCTATGTTATATGTATCTCCTGAAAAGGTTATCGGATTTGTGATTTTTAATCTCCCGATATTTGGACCATATACAACTGCACTATCAATTGTTGTCATATCATTTGCACCAGAGACGCTGGCAGCAATGTTTCCGTTTGCAACATAATCTCTATGAGGTGTGCTGGTTGCTGTTGAAGTAAAATTAGTCGGAGAATTTGCGCTGACGCTGGAATTTGCACTGATTTGTGAATCTTTTACAAGCACTGATTTGATGACTCTTGTTCCAAGATCCCCAAATTTTACTCTGACAAAATATACGCCATTTGCATATCCTGACATGTTAAAGTGTTCAGTATGCATTCCTGGACTAGTATTTCCTTTTGGAAGATGATATATTGATCTGCCTAATATATCACATACATCAATTGTTATGTCTGTTGCTACAGGAAGAGTGTATTGTACTATGGTTTCTTGGCTGAACGGATTTGGAAAATTTTGCGGCAATGTGTATTCAGGAGGTGGCGTTCCTGTATGATTGTTTATTCCTGTCAGATTTCCTACGGCCACAAATGTTCCATCTATTCCAGAAGTTCCTTTTAATACCCCTTTTGCTATTCCACTATGTGGATAAAATAACACAGTATTTCCAGAGGAAGCTGCTTGAGAAGGAAAGATGGTTCTTCCATCAACAGTCCTGTTCTGAGCATATATAGATTGGTTTAGAATCACAAAACTAGAAAGGGCTAATACTCCTCTCACTATATTCTCTAATAACGACTTACGCATGATATATCTAGAAATCTCTTATTTAAAAAGTTTACGGATTTTAACCATCAGTAAGTGATAACAAAATACCCTTATTTGTATAATATAAGAATTTTTCTCTTGTTTCATTCCTTCACAATATTTATAAATTCTAGGCATTAGGATTTTATTATTCATTAAATAAAGAGGTGTGTATGATGATTAGGGTCGCTATCAATGGTTTTGGTCGTATAGGAAGGCAGGTTCTACAGGCAGGCATCCACGATGATAATATTGAATGGGTAGCTTTGAATGATCTGACAGACACTAAGACACTTGCGCATCTCTTGAAATATGATTCTGTACATGGAAATTCTAAATATAGCGTTGAAGCAAGACCAGACGGCATTGTTGTAGACGGAAAATTCATCAAAGTATTTGCTGAGAAAGACCCTGAAAAACTTCCATGGAAAGACCTGAAGATTGATGTTGTAGTAGAAAGCACAGGGTTATTTACTGACAGAGAAGGCGCTGAAAAACATATCAAGGCTGGAGCAAAAAAAGTTCTTATCAGCGCACCTGCAAAGGGTGTTGATATAACCATTGTGAAAGGGGTCAATGAGCATGCATATGATAAGGATAAACATCATATTGTAAGCAATGCCTCTTGCACAACTAATTGCCTTGCACCTATTGTCAAGGTCTTAAACGATAATTTCGGGATTGTCCACGGGTTCATGACAACAGCACATGCATATACTGCAGACCAGCGATTAGTGGATGCCCCTCATAAGGATTTGAGGAGGGCGAGGCATGCTGCAATCTCTATTGTTCCTACAACTACTGGTGCAGCAAAGACTGTCTCTGAAGTCATCCCAGAATTGAAAGGAAAACTTGACGGGATAGCATTAAGAGTACCTGTTCCAGATGGATCAATCACAGATTTTGTCTGTGTATTGAAAAAGAACACAACGATAGAAGAGATAAATAAATTGTTCAAGAATGTCGCAGACTTTCATCTAAAAGACGTGGTGCAATATTGTGAAGATCCGATAGTATCTGCAGACATCATCCATAATAGCCACTCTGTGATTTTTGATGCTCTCTCGACAAATGTCATTGAAGGGAACTTTGTCAAAGTCATAGGCTGGTATGATAATGAATGGGGATATTCATGCAGGATGGTCGACGTTATCAATATTATGATGAAATAAGCTGTGCTTAAATCGAAACATACTCACTTTACTTGTAGTTTCGATTTGTTCGAATCCTCCCACAAATCAAAACATTCAAAATTGAAATTTTGAGTTGTGTCTTCTTACAGAAAACACAACATTAAAAAACCATCAATGATTACTCTCTTTTGGGGATGATAATAATGAAACAACACAATTTTAACTTGACTGTCGCACTCGGGACATTCATCATAGGTGCATTATTCGTGCTTTCAGACACATCAAGCATCACGGCGAATGTCGTAGGCTACAGTGGTGGAGCAGAAGCAGTTGCCTCTATAATCGGAATGGTCATGATAGTCTTGTCAGCAGCATTCTTCATATTCGTATTGACTGTCAGGGATAATGCTTCAAATGGCTTGGAAAAGCTTGCAGTGCATGCTACAAACAAGAATGAAGAAGTCGTAAAGTCTGAGATACAAAAGCACGAATTAGAAGAAAAATACGAGCATAAATAAATTTTTTATATTTTTGTTTCTTAGTTTTCCATTATATTTATAATGCTGTTTTTATAATACCATCACTAATCTCAGCATCACAACTCATCAGTAAATTATTAGTGCTGAAGTGTTGACAATTCCTCGCGGCCAATATATGCATTATCCTGCAAGCTGCCAAGGGTATATGCATCCATCTCCTTTGCAAGGGCATCGCTATGACCTGCCGCCCTGCATAACTCATTTCTAAGCCACGTATTGAAAACAAAAAAACCTGATAAAAGCAAAAAAATAAAGATAATAGTCAAAACAATATTTTTTGAATTCATAAATCACTCCGATACCTAGAGATTATTCGACAGTAAATGTCCCTGTATACATGCTCATAGAACACGCTATTTTGAATGTGCCTGTTTTGTCAGGTGTGAACGATATCACATTATCGCTGCTCGTAACAAACTTAAGTATATTGAATGCAGGGATTGTGACTGTCTTTGAGCATCCCGGCATATTGGGGATGTCAGCGAGTATTCTTACTGGAACACCTTTCTTGAAAGTCGAAGGTTCGAGTATGTATGAAGCGCCCTGGACCTTTAATGTAGCTGTCTGAATATCTGTATTGACAACGTTAGAATTAACGGCATTTGAATTTATTGGTGCAGTAGTTGCATGCCCTAGAATGCTGAAGGCGATAATACCAACTATTGCTAAAAACACTATTCCTGAAATAATCATCACTTTAGGTGAGAATCCTTTTCCTGACTCTTCTTTTCTAGATTTTTCGCCATTGTGCTTGACACTATTATGTGAAGCCAATGCCTCTTCATCTACAAATTGCCTGCCACATATTTCGCATCTTAATTTTTCGATTTCCATTTTCTCCTCATTTGATTATTGATTATCTAATAAATAATAATTATATAATAATTATCCGCCACATCCGCATCCGCCGCCGCTTGCACCACACGAGCCTCCTGTTGAAGCAGGTATGATTGGTTGTTGTTTCTGTGCCTGTGTTGTGGCTGTTGACCCCGCAACTCCATCATCAGAAACTGTGAATGATCCCCGATACATGTTCATTGAACATGCTATATATATTGTTCCAGATTGGGTCGGTGTGAATTCTATAAAATTATCATTCTGGCTCACAGTCTTTCTCACATTGAACTGTGGTATAACGACACTTTTCGAGCATCCAGGCATCCTTGCTATGTCTGCCTCAAGCCTCACAGGCACTCCTTTCTTGAATACAGAAGGTTCGATTACATAGCTTGAACCTTGCACATATAATTTTGCTACCTGAACATTACCTGTATTACCTGAATTTGCATTCCCTGGACTAGGTGTTGCTGTATTTCCTGGTGTATTTCCTGGCTGGTTCGTCGCCAGATTAGTATAAGTTGCTTGAGTCGCATATTGTGTCGGATTTTTCTCAAGCATACCCTTTGCTGAAAACCCTAGTATGAAGACTACAATGATTATTGCTCCTGCGATTATGAAATATTTTCCGTTCATTTTCTCCTCCTTAATATTATATGATACAGATCGATTTATGCAAACAATGGCGATTTCGGCCCATAGACCATTATTATCATCAATATCGCTGTGAGTATTATGCATGCACTAGTATATGTGACCAGATCGATGTGTCTTTTCTCTAAATCCTTGTTATCAACAACTATCTCTTCATGATACATCTTCATGAATCCTGCAAGTATTATTATGTTTATCAGCATATAGAATGGCATGAATATGTCTATATGGTCTGTAAACATCATGACTGTTATCATCGCGCCCATTGTCCCTCCCATGACTCCCGCCATCATCCCCTGCATCCAGCCCATAGTGCCTGAAGATGTGCCGCTCCATGTGCCTGCAACCACTCCTATGATCATCCCTACCATAGCTCCTGTGAAAAATCCATTTGTCGCGCCGACAACAGCTCCAAGCATCATCCCTGCCTGCATCCCAAAAGTCATCCCAATCATCATGCCAGTCATGCATGGGACATGTGATTTATATGAAAGCATATAGACGAGCGATGCTCCTAATGTCACAATGCTTAGATCAAGATATAATATCCATAGACCGTATCTTGGCAAAAATCCTGTGATCCTGATAAAAAAACCATTGTATGCGATGACTTCGAGCAATATCAATATGAGAAATGATACCAGTGCGTATCTTAATGATTTATGATGTGTGTGATTGAACATTTTTTCCTCTAATCTTTTTATAATTTATTTATGCTACCTTATATCCCTCATTTTCTATCGCTTTCTTTATGGCAGCCTCTTTTATTTTTGTATCATCAAACTCTACAGCAACAGTATTTTTCGCTAGGGATATATCTACCTTCTTAACTCCATCAAGTTCTGTGACGCTGTCTTTTATCAGCATCTCGCAGCTCTTGCAATGCATTCCCTTGACATTCATAGATAATTTCTTGTCCATAATTCCACCTCGGAAAATATTATAAAATTCACATTCAAATGATAATTTTCAAATCATAATTTTTTGTTCTTCAGCAACAAACTATTTGTCACAACACTCACGCTTGAGAGCGCCATGGCCCCTCCTGCAATTATTGGGCTGAGCAACCATCCTGTGAAGGGATATAATACTCCAGCAGCTATCGGTATCCCCAGGACATTATAGAATAATGCCCAGAACATATTCTGCTTAATCTTTCCCATTGTCTGCTTGCTCAATTTTATCGACTTTGGAACATCGAGCAGATCATTTTTCATCAAGACAATATTTCCTGTCTCCATTGCAACATCTGTCCCTGAACCCATCGCAATGCCTATATCTGCTGCCGCAAGTGCAGGCGCATCATTTATTCCATCACCGACCATCATCACAGGGCCGCTTTTCTGTAGCTTTGTGACATAGCTTGCCTTTTCTTCTGGCAGAACTTCTGCAAATACATTCTCAGGTTTTATGCCTGCCTGTTTTGCTATAGCTTTTGCAGTCCTTGAATTATCTCCTGTTATCATATATACTGCGACATTCATCTCCTGCAATTGCTTGACAGCGCCTTTTGTAGTATCCTTGATAGTGTCTGCGACAGCTATCAGTCCAATAAGCTTTTTTGAATCTGATAATAGCATCACAGTCTTTCCCTGCTCTTCAAGTTCTCTTATCTTGTTTTGATGTTTTGAGATATTTATCTTATAGTGTCCCATCAATTTCATATTCCCGAAATAATATTTGTTATTCGAAATGGATGCAGTTATTCCGTGTCCAGGAATTGCCTTGAAACCTTTAATGGTATTTATCTTTATCTTTTCACTAGCAGCCTTGCTTACTATTGCGTCTGCAAGCGGGTGTTCTGAAGATTTTTCTAGGCTTGCAGTGATCTGCAATAATCTCTCTTCGCTGATTTTTGTATCTACTGAAACAATATCTGTAACTTTCGGAGTGCCGTTAGTCAATGTCCCTGTCTTGTCAAATATTATATTTTTTATCTTGTGTGCAGTCTCAAGCGAATCTGCACCTTTTATCAGTATGCCATTTTTTGCTCCTTTTCCTGTACCGACAATTATTGATGTTGGCGTCGCTAATCCTAGTGCACATGGGCATGCTATCACAAGGACTGCGACTGCTGTTATCAATGCAAATGATAATGGCTCTTTGACTATAAAGAACCAGATACAAAAAGTTATCAATGCGATAAGTATCACGATTGGCACAAAATAATTTGATATATTGTCTGCAAATCTTTGTATTGGTGCTTTCTTCCCTTGCGCATCCTCAATCAATCTTATTATGTTCGCAAGCGTCGTATTCTCGCCTACTTTTGTTACCTTGAACTTGAATGAGCCATTCTTATTTATGGTTGCTCCTACAACTGTGTCTCCTTTCTTTTTCTCAACAGGAATGCTCTCGCCAGTTATCATGCTTTCATCAACAGAAGAGTTACCCTCTATCAATATCCCGTCTACTGGTATCTTCTCTCCTGGCTTAACAATAATGATATCCCCTGTAATCACATCATCAATTGATATCTCCTGCTCTTTGCCTTTTCTTATCACGACAGCAGTCTTTGGGCTTAATGACATCAATTTTTTTATAGCCTCGCTGGTCTTGCCTTTTGCTATCGCCTCAAGATATCTTCCAAGCATTACAAATGTTATCAGTATTGCTGATGTCTCAAAATATTGACCAAGTGCTGGATTGAAAAATATTGAATATACGCTGAATATGTAAGCAGCGCTTGTTCCTATAGCTATCAAAGTGTCCATGTTTGCATTCTTATTCTTCAATGCTACCCATGCACTCTTATATATATCAGAGGCTACAATGAATTGCACCGGAGTAGCAAGGACAAACAATATGAATTCTATATATGGGATATTTATCCCAAGCGGCATAAAGACCATGCCGAGGATGAATGCCGGGATCGCAAAACATGCGCTAAATATCAAAGATGTCCTGATATTGTTTATCTCTAATCTCTGGGATTTCTCTCGCTCTTCTGCATTGATATGCCCATCATTGACACGTGCTTCATATCCTTTAGACTGTACAAGCTTAATCAAATCGAGTTCTGTCAGTTTTTTCTCATCAAAAACGACCCTTGCCCTTGCTGCAGCATAATTTACATTAGCCTCGCTAACGCCCTCTGCTTTAGAGAGTGACCTGTTGATTAATGTAGCGCAGCTTGCGCAATGCATCCCTGTTATGTCTAAATCAGTTTTCTTCATTATACTAGAACTCCTGTTGTCTTATTAGTCTCATTTGGGTTGTCTGATATATTTCCCACATTTGGCGCTTCAATTTTCCCATCATCTTTCGCTTTTTCCATTTTATTAGATTTTGGAGCGACCATAAAATATAAAGCAGCACCAACTACTATAATTATCAGTGCGACCACAACAGGCCACTTCTTTTCCTTGACAAAATCATTGAATGCCATATTAAACTAGAATAATGAAACACAAGAACTGACGTTCTGTGCTTCATTTTCCTTATTATAGGAAAATGAAACAGCTTATATATCTTATTCTGAAACTAGTTACAGGCACAAAATAAGTATATTTCTTGCTATTCATGCCTAGTTGGTATAAAAAAGATACTGTTTATATAGTTTATGGAAGAGAAGGTTATCTATCTATTCTCCTGATTTTTCCCAATCTACTAATTCTGTGAATCTCACATAGAAGCCGAATGGGTCTATGACCCTGAAATCCTTCTTGCCCCAGCGCTTGAGTGTCAATGGTTGAGATATTTGAGAAGGATCTAATCTTTTAATTACATGCTCCCATAATTTTTCTACATCCTCTACAGGTATTGTTATCTCTACCTCATATCCTCTGGGAGTATTTTCTGGAAAATCTTTGAAATGTGCGTGTTTTGAGACCTTTTCCTTATCACCATAAAAATTGATGAGTGTCCTTCCAACAGGATCAGATCTTGCTATTACCATATATCCTAAATCGCTCCCTCCTCCAGAAGTAGGGTCATAAGAGACTTGAGAAAATCCGAATATCTCATAGAATCTACGTGCCTTATCAAAATCTGGGATATGGAGTTCTAAGATTAAATTATTGGTTATTTTTTTCATAAAGTTCACTTTTTGTATAGCTCATCATTTATTAATTATCTTAACTCTCACTTTCTTTGTCATCATTTCAGTGCTTACATATGCTAGTGCATCGATATCTGGATCAAGCAGTTCAATCATGTCTAAGTCTGGACGGTCGAAAACTCTTGCGCCCCTGATTTTTGCGCCATCCAATAATGATTTTTTTAGCTCAGCATATTTTTTTGGCTCTAAGAAAAAATCTAGATCGCCAGTCTGTGAACGATAAGGATCTGGCTTTCTGATATAAAGATGAGTATATGTTGTCCTTGGAACATCACCCTTTGCTTTGATGATTATCGGATTATGCAGACGAAAATATTTCTGGTTGATATTATCTGAGGAGACAGTCAGCTCTTTTCTTAATTTTGTGAGAAATTCGTATTCATCATCATAATGGCAGAACACGCCGATATTTCCTGCATTAGGGAGATATTTTCCAAAAGCCTGCTTACAGAGCTCATAACATGCAAAATGTGTGTGCGCAATCGCTTTCTGTAACTGAGATTTATTCTTTATTGGGCTGAACCTGTATAATTTCATTTTATATTATATTTTTATTATATGATCTGGTTATCGGTATTTCAAAAAAAATATTTTTTTGACAACACCAGAAATTTCCATCAAAATTTCTTAATGTTTCAATATGACAACATTTGTCATTCCGCGTCTTCTACGTTCAATTAGTCCTCTGCCTTCTAGTTTGTCAAGTATTCGCGTCACCTTGACTTTTGTATATTTATCTGCATCGACAAGCTCTGACTGGAGCAATGTCCCTTCTTTGTCTAATAGTTTTTCAAACACATGTTTTTCTTCTGCATCTAGTTTCTCTAGTATTTTTGTATAATCCTGTTTTTCGACCTTTTTCGGCAATATTTTTGGAGCCTCAGTATCTCTTGAAAATATTATGAAGTATAATCCTAGAAGAAACACAGCAACCATTATCCCGAGACTAAGATTTGTATGAAAGCCTATAGATCCCCACATAGGACAGCTCGGTCCATGACTGCATGAATCATTAACTATCTGTGTAAGAGCCCTATTGAATAGATATATCATAAAGCCCATCAAGGCAGCAAATACTACGATTATTATGCCTACAATCCTGTTCTTCATAAACCATAGCTAAGAAACTTGTTATATAAATATTGTGAATTTTATTGCGAGTCTTTATTATGACAGCCCTAAACAATAAAATATTTAATCACTGCCGTATAACAGAAGGCATGGATGTGTTCAAAGATGTCAAGAAAAGCCTTTCTGCAGGAAAAAACATCAATATAATATTCATCGGAGATAGCATCACCTCTGCAGAATGGGTCCATCCCAACTGGAGAGATATTATAGAATATGTGCTGAAAGAAGAATTGACAAAATCCCTTGGTTCAGAGAATTGGAAAATACCTTCTTGGGGCATAAGATGTTTCAACTACGGTTTTGATGGCTCTACTACAACAGACATCTTAGATATGATGAACAGCAGGATATTATCACTCGATCCTGATATTGCAATCTATCTCATAAATACAAATGACATGCATATTGGAATAAAAAAAGAGGATTTCAAAGACCAGGTGCAGCAGATAATAGACAGGCTTTCAACAAAATGCAGTCATATAATACTTGCAAACAGGCTTCCAGGAAATGACTCCAAATATAATGAAGAGTATAAAAAACTTGATGTGATAAATTCTATAAAATCAAAGAAAGTCACATTTGTAAACATGTATGAAGCATTCTCAAGATATGACCTAGATAAGTTCTTCACATTCAAATGTTCTGGCAATCAACTTTTAGGGATACCGCCTGGAGGGATAGATTTTGTCCATCCAAACCAATTAGGGAATGCATATATCGCAAAGATAATCCTAGAGAAAGGCTTCGGGATATCATTTGATCCAGAACTCTTCATCGAAAGCACATCAAGAGGAGAGATGTATCCTAGATATTAGATATATTAACATTAGAACCATGCAATAATATATATAAAAATCTATGAAATAATATTCAAAATATATTAAAATAACATCATATATAATAACACCATTAATAATATTAGGGGGTAAAAATGGATTTAAATCTAGGATTTCTGGCCTCTCACAATGGCAGCAATGTTAGGGCTATACTGGAAAACATCGCAGCAGGAGAACTTATTGCAAAGCCTATGGTGGTCATCACCAACAACCCTGATGCAGGAGTGATTGGCGTTGCAAGTAGCTTTGGTGTAGAATCAGTTTGCATCAATGACAAGCAACATTCTCCATATCCTACACTTGATGAGGCAATACTAGAAGAGCTTCTCGGCTTCGATGTAAATCTTGTAGTCCTTGCAGGCTATATGAAACCCGTAGGCCAAAACGTGATTGCCAAATATCATAATAGGATACTAAACATCCATCCTGCATTATTGCCAAAATATGGTGGCAAGGGAATGTATGGGATGAATGTTCATAGAGCAGTGATTGCATCAAATGATAAGGAAAGCGGTGCCACAATACACCTTGTTGATCCATTATATGACGATGGAAGGATATTATCTCAGGCAAAGGTCGAGAGATCATCAACAGATACTCCAGAAAGCCTTGCAGAAAAAGTCCTAAGAGTAGAGCACCAGTTATACACACAAGTGTTAAGAAGGATACAACGAGGAGAAATAACATTAGACTAAAGAAATCACCAAGCTTATCTATAAACAGCTATAGATTGTTTCCTAATCCACAAAAGACTATCAATATATCTTATAAAAATAATATCAAAATCTTATTTCAAAGACAACGTTTTTTATCCCTTTTGCGCGTAATTTAGATTTGTGTCTCGCAATCTCTTTAAATCCACATTTTTCTTGAAGCTTTATAGATGATTCATTGTCAGAACCCACATCTGCATACATCCCTTTATATCCCAATCTTTTGGCAATCTTGAAAGCGTATTTTGTGAGTTTTGTTGCAAGTCCCTTGCCTCTGTATTTAGAATGAATGCCGACACCTGCATGATACGCGAAATTTTTGCTTGTCTCTAACCCTTTAGGCAAATGAGAGAGTTTCCATGTCATAGGCAATATTATGAAATATCCGACGAGTGTGTGAATGTTTTTATTCGAATCGATACACACAAGATATTTTTTTATCTTCATTGAATCTAAAACGAGATTCTTCAATTCAGAAAAAGTTTTCCCGGGATAGATGTATTGCGCGTATTTTGTATTCTGCATCAAACGAACAATCCCTGCCACATCAGAAGATTTTGCATGTCTGAACTCGAACATAAAACACCTCAATATGAAGATATGTGAAAATAGCGTTACAAAAATGATGACGACATCATCATTAATTATATAAGATATCGTTATAGCGATGTTTTAATTCATCTAAAGATTGACATGTCTCTCTAATGGTCTTAATTTGTATATTAGAGAGTAGTATTGCAGATTTATTGATATGATCAATATTTATATGGAGTATTTCGTCTGTCTTTCCATCTGATGGATTGGCCTTATCGAAGTTTTTGCGAAAAGAATCATCAAGCTCTCTCGCTGCGTTCTTTAGCTTAGAAGATGCTAAAAGTATCTGTTTCCTTAAATCAACAAGCGATTGCTCTTCTTCTTTAGTTACCCATTCCATTTTATCCTCCTGCAACTCTCGGCCTTATTTGAATCTAATATTCTCATATGAGCGAGAGTCATAACGCCTTTAATAATTTTCCTAATTGTGGTCATAACACATATTATTTTGTTATATTCCAGAGATAATTAAAGTATTTTCTATAATTATCTGCTAAATTCTTATGCTTTACAACAAATGCAAGTGGTTTTTCCAACCATAAGACATTAGCAACATACTCTCCATAAATATAGATGACATTCATACCGCTGAGCATCTTTGGTAGAACTTTGTATTCGTAATATTTTGACTTCGTGATTGGTTTATACTTTGATTCATGAATAAGCAATAATTTCCATTTACATTTTAGTTGCTCTCTTTTCTTGTTATAATGAGGCCAAAAATATGGTAGTCTGTTCTCCACATCTCCAGTGGCACCGATGAATAATACTTGCTTATATCCGAGACATTCTTTAAGGATTGTTTTAATACCTTCTGTTCCGCGATAGATTTCTGCCTCTATATCTGGCTCTGCAATGTTGAACTGCTGTTTTAATTGAGGAAGGATCTTTTTTATTTCATCTTCCTGTTCTGTTAATTTTGCCTGTTTCTGCTCTATATATCTTAGAAGATTATCGGGGTTCTTCGCTTGAAAATATCTTATCTTATTCTCTACTACAAAAGTCACAAGTCCCTTGTCAATCAATTTACTCAGAGAATCATATACATTCTTTCTGTAAAGACCTGTCTTCTCAACAATTTTTCCTGCAGAAGAAGCGCCTAAAGACATAAGAGCTAAATAAACCTTTATTTCTGTATCTGTAAGACCCAATTCTTTCAATGATGAGGAATCCATGCCAATAGAATGACATTCTAAATTATAAATATTGTGGTAGTTATATACTACTATAAAGATTGATATGTTATTTAGGTTTCCACCAGATGATGGCAAATGATGTATTGAGAACGGTGCGCGGGACTCCAAAACACCTCTCAAGAATCGGACAATTAGAGTCATTCACTTATCTAATGATCAACTTGCCATTTGTATGTAATTTCAGATGCAAGAAATGCTTTAATTTAGACGATGGTGTTCCACATGACTATGCAAACATCTTAAGTTTAGATGAGCAACTTTCACTTATCGAGCAGTCCCGAGATTTGGGAGGAAAAGCAGTAGTTTTTGCAGGC
>Ga0182027_10010658_pt1 | contig 13043 bp, 7 predicted proteins | sample 712E1DmetaG_FD_121300 | JGI IMG/M metagenome (GOLD analysis project Ga0182027, IMG submission 121300) | Permafrost microbial communities from Stordalen Mire, Sweden - 712E1D metaG (Illumina Assembly) | ecosystem: Environmental > Terrestrial > Soil > Wetlands > Permafrost | place: Sweden...
CAGCGGCGCGACGACGTTCGCGAGAAAATCGGGGGGCACGCGCACATCGGCATCGCTGACGAGAATCAGCGGATGTTTGACCAGCCGTTCGAGTTGAATGAGGGTTGAAACTTTGCCGTTGGCGCCGGGCGATTCAGCGCCGACGACGAGTTGCGCGTCGCGGCCGGGATTTTTTTCAATGAGTTCGCGGACGATTTTGCAAACCGGATCACTGGCGTCAGCGGCGCCGAACAGAATTTGAATCTGGCCGGGGTAATGTTGATTGAACCAGCTTTGGAGCGACTCAACGGTGGTGGCGTCGCCGCCTTTGAGCGGTTTGAGCAGGGTGATGGCCGGGGCAAAAGACAAATCCGTGATGCGCCGGTGCAGGGGGAAGCGTCGGCCAGCGAGCCATTGCCAGAGCGCGAGGGCAAAGCTCAAAAAGGCCAGAACAGCAAGAATTGAATTTAGGAGGTTCATTGCCGAAAAATACCGCCGTCAGTGTCCAACGAACACCGCCTGCTGCCAATGCAATTCCGCTGTTGCGGGCGGGGAAGACAGGGCTACACTTTGCGCTCACATAGCCGGAGCAGTCGCATCCATGACCGAAGGCGATCCGGCAGGAATAGAAATGAAAGAATTTCCCATGTCCTGCCTTGTGTTGACCGGGACAGCGCCACGAGGTGGGCAAGGCGTTTGGATGTTCAGTCTGACGTAGGCGAGCTTTGCTTCGATTTTTGAGAAGCATTCGTAGCCGAGAAGCTGCTCCAGCGTTCTTAAAATTCGTTGGCATCTCGCGTGCTATGGTTGGCGCGTCGGGTTCAATTAGTATCCCGAAAGACGGATCAGGCATAAGACACCTAATCCTCATCAAGACGGGAAAACCATTCTTTTTAGCTTCAACTCCAAGCCACTGTGCAAAATCGGTACTCATGGTTTCTCGTGTTTTTCCATAGAATTGCCTGCCTCCCGAATCATTATACGAGCATCCGTTCCCGAAACTTGTTGGCAAATGCCTCAAACCTTTGCCAAAAACGCTTTTCCTGTTTTCCTGAGTTAATTCGCTGCTGAATAAAATCAAGAAGGAATTTTTTACTCTTTCCTTGGAGATAGTAAGCAACCAAAAGCCTCTCGCTGGCTTCCTCCCAAATCCAGCCAGGAAGAAGATTTACCATGGCTGAAAGCGAAGCGTTTGCTTGAATATATGGAACTCCAAATTGTCGCACATCAGTCGCCATTCTTAATGCACGAGCTGACGGATCTTCATTGTAAGGGAACTCATACGAGAAGAACTTATTTTCTGGCGTCAAATATCCGACATTTTTTACAACAGTTGGTGGTATATAAGGATGCGTTTTTTTATCTTCTACCTTGGCAATGAGTTGATGAATTTGATCAGCCCGTATTCCTATCATCGGGTTTACAAACATCGCGTCCGGGCTTTGGCGAGTGGCATCGTTAAGGCCAACCCAACCCTGAAATGTGTCATCTATTTTGTAAGTTAAGATGCCAGTCTTACGTCTCTGAAATCCAATTGCGACAAGTGCCTGCGTACATATATCTCGGATGTTTTTAATAGCTATTATATTCGACATTTTTATTGTCCTTTTGGATCAATGTCTATCTTCTTGGTATTTATTTATTTGGACGGGTTCCCCCGGGGTTAAGCCGGCTTTTTCAGCGTTGCCGCCACGCGGGATAAGTGGCTGGCCATTCTGCACCGCCTGTTGAGCCTCCTTTTGGCGTGGCGATAGGCGGGCAGTCGGGCCATTCTTTGATTCAATGATTTTCAATCCGCCTTCTGCTGGCTGTGCAACTGTATCGGCAACTGTTCTCCCGCCGCTCGGTAATTCAAAAGTTATTCCACCGCCGAGAATTGTTCCACCCTTTTCTTTTTCTGCCGCTTGGGATTTTGCGACACCTTCCTGGCCTTTAAGGACCGGCCCCCTTCCTCCAATGGCCGTATTCCAACTTCTTTGGGGGTCGCGCACCCAATCTCCTAATTCCTTTTCAGTCATCGGCTTCGTGGTTGCTGGCCCCCCGATGTATGTCTTATTTGGATCCAAACCGCGCATTTTCATGGCCGCCGCGGAATTTGCCAGTTCCCTTGACTCTTGAACCCGTTGTTCGGTTGTTACAATACGTTGGCCACGAGAATTGATGTTCTGAGATTCACGGATTTCGCGGGTAATTTCTCCTTCGAATTCGCGCTCCGGTTCGGCTTCCGCCGGTGTAGTTTGATGCCCACTCGGATCGGTATAGCGCAACGGGTTGTTCATCACATACGAATATCTGTTGTAGCTCTGCGGATTGCTAAGGTCCGGGATTCTGTCATCCGCTTGGATGAAGCGACCCAATTCAGGGTCGTAATATCTTGCGTTGAAATAATACAGTCCCGTTTCATCGTCTTTAATCTGTCCGGTAAACTGGCGCGAAACCTTGAAGCTGGCCTGCGGATTTGCGGTTTGAACTCGTCCAAACGGATAATAAGCGTTCACCTCAATTTGGTTGTGCGCCGAATCGCTCAACGCGCTGGACGAATTCAGGTTGTCCTCGTGGTAGTAATACCCGACTTTGCTCGAATCGCTCCCGCCAAAGAGCGGCGAGTTGGTTTCAAACGTACAGACCTGCTGGCCTCCCGCATACACATGAAACAACACTTTGCGGTTACCGTTCGTATCGTTCTTCTCCTCGTAGGTGTTTCCAATCCATACTTGCATCGGGTTTGTGTTCTGGTCCACCCGCTTCCACAACCGCGCGTCATCGGCGCCGTAGCCGTATTCCACCACAATTTTCCCGGCCACTGAAAATATCTTCAACCGGTTCTCGGCGTCGCAGGTCATCGCCTGCGGATTGGTCAGCCCGCCGTGCCGCACAATCATGTTGCCGCAAAGGTCATAGAGATTGGTGTAACCGAAGGCGGTTCGCACTGCCTGTTTGCGGGGATTGGCGTAGTTGTAAGCAACGGCGCTGCCACTCTCAATGTTGGTCGTCATGTTCCCAACCGAATCGTACCCATAATTGCCAGACAACCCGCTTGTTCCGGTAAAGCTTTTGATGCGGTGCAGGTTGTCATACCCAACGGTCACGTTGGTAACGCCGGTCCCGTTGATGAACGTCACATCGTCTCCCATCGAGTATTGATACGCTCTACTGAAGACGGTGCCGCAGGTGATGCCGGAGAGCCGCTTGGACGCGGTGTAATAGCTGCGCGCGGTCGTCAACCCGTTGCCATACGCGAACTGAGTCACGTGTCCAAACTCGTCTATGTTCGCGGCGCTGACCGTATAGTAACTGCTACCGCCAATCCGTGACACCTGCTGAATGGTCCCGCCGGTGAAATAGGCGTTGGTGATGACTGGCCCGCCATTGGGATAAGTAACGGTCGTGACTTTATCCCCGTCGTTGTAGGTGTAACTGTTGGTGTAAGTCTGGCCGTTGATATTCAGGTAACGCACGGTCTTGATCAATCGCCCGCGATTGTCGTAACCGTTTTTCTCCCAACCTTCGCTGTCGGTCACTTTGTAAAGCAGACCTGGATAGACGCTGTAGGCGCTGTCGCCTCCGTTGGAGTCATAAACGTAAACGTTAGTGAAGGCCGGAACCAGAAGATGATTGGTGTAATTGGTGCCATATACTGTCTGGGTTTGGAGTCGGCCCAAGGGATCCTGCTGGCCCGCATTGAGATAAGAATTGGATACGACGTTGCCCCGTCCATCGGTTTGCACCCGGACTCGGTTGGCATAATCGCGCACGTAAGTCCACTGGCCCAGATGGGGATCATCAAAAGCCACCATACCGCCCGCGTCGTTGTAAGCCCAATAGATGCTCTGAGTATTGGCGTTGACGATATTGGTTAGGTTCCCGGCCAGGTCATATTTCAATAAATTGGTGTAGATGCTGCTGCCGTCCACTTCCTGAATCTGGTTGGTGCGCCCGAAAGCATTCAGACCATAGCGCCGGACTTTGCTGTCTTCATCGGTGCAGACAATCCACCACGGGTCGGTACCGTTGACATAGCTCATGATCATCGGACCCATTGGTGAAGTGCCCGCATCTCCCCCGTTGTCATTTTTGCTGCTGAACGCGCCAGTAGTGGCATTGAAAGAGGCGGTTACCGGGCGGTTGGTGGCCGGGCGCCCGGCGGCATCGAAGCCAACCCAGGTAGCCGTCAGGTTCCCGCTGGGTTTGTTGAAACTTTGATTCCCAAAAATGGGCCACGTAGTCAAAAAGGCGTTTCCTCGTTCATCATAGGCGGTGGACATGACGCGGTAATTTCCCGCTTCACCCTGAATGCAGGTCTGGATGGGCCGGCCAAAACCATCCACGTAAGTTCGGCTTTCCATCCCGCCAACGCCGTCGTTGTTTGTTTCGGCGATGTAACTGACGGCGTTCCCGTTGGTGATCACGCCCAGGTTGTAGCCCACTTTCTTCATCCAGACCGATGTTCCCCCGGCCGGAATCTTGTCACTCTCGGTGAGACGGTAGAAGGTGTCGTAAAAATTGGTTACGGTGACATTCATCGGATCGGTGACGCCCGTTTCCAATCCCGACCGCGCGTCGTAACTGGCTGTGGTGATGAAGCTGCCGCCCACCGTGGTGGTCGTTGGGTAGGTATATGTCGAATCGAAGGCCGTGATACTGGTCTGAACACCCTCCGGGTCGGTTTTCAAGGTGGCCAGCCCGTAGGCGTTGTAATTGCCAAGACTGTTGGTAGCATAGACACCCGAAGCAATCCGGGTCAGCTTGGCGGTGATTTGCCCGCTGGTCTGGTCGTAGGCATATTTGGTTTCCTGAATGACGTTGTTGCCCGAATCCACCAAATCCACCGTGTCCGGGTGGTCCAGGATATAGCTGTTGCCGCTTAAAGTTGCGTAGGTAATAACGTTGGTTGTTGTGTCGGCGGAAACCACGTCGGTGGGCGCGGCGATGGATGTAAAGCTGACGTTTGTTACCTCGCCCCAAAGGACTTTCCTGGTCAGGTTGAAGATCTTGGCGTCCGTAGCGGTGGGAGAATAAACGAATTTCGAGCCGGTGGTCCTCGGTGAGCCGCCACCGGGATAATCGTATTCAAACGTTTGGGAGACGAACGGGAAATATCGCAGATAAGTCGAAGTGCCAATATTGGTCTGGTCAACCTGGTTGATGACCATTTTATAGAGCAAGCCGTCGGTCCCGTAGTATTCGGTGCGGAAAGCCATGCCATCCTTGGCAAAACTGCCCGGGTCCGCAATCTCGCCCAGGGCCGAATAATCCCGGCCGCCGCCCTGATGGAAATACGTGATGGTCGTGCGCAGCGAGGCGTCAATGTTGGTCACGACGGCAAACCCATGAAATTCCCGGCGGGGACCGTCATAATAGCCACCGGCGTAGCTGTAGGAATTGGTGCGCGGGGGATTGATGCCGTCGTATTCGATGATGGTGGTCACCGTCTGTTTCGGGAACGGCAGCGTGCTGTAGGAATTGGTGTCGGTTGGATACTTGCGGTTGTCCCAGACGGTGGAGGGCTTGTAAGCTACATTGATGACGCCGCCGATGCCGTTGCTGATGGTAGTCAGCAAATCCGGAAACGGCCCGTCGTTCAACTGGACATAAAAATAATTGGACCGGGTCGTCGCGTCATTCAGGCTGCTGTCATAGACGTTCATCACCCGGTCCAGCAATCCGTCGCCGTTAATATCCATCAACGTAACATAAGTATTGCCGACAAAACTGCCATGAACGGCCCACCAAGCCTGGTTGTAAGCCTGCCCTTGGGCATCAATGTTAGTGACCACAATGGGCGTGGCATTAAAGCCGCGACCATTGTTCAGATAAACCAGCCATGAACCGGTGTTGGTGGTACACAGCATCACCCGGTCCGGCAGGCCGTCGCCGTTGAGATCGTACATCCCGACATAGGGCAGGTTCATCATGGCGGTATAGTTGACACTGTAAGTGTTGCTTTGGGAATTGACTCCCGGCCAGACATCAAAGGCGCCCGGAACATTGGTGGACGTGCTGACGGCTTCAAAGGTATAACCGTCGTTGAATTCCAGGCAATAATTGGTGGTGACAGTACTGGTCGTGGCAATGGATGATTCCGCCCCCTGATTGTTGGGATCCATCGGCCACATGACCCGGTCTGGCAACCCGTCGCCATTGATATCAATCATGTGAATATCGGGTGTTTCATTACCTGCCCAATAGTAGGGTTTGTTGTTATTCGTCTGCCCTCCTGGATAATTGTTCCAATTCAGACTATGGTAGGGCCCGAACAACCTTACCGGCGTAAAATTGGTTCCCGTATTGAATTGCACCCGGTAATAGGTCATCGCCCCCTCGGTGTAATACATGGACATGACTCGATCCGGCAATCCATCCCCGTTGATGTCGAAAAACCCCACATCAACACCCCCGGATTCCACACATTGGTATAGGTTCAAATCAGTTCCGGCAGCGGCGGGGCCATCCGATACCGGCCACGCGGCCATCGCCACGAATCCCGTGCCCGCGTTCAACATGACATCATAATTGGTGTAAGGCGTGCCATTGGTGGCATACGTTTCCCAGTAATCACACACCCGGTCCGGCAATCCATCGCCATTGATATCACGAAGACGAGCATGTAAGGTATTTATCGCCCCCCAAGTATCGTCGGAGCCAGGAACAGGATTGGTGGCTGAAAGAACCGAACTGGCGCTGGAACCGACGGGGCCAAAGGCACGCCGCGGCCCAAACAGGCCATTGCCGTTGATCTGCATCCCTAGGTTCTTTTGCACGAAATAGGAATTTGTGAAATCGTAAACTATCCGGTCTGGCAATCCGTCACCATCAATGTCCACCAGATCGTTCATTACATATGTGGAATTACCAGCCAATCCCGTCAAATAGGGGTCATAGACTGAAGTTTGGCCAGGATACGTCAGGTTCACATTGGTCCATTTCAGGGTTGATCCAAACGACACGCCGTTGGGATTTCCCTGGTAATTAAAGGTCTGAACCGGCAGCGTCGTGTTGTCGTCGGACCCGTAAGTGGTCACCGTTTTCAGCAACGATCGTTTCGTCGCGGGTGAGGTTCCGTAACCCAAGGCATAACGCCAAACCTTCTGTCCTCCCGCCTGGCAAACGATGTTGGTCAACCGCCGGTTCTGCTCGGTCCGAAATCCCCACCGATACGAAAATCGCCGGTCCGGCCGGATTTCCGTCCCGAAGGTGATGGTGTTCGGCCCGCCAACACTCGCCGAATAACCATTGAAATTGGTGTGACCGTTGTAGGTGATCTGGAACGGGTAAAGTGTCCGTTCCGGCAACGCGGTGTCCGGACTGGTAAAATTGGTGTAGGCCACCGTCGTCCAATCTCCCGAAGCCGTGATAATCTGGTCCAGCGCCCAGCAAAATGTGCCGCTGTAGCCGCTCCAGCTGGTCTTGACGTTTGCCACTCTGGAATTGGTGGTTTGACCAAAAGAATAGACGTTCCCACTCTTGTCATAGACCTGCCATCGGTTGTTGTTGGTATCGAGAACGCAGCGAAGAAATGCAGTGTCCACCTCGGCCCGGTATTCGTTGGCGGTTGCTGTCGGCAGCAGTTTGATTTCCTTGCCGAATAAATTTAGGAGGAAGCCCTTGCCATCATCATACGCCGTCTGGGGAACTGCCGGTGACGCTGTCGAATACTGGAGGGGAAATCCATCCTTCGTGTTCCGTTCAATGCTGCCAACGTCCAGCCGCCAGCCCATCCCGCACCAGCCGTTGTCGCCACTGGATGAATAGCTCAAGGTTAGGCCCGGTTCCGACCCGTTTCGTGCCGGGGCGCACTGGATGGGAATTGCATAGCCAAAACTGCCGGTGAACGGGTCCACCTGTTTTTCACCGCGCTTGCCCGTCAGGTCTTTGGCGTCATTTTGCTGGTCGGCTGCGCTGGACGGCGGAACATAAGCCTGGGACGTTCCGCTGTAGTAAACCTGCTGCGCCAAACAATTGGCCATCCACAGGATCATGAGCGCCACCGGAAACCGTTTCGCGTTTTTCATAAATATCATAAAATGGGTTGTTGACGCCTGATTACGGGACCGGATTCTTGCTGTAGGCGGGCAACCCCAAAGCGCCCGCGCCGGCCATAGTCTCGTATAAATCCGGCAATCCATCACCATCCGTGTCCAGCTTCCAACCGGGATTGTTTGTCATCATGTTGCCGCCAAAAAATGGTTCCACGAAATTGGCCAGCCCGTCCCCGCTGTAGTCTTCATACGCGTCGCTGACCCCGTTCGTGTTTGAATCCCATACCGTGGGGTTGTAACCAGCCGAACGCATCAGAAACTCCTGATAATTACTCAGCCCGTCCCCGTCCGGGTCTGCATTAGGGTCGATGCCAGTTTGTCCGAAATAGTAAACTTCCCACCCGTCACTCATGCCCGTGCCGTCAGTGGAATAATTAGTGGGGCAGGTTTTTGAAACCAGTTTTTCGTAGGCGTCCGTTAAACCATCCAAATCCGAGTCAAGCGGCGTGCCCAAAATCAGGAAACACTCCGTGTTTGGTAAATTCGTGAGTTGGTAGGTGTTGCCATGATACCCTTGTCCCATCCAAGACCACGCGGTATTGGTATTGCTGGAAAAATCCAGAACCGAATTGGCAAAAACGTCATAAGGCATTCCATTCGAGCCGCCTTGAATCGTAAATTGTAGCATCATATTGTTTGTTCCACTCCCGGTTACACTGGCCGTAACATTTGTAATCCAGACATTTGAACTGGTGATGCCCGTCCCCGAACCAGCCGGTTGCAGATAACCCGGCCCGACGATTACGTCCGGTACTGCGCCATTGGGCGCGGACGACGGCGCGGAAACCAGATTGAACATCGCTGTGTTCCACGGACAGATTTCGTAATAGGTGTAATTCCAGTTGAAGATGGTTTGAACGTCATTGGAAGCCAACGGATAATTGTAAGCCGCCACCGTGTTGAACAGACCGTGCGCCTGCAAGACACCGTTGCTGTCGCTGCCAACATAAAAGCCGGTGGCAAGAACATCATTCCCCGGCCAGACGCTCAAACCGCCCGGATCGTTCGTCGCCAGTTGCCCATCCAGATAAAGCGAAACATTGGTGCTGGAATAGGTCAACGCGACAAAATGGAAATAATTGGTCGTCCAATCAATCGGCGCGGAAAGGGTGTAGGTGTTTCCCGAACCGTCGTTGGTCTGCGCCGAGAAATAGAGGTTCGCTCCGGCATCGTCAACATATATGCTCCACCAGCCGTAGCTCGAATCGGGCGTGTAGCCGCCGACTTCAAGCAGCCGTCCGTATTCCTGCGGGCCTAATCCACCGTTGGTGTCAGTGATGCTGGACCAGTTCGGCGCGAACCAGAATGTCACGCTGCCCACATCCACGGTCAGGTTCGTTGTCCCGTCGCTCTCATAGACGTTGTATTGCAACCAGGCCGGGATGTTGGTGCCCACGACCAGCGATGCGCCGTTGCCGAGGTAGGAGAAATTAAGATTAGTGAACGAAACCGGCGCGTAACCGTAATCGCTCGTCCAGTTGGCGTTGTCATGGAATGACCAAGAGTCCAGCGGCGTGTTGGTGGGGCCGGAATCTGTTCCGCCGGGATCAAACGAAACAGCATAAGCCGCCGCCGAAAAACACAGTGGGAATAAAATCGCCAAAATCAGACGAACCAGTGAAGCCTTCCGAATTATTCGCATATTTTTCCTTTCCTCGCGGAACTTTTAATTATTGATTGCCTGCCGTTCTGACGTGGAATATCTGGCTCACGAGCTTCGTTTTGTTGTAATAGACAGACATGACCCAATCTCCTTCCACCATCTCAAAGTCCTCATCAAAATGATATCCCATGGTGCTTTCCCATACTCCACCTTTGGTTTCACATTCACCATGCACGACACGTCCAGAATCCTTGCTGCCATTTGGGAGCGTGAATTCAGGATGAATTGTTTCAAAATCCAAGACGACAGGCTCATCGGGTAAACCTGTCAATTTATAGCGAAACCCAAAACTGGTTCCTTTTCGAGAGACGATGCAATTCGTGTGTTCAAGGAATTCAACGGCCGTTACAATATGAACTGGCGATTCTTGTTTACCCGATCCGGCGGGAGCCTGAACGTCAGCCTTTCGGGCAAGCACGTTGTATGTGCCGAACTCTAAAACTTCACCCTTGACGTGATTCGCGTCTTCGCCGCCGAAAGCGCCAACCAAGCTCGATATTAAGACGCCGATGATAAGTGACGAAAAAACATTCATATAGTCATCTAATATTTTTCAGGCGCTGAATCAAAGTTGTGACGTTTGCCTGAGTTAGCGGTCCATTGATTTCAGGATTGGACAAGACAAAGAGGACATCTGCTATTATCTGTCCGTGTGGTTGTTCATAAGTCACTGCTTCGTTCATTTCAAGCGCATCTGCCAACGTCTCGACATCTTCGGCGGTAATCTCGCCTGTCAAAAACCGATTCAACAGATGGACCAAGGCAGAACTTGAAAGAAGCCAAGGCTCTGCAATGGAAGCTCGAAGCTTGGCGAGAAGCTCACTCAATTCTTCGTGACCACTTATTGCTTGCATCATTTCTAATTGCTTGTTTGTGGTGCTGGCGAAAGTTTGTCTTTGATATGGACCACATTACCCTTAGGATCGACTGTAGTTTTTACCATGGAAGTTGTGGTGCCTGCACTATCTACTGTCTTTTGATATACCGCCTTTGAACCAGGGACTTTGCCCGGAACTTCAGCCGTGAATAGCACTTGATCCCCGACCGTGTCAACGCTAGTCCCTGTGTTTGCTTTCGGAAGGTTTTTATTGAAAGCGTTGAGTTTTGCCTGCTGTGCTGTTGTAAGACTCACGTTATCTGCTACTGCACCCGCGGATTTCGTCGCGGGCGAAGATTCAGAGGCTATTTTTGGTGTTCCAACTTGCGCGCCGCCAACCTCTGGCGTATGCACACTACCCGCCAAACCGACTCCAACTCCCAGCAAATTTTGACTTGTCAGTTGTGGATTATTAGCACCGGCAATTAGTGTATTATAATCTACTCCACTTTTTTGCACTTGTGCTGCATACACCGCTTGCTTGGCAGCATCTCCCCGTTCAGTTGCAATCTGAAGATTAACAGCCGAGCGTTCAGCCCAATTAAGTTGTCCACCGACTACTGTCTGACCGGCAAATTGTTGGACGGTTCCTGAACCTTCCCCAATATACCCATTAGCCAAAATTTTGAAGTCTCCAAGTTCTTCGTAATGTCCGCTTGGATCATTGTAACGCAGCGGATTATTCATCACATAACTGTAGCGATTGTAACTCTGGGGATTACCAAGGTCGGGAATGACCGTGTCCGGTTGGATAAACCGGCCCAGTTCAGGGTCGTAATAGGCCAATGCTACGGCGGGTTGGAGCGTGAAAAGAAGCAGGATTGCGAGAAACAGGTTTTTGATTTGCGTTTTCATACGTTGTTAGGATTATTACGGTATCGGGTTCCGTGAAAAAGCCGGCAGGCCGGCTTCGTGGATGGAAACTTGAACATCAGGAGTTCCAAGTTCGGCACTTCTTAAACGGTTCAAGGTTTCGTCTTTCCACATCGCGAATTTGAGGATTTCTTGCGGGTCTTGAGATTGCGGCTGCGCATCTTCCAATTCAACGGCGGATATGCCCGCATATTCCCGCTCCGCGCTTTGCAGCGCCCATTGATTGCTGCGCCAGTTCGGTTCCAATCGCAGTGCGGCGGCATGAGCGGCAATCGCATCCCTCATTCTTCCGGCTGCGTGCAGGCACGCCGAGCGAGTGGAAAGGAAAACCGAAAGTTCCTGCGCCGGGGTCAACGATTGGAGCAGCCCGTCGGCTTTTATATCGTCATTGCTGATTGGAAACGGCCATTTCTTGTAGCGCTCGTCATCGTATTTGTTCATTCCTTTTGAAGTTCCATCCATGTTGAACCTCTCTGCCGGGCTGTCCCACCGGATAAAGAAATGTGCTTTTGCACTCACCAGTTTCAATGGATAACCAAGGCGGCGACCGAGGGCCACATAAAGCACAGGCATGGAACTGCAAGTGCCCATCCGTTCCGAGCCGAGTAAACCGTGAATCAAAGCGTCACGCGAATCGGCAAAAAACTCATCGTCCGTCAACCGCGTTTCCGCAGGCGGTTCAATCAGCTTTGGATTGTAGCGAATGTTAAATTGGCTGTAGAGGATGGAAGCCATCATGACCATCTTGTAAAAGTTCGTCGAGTTGTAGTAATAAGCCGGGTCTTCCAAATAATGATGAAAATTCCGGTCAATCTGCCATTTGAGGTCTTCAGCCCACTGGTCGAGCCACGCCAAATCCTCATCCACGTTCAAATTTTCCGAGCCGGGCAAGCCTTCGGCGCAAAGCAGATTCATCCGCGCAATGTCGCAGTGTTCCAGTTCAGCCGGTGACAAGGCCAGAAGTTCGGCCAAACTGTGTGGCGTTTTGAGGTCGGGATTTTCCGCCTGGGATGCGCACTGAGACAGAGCCGTTGTTGGTTTGGAACTCTTTTGAGAAATGACTTCCGCAACCACAGAACCGGCAATCGAAACGACAACAACGAGAATCGCGAGATTGCGCTTGGGCGAAACCCTTCTTTCAACCTTGCCGATTTTGTTCGCACGACTTTTCATTTGCGCCCTGAGTTCCACAAATTTGAGCTTTGCGCGTTCTCCTTCTGCTCCTCAAACATAGAGGGCGTGATTACTCACGCTCCTCAACAGACACTGGTATGCCCCACAAGAACGCCCAGCGCGGGCGTGCTTCAAACGCTGTCTTGTGTGCTTGAGATTACCAGTTTCGTGATGACAGCAGCCGAAGCCGCAAATTTGTCTTTGTTGTTTTTATTATTTACATTCGTTTTTGAAACATCCCGTAGGACAACGCGGTTCTTCCTCTGCGACCACTAATTGCCAAGATTTATTTCAACAATTTCAACACGCTATTTTCCAAACCGCAAATCAAGCGGCAGCGCCAGAGATTTTATCTTCGGGATGTTCGTCGAGGACGAGCACGCCGTGCGGCGGAAGGTCGTAGTTGCCGGAGAAGGTGTTGCCCGTGAGGAAATCGTGC
>Ga0182027_10010659_pt1 | contig 13043 bp, 11 predicted proteins | sample 712E1DmetaG_FD_121300 | JGI IMG/M metagenome (GOLD analysis project Ga0182027, IMG submission 121300) | Permafrost microbial communities from Stordalen Mire, Sweden - 712E1D metaG (Illumina Assembly) | ecosystem: Environmental > Terrestrial > Soil > Wetlands > Permafrost | place: Sweden...
TAGCATTGCAATTTACGAAATTAAATGATTTTTCTCAAAATTATCTTTCACTCATATCCATTACCATGATAAATGACAAACATTTAGAATATATCTTGATTTTTTAGATTTTCCGAAATATTATCTATTTAAGCAATTTTAGCTTCACTTGATCTAAATAATTTCTAATATAAGTCTTTCACAAAATATTTTTTTATTTTATATTAGAAATGATTAGTTCAACAATAAGCAGTAACAACTATATGCATAGAAGAAAAACCTTATTTTGTATTTCAATCCTGTTTTCTTTCATTCTGATTTCTTGCGGCACTTCCACAGGAAGCAGATTTCCGCAGGAACAAAAGTATAAGAAAAAAGAAGTTACAGACAGCGCCGGGTATTCCGAAAACTTCGATTTGACAAAATACCATTCCAAAATTGATATAAAAGAAAACGCCAAACCGGTTGACTCCTCTACCACCGACGTATGGTATTCGTATCATTCAAGTCCCAATACTTCTGATACAGCTCAAACAGTTATAAAGACTTTGCCGGGCTATAGGGTATTAGTATTATCAACAGATGATTTGGATGAGGCAAATAATCTGCGTTCCGACATCTATTTCAAAACTGATCATGCGGCTGTTTATGTAATTTTTGACCCGCCGTTTTATAAAGTTGAGGCAGGCGATTTTAGCGATATAAATGATGCACAAAGCCTAAGCTTCAAACTAAAACAGATGGGATATAATGAAGTAAGAGTTGTGAACGAAACAATAAATAAATTTAATTAAACAAACTGCTAAATGCTGAAAATAGTTGCTAATCCCTGGCAGATTATAACTGTAGATACATTCGGTCAGAATGTAAAACGCGGTGCGGAATTAAATGAAATAGGCTTATTAACCGGTTACTCCATAATAATAGAAGACGGGTTCATAAAAGATATTGTTCCAACCGTGTCAATAAAAAGTATTGAAGCAGATGAAATAATTGACGCTGCCGGCAGGATTGTTCTCCCCGGTTTGGTTGAATGCCACACACATACTGTTTTTGCAGGCTCGCGATCAGATGAATTCAGGGACAAATTAAAGGGGATATCATACGAAGAAATTGCTCAATCAGGCGGCGGGATAAACAAAACAGTGAATGCTGTACGTAATGCCAGCGTTGAAGAACTTATCGGAATTACTATTCCCCGTATCGATTATTTTATTTCACAGGGCGTAACAACTCTTGAAATAAAAAGCGGTTACGGTTTAGATTTTGAAAATGAAATTAAAATATTACGCGTTATTCATTATCTGAATGAAAAGTATACTATTGATATTATTCCCACTTTTCTTGGAGCACACGTTTATCCCCTTGGGTTTAAAGATAACCATAAAGCTTATATCAATCTTTTAATAAATGAATCGCTCCCCTATGTTGCAAAGAATAATCTTGCTAAATACTGTGACGGCTTTTGTGAATTAACAGCGTTTAGTATTCCGGAAATTGAAACTGTCTTTAACAAAGCAAAATCCCTTGGAATACAGTTAAAGCTTCATACCGATCAGTTCAATAGTATTGGCGGAGTTGATATTGCATTAAAAAATAATGTTGTCAGCGCTGATCACCTTGAAGCGATAAAGGATGAAGATATAAAAAAACTCGGGAATTCTGATATAGTCTGTGTTTTGCTTCCCGGAGTATCTTTCTTTCTCAATCATAATTTTGCACCTGCAAGAAAATTAATAGAACAGAATGCCATTGTTGCACTGTCTACTGACTACAATCCGGGTTCATCTAATATCAGCAGTTTAAATTTGATAATGAGTATCGCTGCTTTAAAAATGGGAATGACAATTGAAGAAACTATATCTGCAGTTACAATTAACGCTGCAAAAGCCATCGGGTTGAATAACGAATGCGGGAGTATTGAAATTGGTAAGAGAGCAGATTTGGCATTGTTTAATACCGGTAATTATTCAGATATTGTTTATAACGTCGGCAAAAATTTAAATTACATGACCATAAAAAACGGAGAAGTCATATATATTTCTGATTAAGTACACATCCAACTTTTAACTTCCTAAACCGGCAATATTTTTGTGAAATTCTCATAAATAAAAGGAGATGAATAATTAGAAAAATATTTCGTCTATAATCGTACCTTTCGAAAATAATTTGATTGAATAAATTATTATCCCGCTTGCTAAGTATTAAACGTGGAAATAAATAAAAAGACTTTATTTTCGAAAAGACATAAGTTTACTATAAATGATTTGCGTTAAAGAACTTGGCAAAATCCGGATGGTTGATTAGGTTTGTAAGTTGTTGTAGTTAAGGGCTTTCCTATAATATACATTATAAGAAGTCACGCTACAAAACAGCCCAGTCTTTCTGAGCTGCTTTTCCGTATCTGTCTACGACGACTACCAGACGAACGGGATTAAGCGATACTTAACCCTACTCAGATATTCTGCATAGCCCGACAGATTCTTGGCCAGAAACTTCTCCTCATCAAGAAGCCTCCATATGATGACAAACGCGATTGGAATGACCGCCAACAATCCCAACCATGAGCCAAGCGCGAGAGATACACCTATAAGCATGATGAAAGCTCCGATATACATCGGGTGGCGCACGAGTGCATATGGCCCCGTCGATATGACTTTTTGTTCAGTACTGACTTCGATAGTCGCCGAGGTAAACGTATTCTCTTTGAAGACAAGAAATACGATGAGGAGTCCAAGCGCGACAAGGACGTCTCCCGATACAACGACATACATCGATACCACGGACAATCCGAAACGATGATTTAGTGCGGAGAGAATGAAGATTGCAATGAACGCTATTCCCGTGATGGATTGAATTATCTTTTGAATTGTCTCTTTTTCCGCAATCGGACTTCCGTTTACGCGTCGCTCTAAGAGCTTCTGGTCTTTTTTCATCAGATACAGGGTGATTGCCAAAATTGACATTGAAAACACGGCCAGAAAAATCCATGCTTGCCAGTAATCGAGCGTCCACGCCGGAAGGAATAGCGACATTGCAATGACGAGTAACAAGAACAGCAGCCCACCGAATGCTTTAATATTAAGGTTTTTCATGATGATATTTTTAACAGCCTTTATTTGATGTGAATGAACTCCCTTTCCTATAAAATACGTTATAAGCAATCCTTCTACAAAAAAGGAGGCTGTCTATAAAGTAAGTATTGGATGTCGTAATAAAATTAATAGTTCAATTTCAATAAAGTTATGCACCATTATAAGGGTCGACCTACATTTTAAACAGCCTCTTTGTATTTTTCATCAACTAAAGGAGCACTATACAATAATTTAATTATATAAGCAAAAGCATTTTCTTTGTAGATGAAAAATTTGGAGTAGATTTTGTAAAGAAATAAATCCCGGAAGCGTTGTTCGCTGCATTCCAGGTTACATGATAGTTTCCGGCTTTCATTTCTGAATTAACCAACACAGCAACTTCTCTTCCTAAAAGATCGTAAACAGCAATCTTAACTTTATTTGCCTTCGGAATTGAAAAATCAATAGTCCTACTTGGGTTAAATGGATTCGGATTGTTTTGTGACAAATTGAATGTTGAAGGTAAATTGTTATCAGCTTATTTAATACCACCGATTGTCAAATGATTATAATAAGCCTCAACTGCTTCAAATTCCGCGTGAGAGTTCCAACCAGCTAATCCGTTAGCCCACCAATGTAATGCACCAAGTTTTAGTCCATCAATAGTTGATGTGATATTTGCATCGTAACTAAAATTTTCTCGTAAGTCGCTTATCTGTTTAATCCCATTCCCATTTTCTGTTTTATAACCAGGTATGGTAGTTGGATTATAATCACCAAAAGTAAATTGTGAAGGATCGTAAGTTTGTCCCTTTGGAGCAACACCATAATTAGCTTGTGAAAATTTTACCATTTCTTGAAGTTTTGCCTGGGTGGCAATACCTGGTGTATGCATTTTAGGATCAACTCCGTCGTAAATGGTATTCCAATCAATTTGAATGTTTTTATATGCTTTTGCTAAATTTATAGTGAAACTACTTAAGAATATTGGAGGAATATTTTGTACCCTTATATTACCAGCTGTAGAATCTACAGCCCAGGGAGCCCAGTTACGGCTGGAAACCGGATAACTATAACCTGGTGTAAACTGTCCTCTATAATATTGGTTCAACAAAGTATCTGTAAAATGAATATTATTTGAAGTAAGAAATTTTACACTATCCTGATTAGGTACGAAACCTTGTTCAGTTTGCCACAAAGCAGCCTCCTTTGGAACTGTACAAGAATCAATATCAGTTACACCTTTCCAAACATGAGGATCATCTTCAACATAAAAAGTACCTGAGCATTCTCCTTCCCAGTTCATATTAACAAATACATTATTTACAAAATATCCTTTTAGGTATTGAATCTTAGTAATTCCATATTTTGTAGCGTTAACAAAAGTGCAATGATTGAAGTATGCAAACTTAACGGTGCTAAGTAAAAAGAACCCCAAACCCGTATTTGTCATAGAACAGTTTTCAACCCACATTGTATCAGCGCCATTATATGTAACAACACATGAATTCCAAGAGTTTTGGAACCAGTTCATATCCCTGAAGTAGCAATTATACAGATACGTTTTTGATCCTCCACCACTAAATGTAAACAAATTGTCTCCCCCAAATTCTGTAACTACATTTTCCAAAATAAGTCTTCTGCCTATACGATTTATCTCAAATAAATCGGCTGAACTACCATTAGTAATACATTTTGCTTCCCAGTAAACATTTTTTACAGTAAAATTTCCATCAATTTGGTCTGTAAAAGCATTACCACCGTTTGCAGGGACTTCCTGTATAACCGGTAAAGTTCCTCCTGTTTGACCAATAAGGTTTAGCGTAGAAGTGCTATCTTTTACACCTCCAAATTCAATTGGAGCTTTTACATAATAAATAGTATTCGCTTGTAATAGATAAACACGATTTGGGTTTATTCTTACAGCGCCAGCTAATACATCGCCATTAATAGTATTTTCAATAGAGCCAACATTGCCGGCACCGCCTGGTATAACAATCGTATCCTGACTAGCAGGGATCTGGGCGAATACTAAACATGTAGACAAAAACAACAAAGAAACGACGTAGAAAATAATTTTTTTCATTTTTACTCTAGTTTTGTGTTTACTTTCCTATAATATACGTTATAAGAAGTCTTCACTCATGTTTTCAATTCTTAAAGTTAAATTTTGCATTAGTTACCGACCACCTTGGGCGGAGATTCAAGGTGTCGGGATAAAAATAAAACTGCTCTGAAGGTTTGTACGGAAATGACTTGCCATAAGAATATGTTTTGCTGCTATCTGTATCATAATAGCCCCAAAGAGAATACTTCCCCGCCTGGACACGGTCAAAGTTGAATTTGTTGGAGCCTTTTAATTCCAATTGATAAGTAAGCTTCCCTTCGTCAATTCCCTGAAGAATTAAATAAGGATTTTTTGAAAAGTCAACATTTTCTACAGTGCCGGCAATACCGGTAAAATCAAGCCCGTTTATCGTTCTAAATTTATATTGGTAGACTGAATCATAAGCGTTTCCGGCAGCATCTTTAAACCAGTTAAGATCAAGCTTAATTATATAATCAGTATTTGCTTCAAGGTTTTGCACCGGAGTTATTTTAAAAGACGCATCATCAATAAAGAATACATTAAAAAGAATTTTCTTCCCGGAAGTATCGAAAAAAGCAATTTTGTTCTTTGCAGATAAGGTATCAAATGCATTGTTAAAATAAAATAATATATTTGTTTCCAAATAATCCACATTACTCGATCCTTTTGAGGGAATGGCGCTTATTATACCCGGTTTAGCCGTATCAGGTTTTTCACTTAAAGTAATTTGGATGAAATCATTAGTATAAACATTTTCGAACTTATCTTTTATTGAATCCGCCTTAAGGTAAACTTCGTCCTTTGCAGGAAAATTATTCTTGCTAACGAGAACAATTTCCGTCGGTTTTGTATTTCCCTTAAATACATAAACCGGGTTCACCGTTATTTTAGAAGTAGAATCTATAATCATGAAGTTGTTTGACCTGATTATTGAAGAATCTACATCCTTAGAAAAATTTACCAGCACATGAAATTTATCGGTCATAATTGCTGTGACGAGTCTTGGTTTTACGGTATCAACTTTTGTTAGAAAGAAATTTAGACCCTGGTATAATGTATCGGTTTCGGTTAATTTTATATCCTCTACAGGCATACCAATTTCATCCTGTTCCGGATGATATAGTAAGTCATGAGCCTCATCTCTGATGGCATAAATTCTATAAGTTGCCGGAGCTAAACCTAATAATTTATAAGTACCTCCCGAACCGGCTTGAGAAATATAATCCGGTTTTTTAACCATAGGATTAACAACACTGTCTCCGATTATATAAGCAAAAATCATTATACCTTCGGGCTTATTATCGAAAACCTTCCCTGTAATTTCGCCTTTATCAATCTTACCACCGGTAGAGAATGTAATGTTATATGCCTGAGACATCTTGTTATGATTATTATAATCTTCCAAATCTGTTCCGATTGTAACTACATAAGTAATGTTCTTCTTAAGTTTCTTGGGAAAGCTTATCCTTACGGATGTTCCCGTCCAATCAAAATCGAGATCGCCTTCAACAGCAGGTGAAATAAATAAAGATCCTTTTAGGGTTTGCTTATCAATGTACTTGGAAAAATTAAATTCCATGTAGTCATCCGAAAAATTAGTGGTACCGCTTGCCGGATAAGCTTCAACTATTTTGGGTGGAATTAAATCGGCAGGACCTCCTGAAGGCGGAAGCTGGTTTGCACATCCGGCTAAGATCATTCCCTGAAGAATGATGAAAAAATATCTTTCTATTTTCCTTTTGAATCCAGCCATTTTCGGTATTTATCTGCGTTTTGAAGATGTTCTTGATAATTAGATGAAAAACGATGGCCGCCGCTGCCATCCGCTGCAAAATACATATAATTATTTTTATTAGGGTACAAAGCCGCAAGTATAGCGGCTTTATCGGGGTTATTTATAGCGCCCGGCGGAAGTCCGTAAATTATATAAGTATTATAAGCAGATTTTATTTTTAAATCATTGTAATTTAATCTCCCCCATTGTCCCTGCTTTGCAAATTCAACTGTAGGATCAGCCTGCAGCTTTATACCGGATTTCAATCTGTTATAATAAACTCCGGCAATAACCGGCATCTCCGATTTTTTATTTGTCTCACCTTCAATAATTGAAGCCAAAGTTACTATTTGTTGAACCGAATAACCCAGTTTCTTTGCTCTTTGCTTTAAGGAATCTGTCATAAAATTTTGGAATCCCCTGAATAATTCTTTTAATATTTCATGAGGTGAACTGCGCTCATAAATATCATATTTCCTTGGTAAAATATATCCGAGCAAAGAAGGCGCTTTTACACCCAGCGAATCAAGAAAATCCTTTTTCCGGCTTAGCTTTAATATTTCAGTCGAATCGGTAAAGACATCACTGTTAAGTGTTGATGCAACCATGTTGAGCGATGAACCGGGAATTATTACCACTGATTTTAATAAATCACCTTTACCATCTACAAGATAATCGATCAAATCCAGATAACTAAGTCCGTTTGGTATATAATATCTTGCAGCTTTAATTTTTCGTTCGGCGCCGTAGATAAAAGCAGTAATTTTAAAATTTGTCTTCCCGGGAATGACCCCTTTTGAATAGAGGTCATTTGATATGTCGGAGAGAGCTTCTCCTTTTCTTATTTCCACCTTTATCGGCGCCTGACCCATATAATAATTTGGAGTAAAAAAAGTGAGATACATAATTGTAAGCACAAAAAGAAAAAATATTGCAACAATAAAAACTTCTTTCTTAGAAAGAAGTTTTCCCATACCAATTTTCATTTTTTCAGTTGAAATATTAAAAATATTTCCTTTATCCATTTCTTCTCTTTGAATAGCACGCGACTCATCAAGAATTCTTTCGTAAATGCGAAGTAAAACATCCTTACGAAGAGGTTCTTCAACATATGATGATATCCTTTCCGCAATTTCTTTTTCCCTTTTAGGATTATAAGTCGGCAGATTCATTGAGCGTTTAACTCTGCCTATTAGGACCGAGTGTAATGTGCGTTTACTTAATAAACTTACGATTTGTTTATCGATATCATCCATACCATCGCGTAGTTTACTAAGAATTTCTTCTTTTTCTTTTGAACTAAGCGTGCTGAGTTCTGTTTCTATTTTTTTATAAATATTATCCATTAAAGATTAAAAAAATATTTTAAGAGTCATACAATTTTTATCATTAGAAAGATACAAACATTCATTTTGAATAAATATTTCTATTTGAAACTCAAAAATATTAATATAATATTACATAGAAACACTTACACAAAATGCTTTTTCGATAATCCCGGAAAAGGACTATAGCTTAAGTTAGAAGTATAACCGGCTTCAAATAATTTCAATCCCCTGAAAGCGATCATAGCAGCATTATCACCGCAGAATTCCGCCCTGGGAATTACGATCTTCTTGTTAAACTTTGCCGCCACTTTAGTCATTTCTTCTTGTATGGCTTTATTAGCTGCAACTCCTCCGGCAAGAGAGATGGAATTTACTTCAAAATTATTTAATGCCCTCACCGTATTCCTGGATAAAGCTTTAACAACAGCATTTTGAAAAGATGCTGCTATGTCATTTAAGTCTTGTTCGGGAATATTTTTGCTTCCGTCAAAATTATTTTGAATATACCGCAAAACGGACGTTTTCAATCCGCTAAAAGAAAAATTATAAGGCTCTTTAAGTTCGGCTATAGGAAATTTTATTTTTTCAGGATTCCCTTCGGCAGCCGCTTTTTGAATATTTGGTCCGCCGGGATAACCAAGCCCGAGCATTTTAGCAACTTTATCAAAAGCTTCTCCGGCAGCATCATCAACAGTTGAGCCAAGTTTTTTTATTTTTGTAAAACTTTCCACAAGAAGTAAAAGTGTATGCCCGCCTGAAACCACAATACCAAGAAATGGAAATTCAGGCTTATCTTCCATAAGAAAACCTGAGTATAAATGTCCTTCAATATGATTTACGGCAATAAAAGGCTTTTTTAATGAAAAGGACAAGCCTTTAGCAAACGTCAGCCCCACAAGTAAAGCGCCTATTAACCCTGGACCTGCAGTCGAGCATATAACATCTATGTCGTTAAGATTTAAACCTGATTTTTTAAGCGCATCCTTAACTAAAGGAATAACTATTTGCAAGTGGGCACGGCTTGAAAGTTCAGGTACAACCCCACCGTATTTTGAATGGAAATCCTGCGAAGAGATTAGATTCGCCACCAGGTTTTCATTCGATATTATGGCAACCGAAGTTTCATCGCAGGAACTTTCAATACCTAAAATATTCATCTATTTATCATAAATAAACTTCTGAAAATATATCCTGCAATTTGCGGATTTTCTTTCAATCTTCTTACAGAGTAAGCGTACCAGTCTTTTCCGAACGGAACATAAATTCTGATTTTATAACCTTCGGAATTAATTTTATTCCGGAGGTCTTCTCTAACTCCAAGTAACATTTGAAATTCAAATTTATCTTTTGGAATATTAAGATCCTTAATCATTTTCTTAGCAGCCTTAATAAGATATTCATCGTGAGTTGCAATACCTACATAATTTCCGGCTTTCAAAATAGCTTCAAGAATTTTTAAATAATTGTCGCGTATTTCCTGTTTGCTTTTAAAAGCAATTGAACGCGGTTCAATGTAAATTCCCTTACAAAGCCTGTAATTTGTTCCAATCTTATTTAACATAATGACATCATCGTAAGTACGTTTCAAATAAGCCTGGACAACTACACCGGTATTATCATAATTTTCTTTAAGCCTTTTCAGCAATTTAAAAGTTGAATCGGTATAAGGAGAATCCTCCATATCAATCCTGATAAAATTGTTTATTTTTTTTGCTCTTTCAGTCAGTTCGGAAATTTGCTTAAAGGCAATATTCTCATCTATACTTAACCCCATCTGTGTAGGTTTAATAGAAAGATTTGCCGGCAAATTATATTCATGAATAATTTCAAGAACTTCAAGAGCTTTATTTTTTGCTTCAACTGCTTCTTCTTTGTTTTTAACAGACTCACCGAGAACATCTATGGTTGAGTAAATACCCTTTTTATTTAGAGACTTTACTAACTCCATTGCTTCGTCCAAAGTTTCGCCGGCAATATATCTTTTGGAAAAAAAACCGACTATTGCTTTTGGCATCAATTGGACGATCGCCACAATAACTTTGTTAAAGAACGACACGGAATACTCCTATAAATTTACGTTTACTGACCATTTGATTTTAGAAACAGGCCGGTCAGCTTTTAAATATTTTACCTGTTTCATAAGAACCAAAACTTTTTAATTTGATTGAAATTTCAGAAAGATGATTTAATGCATTTTTTACTTTTGTGTCTTCCATACTGCCGGATAAGTCCATATAAAACACATATTCAAATGGTTTATGAGGTATTGGCCTGGATTCTATCTTAAGCAGATTGATGTCCCGCAAAGCAAAGACACTTAATGCTTTGAATAATGCACCGGGTATGCTCTTCAATTCAAAACATATTGATGATTTCGGGTTGTGAAATCCCTTTTTAATTTTCTTTTTGCTTATTACTAAAAATCTTGTGAAATTTTCTTTATTATTCTGAATATTACTCTTCAATATTTTCAAACTGTATAATTGCGCTGCATTTCTACTGGCAACAGCGGCAGTTGGAATTTGAGTATCCTTTAATGTAATTAAGGCTGAACCGGCAGTATCATAAGCCGGAATAAGTTGTGCATTCTTTAATGTCTTTAGAAATAAGGAACACTGGCCGAGAGCCTGAGGATGAGAATAAACTTTCTTTATTTGGTTTAACTTATATTTTTCACCTGCAAGAAGATGATGATTTATTTGAAGATTCAATTCGCCAATAATAGAAAGCGAATTTTGCAATAGTAAATCATAGGTCTCAAACACGCTGCCGTATAAAGAGTTCTCGATGGGAACTACCCCGTAGTCTACTTTTTTTTCTTTTACTTTTAGAAATACTTCATCAAAAGAAAAAGAAGGAGAGATTGAAATATTGTTCCCAAATAATTTTTTAGCAGCAATTTCACTATATGCACCGCGTTCGCCTTGGAAAGCAATTTTAATCATTTATATTTACTAATCCTTTAACAATTTTTGAAAATAGAAAAGCTTTATTTTTTAAATCATCCAGATTACCGTTATTTCCGAAGACAAAATCAGCACACTGTGCTTTTTCCTCTTCGGGAATTTGATTCTCATTTCTTTTAATGAATTGTTCAGACGAATAATTTTCCAATTCAATTTTTCTTTTCATTCTTAAATTTTTATCGGCAGTGATTAGAATAATATAATCAAACCGTGATTCCATATTAGCTTCATAAATCAAAGCCGCTTCAGCGACAACAATATCATTATTTTTTAATAATTCACCGGTTAAAATATCAACTTTTTTAATAACTTTCGGATGAAGTATAGAATTAATTTTTAAAACATTTTCGCTGTTTGAAAAAACTTTTTCTGCCAGAAATATTTTATTTGGTTTTCCGCCCAAGTATGAGTTCTCACCGAATATGCGTGTAATTTTCTTTATTATATCTTTATCATGTTCCAACAATTCTTTGGAAATATCATCAAGATTTATTACCGGTATTCCTTCAGATTTTAAAAAACCGCAGAACGCTGTTTTGCCGGAACCGATTCCTCCGGTAACAGCAAGCGTTATTTTTTTAACTTTATGCATTGTAATTATAAGATTGGGAATGCGGGGTCACGTTTACCTCGCACATTTGTCCCGTAGCTAGCGGGATTTATCTTGCAAAGCTAATCTTTCTTACTTCTCTTATCACTGTAACTTTTATCTGTCCCGGGTATTCCATCTCACTCTCTATCTTAGCGGCAATATCATGAGAAAGTTTTTCAGCGACGAGATCATCAATTTTATCATGTTCAACAACAACTCTTATTTCACGTCCGGCTTGAATTGCATAAGTTTTTGCAACGCCTTCAAAGGATTTTGCAAGGGCTTCCAAATTTTCAAGCCTCTTTACATAACCTTCCAGAGGTTCGCGCCTTGCACCGGGACGCGCACCACTTATAGCATCGGCAGCCTGAACCAGCGGCGCAATCGGGTGTTCCATCTCAATATCTTCATGATGAGAACCGACAGCATTAACAACTATAGGGTGTTCCTTAAATTTCTTTGTAAGCTCATAACCTAACAAAGCATGAGGCCCTTCAACGCTTTTATCTACTGTTTTACCTATATCATGGAGTAAACCGGCTCTTTTTGCAAGTGTGGGATCCAGCCCGAGTTCCGAAGCCATTATCCCCGTAAGATAAGCAACTTCTATACTATGCTGGAGAAGATTTTGCCCGTAACTTGAGCGGTATTTCATTTTGCCTACATGCTTAATTAATTCCTGGTGCATATTATGAAGACCGAGTTGTAAGATTGTATTCTCCCCTTCCTTTATCATTTCTTCTTCAAGTTCCTGCCGGACTTTCTCTACAACTTCTTCAATACGCGCAGGATGAATACGGCCATCGGTAATTAATCTCTCCAATGAAAGCCGTGCAACTTCTCTTCTGAATTGATCAAATGATGAAAGGATAACCGCCTCGGGGGTATCGTCAACAATAACGTCTACACCTGTAGCAGCTTCAAAAGACCTGATGTTTCGGCCTTCCTTGCCGATAATTCTTCCTTTCATTTCATCATTTGTAATTTGGACTACGGAAACCGTAGTTTCAATCGAATGATCAGCCGCCGATCTTTGAATAGCCTGAACAATTATTTTTTGAGCTTCTTTTTTAGCATCTGATTTAGCCTGGTCATGAATTTCCTTTATAATATGGCTTACTTCCGATTTTGCAGTATTGGTCATATTCTCCATCAGCATATTTTTTGCTTCTTCAGAAGAAAGCCCGGAAATTTTTTCCAGCCTGGCATTCTGCTCAATTCCTAATTTATCAATTTCAGCA
>Ga0182027_10010660_pt1 | contig 13041 bp, 11 predicted proteins | sample 712E1DmetaG_FD_121300 | JGI IMG/M metagenome (GOLD analysis project Ga0182027, IMG submission 121300) | Permafrost microbial communities from Stordalen Mire, Sweden - 712E1D metaG (Illumina Assembly) | ecosystem: Environmental > Terrestrial > Soil > Wetlands > Permafrost | place: Sweden...
ATATAAGAATTCCCGCCGATGGTTTCTGGGCCGTACTGCACCATGATGTCGGAAACCTCGAGCGGCAGCCTCGGTTCCAGGTCCGCCTCCACGGTCAACCGCAGAATGGTTCCATTTTCAGGGTCGATCATGAGTTCCCCGTGGTATCCAGGCATCAGCTTGAGAACCTTCGTTCCGTCGCCGTCCGTTAGACAGCAGTACTTGAGCTCATAATGCGATATGGCCTTCGGGACTGCATACCTGAATACCGCTCGCACACCGCCTGCGCCCTTCTCCCAGCGGCTCCATCTAATGTCGCCATGGGACGCATCCAGAATTACCGTGCTGAGAATGGGGCCGAATGTGCCCTTGGTATCCAGGCTGTGTTCGAAGAATCTCTTCGACTTCTTTCCCCGCACCACCTCAGCTTCCACCAAGTCGAATCCGTTGCGGTAAAGTACGGTTGCGTTGGAGATCGCCTCGCTGTGCAGCGTCTGATCGCCTGTCGGAGCCTTCCACATCGCATAGTCTTTTTTCCCTATCTCCCGGTAGCGAACCGTACTTCGCGTGGCAAGAAAGTTCGGCAGTCTCGGTATGGTCTTGGCCAGGTAGTCCAGAGTCTTCGACATCATCTGCCGTTGCGTGGCCAGGTCCGGCGCGGCAAGGTCTGGGACTTTTACCGCGGGGGGATCCAGGAAAGTCGAAGCGTCGGCCACGGCAACCAGTTCGGCCTTCGATTTGGCCCCCGGCATGCGCGCCTTCCATTCCGAGAGCTTCGTCCAACTCATCCGTTCGGTCAACTCAAGGCCAGAAAGCATGGCGGCCATTTGCGAATCCGAGCTTCTCTGCGCCCCACCCAGAATCCGCTCCAACTCTTCCACCGTCACACGTTGGGCCACACGCGGAGGTTGATCGTAAAAGGACGGTTGATCGTAATATCCTGTGTTGGTTCGGACCTCCAACACCGGCTTGTCCACTGTGACTGCCAAATCGTGATACTCATCCACCTCTTCGGCGCGCGGAGGATCGAACGAGATCGCGTAAAAGGCGCTCTCCTCCGCTATCAACTTTTCGATTTGACCCGCCAGGTCGCCTGTGGCGTTCACCACCCGCCCGCCGCTTTGCGTCGCCAGTACCTGCAACGCCAGGTTCTTGAAATTCATTGTTTTGGCTGACTTAACCCCGGCAACATAATCCTGGTAGTGGAAATGAGTATCCGGATAAAACCAATATGCCGGATAGGGCCACAAATTGATACTGGACAGCTCGACCCGGGCTTCACGCAAGCGAGTTGAGAATTCCGTGATCCAATCGAAGTCACTCACTCCGCCAGATCGTGCCGGCCAGCCAAACCCCACCCAGATCATCAGCTTTCTGCCCGGCCTTTGCCTCTCTTCAAGCACCATTGCCCCAAGAGCTGTAAGCGATATAGGGTTTCGAGGAATCTCAGCCTCGGGGCGGATGGCGCCGCCAACAAGCGGTTTTTGGTCCGGCAGCGAAACCGCATGCAGCTCCTTGGTGTGAGCGATCTGTTCAGCCAATAAATCCCCATCGGTGGAAGGCTGCGGTGTAACCATCAGGCTCCCTGGAGAAAGCAGATAGATTGAAACCGGCTGGGCAAGGCGCCCACCGTTCTGGTGGAGAAACTTCAGGATTTCCTCTTGTGCGCGATTAACCTGCAAGGGTTGGAGGTTGACCGAATCGAGCACCAGAATCGCTTCGACCGGCGGATCGGGCTTTGCCGCAATTCCATCGAATGCATGAAACGTGACCATCTTCTGCGGCTGCCTCTTGTCTAGCAGCGTAAAGTCCTTGGGCACAAGACCGGAGACCGGCCTTCCCGAGGTATCGGTCACCACCACGTCGAGTTTGAGGATGCCCTCCGTTGCATCGAAGCTCCCCACAGGGGGTTGCTCGAGTTTTAGTAATTGTTGCGCAAGCGAATCTCCATTCCCGGGCTGCTCATCGGGAGCGGGGTTTTGTTGAGCCAGGATTAGAGCCGGCAAGAAAAGAAAAAGAAAGAGACCGATACGGTGTGAAATATTCATGCGATTCACCTTGCTGAAACTGCCGACAGATTCTCCGCAAGCAGTCTACCTCAGGCTGATAGATTCTGAAGTAGGGTGTCTTCACCTCAGCCGTAGCTATTCTCCGGCTCGGGAAGCGCACCGCCAGGAAGCGAGCCATGTTCCACAGCACGGAAGACCTTCGCATCAAATGGACCAAAGTCGTTCTTCCCCCGGTGTTCCTCGAGGAAGAGCGTCCCGCCACCGAGGCCTCTTCGGCAACCATCTTTAACGCCCGCAACGAGATTTCAGCGATCCTCGCCCATCACGATCCGCGGCTGCTGGTCCTCGTTGGCCCCTGCTCCATTCACGACGTCAAGGCCGCGCGCGAGTATGCCGCCCTGCTCAAAACCGCCATCGCTGAGTTTTCCGTCGATCTGCGCATCGTCATGCGCGTGTACTTTGAGAAGCCCCGCACCATCGTCGGGTGGAAAGGCCTCATCAACGACCCTCATCTCGATCAGTCCTACAAGATCAACGACGGCCTGCGCCTGGCGCGGCATCTGCTGCTCGACCTGGCCGAGATGGGCGTCCCCACGGGCACCGAATTCCTCGACATGATCTCGCCCCAGTACATTGCCGGCCTGGTCAGTTGGGGAGCCATCGGGGCGCGCACCACCGAGAGCCAGGTTCATCGCCAGCTCGTCTCCGGCGTCTCCTGCCCGGTGGGATTCAAAAACGCTACCTCAGGCGACGTGCAGGTAGCTATCGAGGCCGTCCTCTCCGCGGCCCAGTCCCACACCTTTCTGGGACACACCAAGCACGGCCAATCCGCCATCTTCGTCACCGCTGGAAATCCCGATTGCCACATCATCCTGCGCGGCGGCCGCAAGACGGTGAACTACACGGCCGAAAGCGTGGCCCAGACCACGCGGCAGATGGAAGAGGCGGGCGTCGCGCCACGCATCATGATCGACTTCTCGCACGCCAACAGCGGCAAGGACTATCGCCGCCAGGCGATTGCCTGCCACGATGTGGCCAAACAGATTGCCGGCGGAAACCGCAACATCATCGGCGTCATGATGGAGAGCAATCTGGTGGCCGGAGCGCAGAAACTCGTCCCCGGCCAGCCGCTCGTCTACGGCCAAAGCGTCACCGACGCCTGCATTGACTGGGCCGAAACCCACTCCTTGCTCGCCGAACTCGCCGCCGCCTCCCGCGCCCGGCGCGGGTAAGAACACAGCATGAGAAATCTCGTGCTTTCCCAGGTCCCAAAAGCGGGATCTAGGTACCGATGTCATTTCCCGTGCCGCGAAAGTGCTCTAGAAATGATGAGAGATGCGCGCGATTACCGTGTAATCCGCGAAGAAGGCATCTCCGTTGGTGATGTTGTTTTGGATCTCCGGCACACTGGGCGGCCGGTCGCGATAGAGCGCCCACGGCCCGTTTATGGAGAGGGTATCGCGTTTGTGATTGAACATCAGCCCTGGGTCCAGGGAGAAGATCGAGCCCGGGCGCCGGAACCCGTTACTGTCGCCAAGCAGGTCGCGAACCGGTACTCCTTCGCCGCGGAAGCCTATGCTAAGCGCAAGCCCCCTGACTTTTGGCACACCCTGGGAAACTCCGGCGCGGTATAGGTACTGGTCCGTAGCAGACATAATGTCCTGGCCCGGCTGGCTGCGAAAGGTCGCCACACCGTTGGTGTCTTGCGGGCTGAAGAGGTAATTTGCCTGACCGTAGGCCGCTGAATGGCGCCAGAGCGACTTGTAGCCCTGCGTACCCACATTGAAGCCCCATGACCCATCGCCTGGCTGCATGGACTGGTCGGCTGTGGCGATAATGATCTGTCCCTTGTACAAGCCCGCACCGGTGGCGTTGTCGATTCCCGTGGGTATTTTCAGCGAGGCGCTCACAGCCACGTTGCCGCCATTCTCCGTAGGGGGGCGGAAGATCCACGACTGAGCTCCGACGGTTATATCCCCAAGGCCGCTGACCTGGTAGATCCCCGAAGGAGGATAGATTTGGTTGCGCGTCCCGTTGAAGACGGGGACATCCGCCAGGAGGCTCCAGCGATGGCTCAACCGGTACTCGACGCCGATGTCGAAGATGTTCTGATGGTTGCGCACTGCATTTGACCGGGGGATTTCGGTGCTTCCCTGGAAATACTTGTTGGAGTTGAATACCCGGTAGCCGATGTCGATGGTGAGGTTATGGATCGAGTTGGGCCTGATGGCCCCGCTGGTTTCGGTCGAAAGAAACTGGTCAAAGACGCGCTGGTTGCTGTGTGCCGCAACGCATCCTTGTGCAAACAGCTTGCTCCCGGTTAGCGAGATTCCAGCCAGCGCAAGCAATATTATCATCCATGTTGCATTTTTCATGACGGGCCTCCAGTTTTTAGCTTCGCAAGGAAATGTGATCTGCGTCACATATCGCAAGGGGTATGCCAAAGCTACTGGAGAAGCCGACGCTTGTCCTCATCCAATCGATGGAGGGTTTGCTGAGAGCTCCATCCTTGCCGCGGCTTTTCGCAAAAAGGTTGGATACCCAAATCTCAATCTGCCCTCTTTCGCGACCAACCCACTATCATGGTCACCAGCACAGAAACTAACCGGCGCAAACCATCCATGTCCCCCACCCTCTTCATCTCGGCAGGCGAGGCCAGCGGCGAGCACTACGGCGCCCTGCTGGTGGAAGCCCTGAAGCAGCGACTCGCCGCAGCCGGCCAGTCGGCTGCCTTCTTCGGTATGGGTGGCCCTCGCATGGAGGCCGCCGGCCTGGAGCGCATCGTCCATAGTGAAGACGTGGCCGTAATGGGCCTGACCGAGGTCATTTGCCATCTGCCGCGCATCTGGCGCGAGTTCCACAAGCTCAAACAATCAATCCGCGACCGGTGTCCGGACGTAGCCGTTCTCATCGACTTCCCAGAGGTCCACTTCCGGCTGGCCAAAGAGCTGCACCGGATGGGGATTCCGGTCGTCTACTTCGTCAGCCCGCAGTTGTGGGCCTGGAAGAAGCACCGCATCAAGCTGGTCCGCAAGTACATCGACCGGATGCTGGTCATCTTCCCCTTCGAGGAGCCGTTTTACCGCGAGAACGACGTGAAGGCGGAGTTTGTGGGCCATCCACTGGCCGATCTGCCGCTGCCAGCCGTGAGCCGCGCGCAATTCGCCGCGGAAAACGGCCTGGACCCCGCGAAAACCTGGATTGGCCTGCTGCCCGGCAGCCGTCCCAAAGAGATTCACGACAATTTGGCGGAAATGATGAAGGCGGCGCGAGCGCTGGCCGGAGACCTCCAGTTCCTCATCCCCCTGGCCCCCACCCTGAACGCCGCGCAGCGCGACGAGGTGCGCCGGCTCGTCGCAGCTCACGGCAGCGGCTTGGCCATCCGCCTCGTCGACGATGCCCGCGCGGCCCTCTTCCACGCCCGCGCCTCGGTCGTGGCCAGCGGCACGGCCACCGTCGAGGCGGCCCTCATCGGCAATCCTTTTGTGGTCGTTTACCGGGTCTCGCCCATCACCTACGCCATCGCCAAACGGGTGGTGAAGGTGCCCCACGTAGCCATGGCCAACCTGATTGCCGGCAAGCGCGTGGTCCCGGAGCTGATTCAGAGCGACTTCACGGCGGCAAATATCGTCCAACAGATCGAGCCGCTGCTACCCGACGGGCCGCCTCGCGAGTCCATGATGAAGGAGCTCAAGCGGCTGCGCGGCCTGCTGTCTACTCAACCAGCAGGCGGCAAGCAGGACGGCGGCGCCATGAGCCGGGTGGCGGCCATCGTCCTTGACCAGCTCGAGGCCGCCTCCACTGGCGCGGCGCGAAAAACCACCCAGTTATGACCGGGACCGGACCAAACGAACGCCTCACTTAAGCTCGGCTGCGATACGATGAAAACTGCGATGCGCACACTTAAGCGGAATCCGCGGCTTGGACCCACCCTTCGCCGGAGCGCACTCGGTGTGCTGGCGGCTGGCTTGGCTATGGCCGGGCTGACGACGCCTGCTTCGGCCCAGGTACAGCGCCCCGAACGGCCCACTCTGGCCATCTCCGGTTATGTCATCGACGCAGAGATCAATACGGCTACCCACCACATCGCGGCTAAGGCGGTGGTCGCCTTCACCGCGCCGGAAACCGCCGAAGTGGTTAGTTTCGGCTTTCACCCGGCGCTGAAGGTGACCAAAATCTCCGACGAGAGCGGCAAGCTGCTCACCGGCGAGCGCTCGGCGGACGGAACCATTCGCGTGACTCCGGCGACGCCCTTCGTCCGGGGACAGGCTGCGCACTGGACCTTTGAATACGAGGGCGTCATCACCGGCAGCGAGGATGGTCCGGTGGAGGGCCTCAAACTGGCCGCCATCCAGGAGCCCATCACCTACCTGCTCTATCCGGCGCGCTGGTTCCCCATGACCGGCTACCTGACTGACCGGTTTACGGCAGAGATGCACATCCGCGTGCCCCAGGGGATGCGGGTCTTCGCCAGCGGCAGCCAAGGCGCGTCCAAGCCGGTCACCCTGGCCAGCGGTAAGCCCGGCGATCAGTACAACTTCAACTGGACCAAGCCCGGATTTCCGGGCACGGTGATTGCCGGGCGCTATGTGAATCCGGTCTCGGTGGGTGCGGGAAACGTCAAAGTCTACCTGACCGTCAGCCATCAGCAGTCCGGCAACGACCTGGCCCAGACCGCCGCCAGGGAATACGACTTCTTTACCGACAGCTTCGGAGGGCTGGAATCGAGCCATCTCAACGTCGTCGAACTGCCCGATGACACCCTGCCTGCCGTTTGGACGCCCGAGTTGGCCGGAATTTTGGGTTCACGGGTAGGCGACAAGTCCGGAGTTCGCCTGCTGGCCAATACCATCGCCCACCAGTGGTGGGGTTCCGAAGTCAGTCCGCGCACCCTGAACGACGCCTGGATCACCAACGGCATGGCCCGCTATGGCGAGTTGATGTTCGTTGAAGATCAGAGCGGTAAAAACGCCATGCGCACCGCGCTCCAGGACGTCTCCGCCGGGGCGCTGGCCTACGACACCATTCCGCTGTCCAGCGCCGGCCGCCTCAGCCCCTTCTCGCCCGAGTTCCAGTCCATGACCCTAGAGAAGGGCGCCATGATCTTCCATATGCTGCGCTGGGAGGTGGGCGACAAGGACTTTCTGGCCACGCTCAAGGGGGTTCTGAGCCAGTACACCGACAGCAGCCTGCGCTCGCAGGACCTGGTCAAGGTGGCCGAGGCGCAGAGCCAGCAGCAGTTGACCGCCTTCTTTGCGCAATGGGTAGACGGCACCGGCGCTCCCTTGTTCACCAACAAGTACGCCGTCTACCGGCTGGGCAATAACAAGGGCTTCCGCACCATCGGCGAGATCGGCCAGGACCTTGACCTCTTCCGCATGCCGGTGGAGTTGCGGGTCGAAACCGACGGCAAAACCGAGGCTCAGAAGGTGGACGTGGTGGGCACCAACACGCAGTTCGTGGTGGACACCTTCGGCCGGCCCCGCCGCATCAGCATCGACCCCCAGAACTGGCTGCTCAAGTCCACGCCAGACCTGCAGGTGCGGATCGCTATCCTAAAGGGCCAGCAACTGGTGGCGCAGGGCGACCTGACCGGCGCGCTGGCAGAGTACCAAAAAGCCCTGGAAGCCAACTCGCAGAGTTCCCTGGCCAGCTACCGCATCGGCGAACTGCTCTTTACCCAGCGCAACTACCAGGCCAGCGTGAATGCTTACCGCGATGCTCTCCGGGGCGACGGAGAGCCCCGCTGGACCGAGGTCTGGAGCCATATCCAACTGGGCAAGATCTTCGACATCACCGGCCAGCGCGACCGGGCGGTGAACGAGTACCGGCTGGCGGTGCAGACCAACGACAACACCCAGGGTGCGGTCAACGAGGCCCGGCAATACCTGCAAAAGCCGTATCTTCGTCCCGATAACGATTGATAAATAAGTGGTTAGAGCAGCAACGGCCAGCCCTGGGGCTGGCCGTCGTTGTCAGAAACTGGTTGGGTTGGTTATTGCTTTTGGCGGTAGTTGAGATTCTGTCCGAGTGAGATGACGTACAGGTCGACTTTGGCAAGGCCGGCCCTGGTCATGGCCAGCTCCTCGGCGGCGCCATAGGAGAGGTCGATGATGCGCCCCTCGTGAACGAGGTCGCCGCGATCCGTGATGCGCACCACCACGGCACGCTGGTTGCGGCGGTTGACGACCCTCACCAGGGAGCCGAAGGGCAGTGTGGGATGGCAGGCCGTCATAGCGTACATATCGAAGCGTTCGCCACTGGCTGTGAGGCGCCCATTGAAGACTCCGCCATACCAGGAGGCTATGCCATGGAGCTTGTCGGTCCGCCTTTTACCGGTGGGTTCCGTCGGCGCAAGCGAAGCTGGCGCTGCCGTGACAACCGGAAGGGCGGGGGGAGCGGTTACAGCGGGCCTGGGAAGCGGCGCATCCGCCTGCACCGTCCGCGTTGTGAGCGTTACCACCACCGCGACCAGGGCAACCGAGGATGTGCCAGCCAACAGCCAAATCCGGAGCCGGGCTTTTAAGCTCAAGTTTCGTGATTTCCTTCCTTTAGCCATACGTCCATATTACTAAATCGACACTATTTTTCCCATCTGTTGTCAAGAAGTACACGAGGATATCTCTCCCAAAATGAACAATTCTCTAAGACCTTCCCAAATAAGGCCTTCACCCTCAGCGACTTGCAGTTTTTGCACAGAAAATGATGCAAACTTAAAAATTCTTCTAAATAAGGCGGACTTTGCAGATTATTTCCGCCGTCCTGCTAGCGTTGAGCTATCGCCAACAATCTGAAGGAACAGGGGGTGGATCGATGCAATTCAGCGCGGCAGGGCTGGAGCTGCTCAAGCGTTCGGAGGGTTTTCGCAGTCGCGTCTATCTGGATATCGCTGGCTTCCCGACCATCGGCTATGGCCACCGGCTGCTGCATCCCGAGTCGTTTTCCAATGGCATCGATGAGGCACAAGCCGCACGGATTCTGGTCAGCGACGTGCGCGAGGCCGAACAGGCCGTCCTCAGCCTGGTGAAGGTTCCGCTCAACCAAGGCCAGTTCGACGCGCTGGTGGACTTCTGTTTCAACCTGGGCGCGGAAAAGCTGGCGGAATCGACGCTTCTAAAGGACTTAAACTCCGGCCAATATGACGCGGCCCAGGAACAGTTGTTGCGCTGGGACCACGCCGGCTCACAGGAGAACGCCGGACTCAAGGCCCGCCGCGAGGCTGAAGTCCAGCTTTGGGACAGCAATGAAGCCGGGCGCCAAGCCGTCGTTTAGAACTCAACTCTCAGGCCCCCGTCCTGCCGATCTCCACGACCTCCAGCCGCTCTTCGGGCTTCAGGTAGCCCTTGCGCCGGAACCAGTCTTCCAGGCCGGGCCGGAGGCGGTCGAGTGGGACGCGAACCCCGGCTTCGAGCAGCCCATCGGCGACGGGCAGCGTGTCGTCGAAGACCGCATCGTTGGTAAAGTTGCGCATGGCAAAGCTGTCGATCCAGCGAATAGGGCATGGGTGCCCGATGCCTGAGGCATCGATCCTTTCGATAGTGAGCCTGCGCAGAAACATATTTCCATTCTATGAGATACGCTTGGTAGCTTTGCTCATGGACTACTGCTTGTTCTCGATGACCACCTTCGCGTCCTTCCCCTGCTGGGTCTCCACGCGAAAGCGCTTGTAGTCGTAGAAGTGCACTAGAGAGTGCTGGTGAATGCCCTTCACCAGCAGCAAGCGGGCCCGCATGTTTACTTCAGCTCCGGTGGGAAGCCACAACTCGTTGTTGACCAGGGCCTGGTCGAAGTGGAAGTCGGTGCCCTTGTCGATGCTGACCACAAGGCCGCCGGCGAGACGGAAACTGTCGTTGAAAACCACATCGAGATGAGCCACCTGACGGTCGGCCTCATCGATCCACACTGTGCCCTGCAGTTTCTTTGACAGATCTTCGTTTAGCCCATGGGACTTTTGGCCTTTGCGGCCCACAAAATCGAAGGCGATGGCCGACCGGCCGCGATAGCTCTCCCGCCGCGGATTGCGCACATCGGCTACTTCCAGAATGCGGCCCAGGCTGAGTTCCTGCCCTTCCTTGGGTTGGTCCGGCTTGCTCTTTTCTGCTTTCTCCACGGCCTTGGTCACGCGCTCGGTCTCTTTCTGCTGGTCGCTGTCGCTCAGCGGCTTGCCGTCTTTCTTCACCATGCGCATGATTGCCTCTCCGTGGGCGTAAAATACCTCGGACTCTTTGGTCTCGGTTTTTATCACGTGGCTCTTGCTGTCAAGTTCCTGATTGGTCTCTACGGAACTATAGGTGTAGTTTTCGCGGACCTTCTCAAGTTGCTTCTGGTGCTCGTGAACCTCGCGCATGAGCTGGTGAATATCGGGCAGCGGTGGATTGGCCGCCTGATGGGCCAGAGCAACCGGCGCCAGCAGCAAAGGCAGAATGAATATGGAGAGCCGGAGAATAGGTGGAGCGTGCATGAGGGCATTTCCTCGAGTTTTGATTGAGTCAGATCATTTGCCGGCGCGGGGATTCTTCTCGTTGGACCCGCAGGGCCGGAAAAGGTCTTGGAACCCGCGAACAAATCCGCCCCCGCCTCTGGTCCGCCCTCGACCATGCTATAACGGTAGCCGGATGCAGGCATTCAAACGCCAGGTCTGCTCACAGGAGCCTGCCCGCATGTTGAAAACCACGCCAAGGAGATCGGAATGATCGGACTGCTGATTCAATGGCTGTTGTACGCAATTGCCCTGCTGATTGTTTCCAGGCTCGTGCCCGGATTTGTCGTGGCGGGGCTCTGGCCAGCCATGATCGCTGCGCTGGTGATCGGACTGCTGAACGCGACGCTAGGATTTTTCCTGAAGATCGTTACCTTCCCTCTCAGCATCATCACCCTGGGACTGTTTCTCCTGGTGATCAACGCCTTGATGATTCTGCTGGCGTCGAGCATCGTGCGCGGATTCCGTGTGAACGGCTTCGTTCCGGCCTTCTGGGGCGCTGTGGTGTTGGCCCTGCTGGGCATGGCGATTCGGGCGCTTACTAAAAACGCGTAAATCTCGTCCTCAAGCGGAAAAGAGACTCTACTTCGCCGCTGGCGCGACCGGTTGAGCGGCAGCCTTGTTGGCTGCGGCAGGCTTGACCCGATGTAGCGGCTTCTTCGCAGGGCTCTTGACCGGCTGCGGCTTAGCCGTCACCGGATGCTTGACAACCGGACCATTGAGCGTCTGTGGCGTTCGCATCGCCCCGGCGCTCGAGAATCCCGCCGGCGCGGCAACGCGCGGCGGCGCGGCAATGCCTCTGGCCGGCTGCACATGCGTGTAAATGCCCCATCCGCCCCCGGCTACCACAAGCACAATGGTAGCTGCGGCGGCGCTCCGCATCCAGTCACGCCCCAGCCACGACGTAGTTGGCCAGGCCAGTATGCGGCCCGTGCGCGGCGCGGATCGTTGAGCGGTACGCAGGCTCGCGTTGACGCGATCCTCCAGACCCTCCGGCGCAGGAAGGGTGGCAATCAGGCGCAACGTGGTTTCTACGTCACCAGCTACGTTGCCGGAATCGTTAGCGAATGCGTCTTGAGGTGGATGATTCATCGCAAGCTCCTGGCGTGATTCAGCAACTCGGCCATCAGGTTTCTGGCGCGAAAGAGCCGCGAGCGGACGCTGGACTCGGTGGTGCCCAGAATCGAGGCAATCTCCACGCTGGAAAGCTCCTCGAAGGCCGAAAGCATCAGCACCTGGCGCTCCTTGGAGGGCAGCCGGTCCGCGCAGGCCAGCACATGCGCGTGGTGCTGGGCGGCGGATGCGATCTGCTCGGCGGAGAGTCCCCCGGCGGGCAGAACCCGCGCCAGTTCGGCCACGTCGTCGGTCTCGGGGCGGGTCTTCATGCGGCGCTTGCGGTCCAGCACGATATTCCAGACGATGCGAATCAGCCAGACCCGCTGGTCGCGCAATTCATGCAGGGTGTCGCGGTGGCGCAGCACGCGCAGAAACGCCTCCTGCACGGCGTCTTCGGCATCGGCCGTATTGCGCAGAACGGAGAAGGCAACCCGGTAGAGGGTGCCCGAGTACTGGCTGACCAGCGCCGCAAGCGTCTCTTCCTCCGCCTGGGTGCGGTCTCTTTCGTGCGCCGCGCTCGTGGGAATCTCCATCCAACCTGCGAATATTGCCTGGCCGGTGCTCATAGACACCAGACGCAGGCGAAGAGGGAATTGCTCAGGCGTTGAGGCTGGGAAACCTAAAATCTAACCAAGCGGGTGCAGACGCCCCAGTCCCACTTTTGGAACCTCGGATTGCACAACCCTCAACCAAACCCGTTTTTGAAGAGCTGCTACTGCCTGGGGGCCAGCTTCTGCGCGGCGATGGAGCCGGCGGCCCCATCCTTGTCGGCGTCCTTCACTTTGGCCCACAGCGCGCGAGCCATATCCTGCTTGCCCGCCGCCGCATACAGGTCGGCCAGGTCAAGCTGCGCCACGCCCGCTGAAACCGTCTCCGACGGCTTGGCGGCCAGCTCGTTGTAAAGGTTGATAGCCTGGGCGTCGCGGGCCGTCTGGTGATAGAGCCCAGCCAGCGCCAGCTTGGCCAAGTTCGCGAGGTTGCGGTCCCAGCTCCCGGCCGCGGCCTTCAACTCCGCCTCGGCCGAGGCGGTCTGGCCTAGTTCCTGGTAGGTGACGCCGGCAAAGTAATGCGCCTTGGCGCCCTCCGGCAGCCAGCCGTACTGTTTGGCCACTGCTAAAAACTCCCCATTGGCGGCCTTGGAGCGCTCGGCGGAGCTCGCGTAAACTCCGTTTTCGGCCGGCGCGCCCGGCTGGGCCAGAGGCGCAATATAGGTATCCAGGGCCACGCCCAGGGCCGTGTTGGCCTTGGTCGAACTCCAATTCCAGTAAACCAGGGTAGCGACAACCAGCACCAGAACAACAACGGTGCTGACCGCCCAGCGCATTACGCCGGAACGATGGCCGCTCAGCCAACTGAAGCTGCTCGCGGTAGCCTGGGCAAAACTGTCTTGCTTGAGGGCGTGACGGGTTCGAGTATCCACGGGGTCTCTTCTTGTCCTTCTTAAGCTGGCTTGCAGGC
>Ga0182027_10010661_pt1 | contig 13041 bp, 12 predicted proteins | sample 712E1DmetaG_FD_121300 | JGI IMG/M metagenome (GOLD analysis project Ga0182027, IMG submission 121300) | Permafrost microbial communities from Stordalen Mire, Sweden - 712E1D metaG (Illumina Assembly) | ecosystem: Environmental > Terrestrial > Soil > Wetlands > Permafrost | place: Sweden...
TGCAGCACGTTGTAGCCCCGCATCCACATATGCCGGGCCAGCGCATCGCCGATGGAGTAGTTGCGCACGTGCCCCATGTGCAACTGCCCACTGGGATAAGGCAGCATCTCCAGCACGTAGTACTTGGGCTTGCCGCAGGTTGCGGGTTCAGCCGCATACAATTTGGGGTCCGCAGCCCACCGCTGCTGCCATTTGGGTTCAATCGCCGCCGGGTCGTAACGCAGTTCGTTCTCTTCCGCCATATCCTTTTTAGTGTAAACGGCGTGGTGTCTATTGTAGGGCGCAACAAACCAACACTTGTGCTATACTTGTCATACAAGCAATACAAAGCCAAGGAGGCCCATGCTGGCAGTCCGTATCCCCGACAAGATGGAAACGCGTCTTGAAAAACTCGCGGCCCTCACCGGACGTCCAAAAAGCTTTTACGTGCGCGAAGCCCTGCAAGTCCATCTGGACGAGATCGAGGACACCTATACCGCCCTCTATCGTCTGGAACACCCGGCCAGGCGCTGGACGCTAGAGGACCTGGAGAAGGGTCTTGACCTCAAAAAGTAACTCCGAAAGAGCCTGGACGATCGAGTTCGACGACCGCGCCCGGCGCGAACTGCGCAAACTCGACGCTGAAAATCAGCAAACGGTTCTCCGTTACCTGCGGGAACGCATCGCCGGCGCGGAAGACCCCAGAGTTTTCGGCAAACCCCTGCGAATGAAACTTGCCGGTTTGTGGCGCTATCGGGTGGGCGACTACCGCCTGATCTGCCGTTTCGAGGAGAACCATTTGGTTGTGCTGGTGCTCAAAGTTGGGCACCGCCGCGACGTTTACGAAGGCTGAACCAGGCTCTTGAGCACCCGCACATTCCGCTCCTCGTCCCCCGGCGCATCTACCGGAGTCTCAGCGATGAAAGCGGCGTGGGCGAAGCGCTCGTCGTTCAGCAGCCGCCGAAACGGCTCCACGCCCATGGTTCCCTGCCCGATGTGCTCATGGCGGTCGAGTTTCGAGCCGCGTTCGGCCTTGGCGTCATTCATGTGCCAGACGCGGACGGCATCGAAGCCGACGGTGGCGGCCACCTGGGCCATGGTTTGCTCATAGCCCTCGGCAGTGATCAGGTCGTAGCCGGCTACGTGGGTGTGGCAGGTATCCAGGCACACATGTACCGGCGCGGTGGCCCGGAGCCGCTCCACCAGCTCCGCCACTTGCTCAAAGCTGCCGCCCAGCGAAAACTCCGCCCCGGCCGTATTCTCAATCAGAATGTGGAAACCCGTTCCCTGCCAAGCCAGGCCGTCAATGGCGCGCGTGATGGAGTCCGCCGCCAGCCTCAGGCCCTCGTCGCGCGTGAGGCCCTTCCACGAGCCGGGATGCAGCACCAGGTACTCGGCGCCCAGTTCCAACGCCCGCTCGATCTCCCCGCGAAAGGCCGCGATGCTCTTTTCGCGAATCTCGTCCGACTGGCTGCACACATTCACCAGGTAGCTGGTATGGATGACCAGCGGACCCACGTCCAGCGCGGCGCGCAGCTCCCGCATCCGTGCGGCCTGTTTGGGGTCCACTTTCGGCGCACGCCACATGCGCGGGCTGGACGAAAAAATCTGAAAGGTGTTGGCGCCAATCTCCCGCGCTTTTTCTACGGCGTTCGATGCCCCGCCCGCCGTGCCCAAATGAATACCAATCCGCTTTGCCATGCGGATAGTTTAATTCGGTGATGAGCGGGGATGATCGGGAATCATGGTCCCCAACGATTTCCAGCCCTATCCCTGCTCGCCGGTAATGGCGTGCACCATAGCCCAGAAGTTTTCCATCGGCGTGTCCAACTGCACATGGTGCGTCGGCGCCATAATCAGCCCGCCGTCGTAGCCCACGGTTTCCAGCCGTTCCAATACCTGCTCGCGCACCTGCTCCGCGGTGCCAAATGGAAGCGTGTGCTGTTCATCGATGGTGCCCCAGAAGCAAAGCTTGTCTCCATACAGCCGCTTCAGCTTGGCGGGCTCCATGCAGGCCGGCTGCACGGGATTCAGCACGTCCAGGCCAATCTCAATCAGTTCGGGAATGATCTTCTCGATATTGCCGTCGGAATGATAAGCGACCTTTACCTGCGGATTGATGCTCTTCAGCGTGGAGATGAACTCCGCCATCCGCGGCTTGAAGACGCGCTGCCAAACTCGCGGAGAGATCAGCATGCCCGTCTGCGTGCCCACGTCGTCTCCCGTCCAGATCATATCCACGCCCATCTCCACCAGGCGCTTTGCGGCTGCCAGATGGTAGCGAAAAGGAATTTCAAGAATGGCTTCGGCGAGCGCCGGATCTTCAGTGAAATCCATCAGCATCTGTTCCAGCCCACGCAGAGCCCACGCGGTTTCAAAGATCGTGGTCACGGTGACGCCCACAATGAAGTATTCGCTTTTGTGGGCGGCGATCAGGTGCTCGGCTTCGCTGTAGAGTTCCGGGCGCAGCGGGTCGGGCGCGCGGTAGGAATCCAGAGCGTGCCGGTCGGCCAGCGGATGGCCGACGATATCGGTATAGAATCCGGGGCCGAATGGCGTCTGGTAGGGCGAGTTCTTCCACCCGATGCCCCACTCGTCGGTATAACTGTCGTTGCCGCCCGCGTAAAGGTCGTTGGCGTAGTACGAGTTGGCCCAGCCGACCGATGTGAGCAGCAGATCCTGGCCCAGCGCGCGCTCCAGTTCGTAGGTGTTGCCGCCGCCGTGCGGATTATGAACCGCCCGGCCGGTCAAACGCATATCCTCGCGCAGCCTCTGAGCGAACTCAGGAGTAAAGCTGATCTGCATCGGGCAGCGGTCAGGCTTCTCCCGCTTAAGAGACATACTTACACGATCGCGTGGTTTCATCAGGGCGCCTTATGAATATTTCTGCGTATTTACCTTAACGTGAGTAAGCATACCCTGCTTGCGGAACCGGTGTCATTTCACCAGTAAAGCATCTTCCCTTCAAGTCTTAACGAAACTGAAGCGACCCCCAAACATCGGGTGCCCCGTCCTTTGTGCGTCTTCTGCGCAAAGGACTGGAGACTCCAGCCATCTATCTTGATCGCAGGCAGCCAGACCGAAAAAGCTCGAGTCCCCCACCGGCGTTGCCGACCCGCGGAGCGATGAAACTGCCTCCAGCGATGCCGCCGCCACGCTGCCAACTCGCGATCCCCGCGTAAGCGGGGGCCAACTTGCTGCGTTTGACCAAACAAGCTGTCTCCGTTTGCATTGTTCAACTTGCCGCACAAAGGAAATCATGTTTCTTGTTAGCCCTGCCCGGAAGGCGTTGCACCCACCCCAATTCAACTGTTTGCGTAAAATTACCACCCCTCGGCGCACACTGGTTGATGGAAGGAGAACGAAGGAGGGCTGGAAGAAGGGCAAGAAAAACCGGAAACCCCACCTCCCCTACCCCAAAAAAGGCACTTTTCCGAGGTGCGCCTCCGCACTAATAAACAAATAAGACATTTATAATCATAATCTTATCCGACTCAATCGCACCCGTCACTGTTATCTCAAGAGTAAACAGAACCCCCTAAAAAAGGCCCGTTTGGGGGCGAAAAACCGGCCTTTTGGGCCGTTTTGAGCGGAAAAAGCGGCCCTGGGCAGCTGCTCTGTTTCTAATCGTCGTCGTCCTTCGCCGTCTTCTTCCTGCGCTCTTTCAGCATCGCAGGCACCGCCGCGTCGCCCATCGCGTCCTTCCATAGAATGACGTTCAGCTTCTGCGGATCGGCGTGGTCGGCATGGCGAAAGTCCATCTTCATGCTCTCTTTCGCGCCTGCGGCCGTCTTGGCGTTGGCCGTATAGATGAGGCCGTTGTCGCGGTTGGAGTAGTCCGCCGCATACGCCGGCTGGTCGCCGGGGCCGGTGAAGAGAGTCGAGATCAGAGAACTGAAGGCGTCGTTGTTGTTCATCGGAGGCAGCCCAAGCAGCGTCTCCATGGTGCGCACTACGCTGACAGTGGAGTAGAAGCGGCTGTCGACAAAAGGTCCGCCATCCGCCGCGCGCGGGGAGTATTTGCTGACCACCAGCGCCAGGCTGCGGTGCGCGTCCACGTGATCTCCGCCGTCCTGCGCATCGTCTTCGAGGATGAAGAACGCCGTATCGTCCCAGTAATGCGAGTGGGAGACGGCCTCAACCGCGCGCCCGACCGCGAGATCGTTATCGGAGACCGAGGCCCTGGGCGTGGGCCCGCCGGGCCGGGTTCCCGCAGTATGGTCGTCGCCCAGCCGCAGTAGTACGAAGTTGGGCATGGTGTCTTTGCCCTGCTCCTTGTCCGCGACCCACTCCTTAAGATGGCGCAGGAATACCTCGACTCGCACCTGGTCGGGCACCATCAGCTCGAAGTCCGGCGCTTCGGCGGCAAAGTGGCCCACCAGCTCCGGCTTGGTGGCAACGTTGGCGGCGATCAGCGGAATGGGCCAGGGCCATTTGCTTTGGCCGCCGCCCCACTCGGCGGGCAGCGCCTCACCCGGCTCAATCGCCTTGCGCGCGCAGTTGCGCCCCTGCATCAACGGCCCCATCTGCGGGTCGGCCACGCGCGCTTCGTTGCAAAAGGTGGTGGAGATGAACTCGCCAAAGTGGTAGTAGCTCTTGCCGTGCGCGGCCAGATTGCCCCATAGATAGCCGCTTGAAGGTTCGTTCACATCGGGTATCTTTTGCAGCAGCGGATATCCCTCGGCCACCACGCCCTCGTAGTCGTAGGTTCTCTGGCTGCCGCGGTAGCTCTGCTGCCAGGTCTTCTCCAGGTAGTCCGTGCCGATGGCCGCGGTGGACCAGACGTGCCCGTCGCCCGATACTTCGCCCGAATCGAAGAAGTTATCCAGCACGCCGAACCGCAGGGCCAGCTTGTGCTGGTTGGGCGTGACGGCCTCGCCGTACATGGTCAGCCTGGGATCGCCGTTGCCCACCGGCTTTCCGTCTTTCTTCAGGTCGCCGAAGATTTGATCGTAGGTGCGGTTTTCCTTGATGATGTAAATGATGTGCCGGATGCGGTCCTCGGCTCCACCGGCAAAGGCGATCTTTTCCGCCGCGGCCTTCATCCGGTTCGACTCGATCACCACTCGCGTCCACTGCGGCAGATTCTTCTCAACCTCGGCCGCATCCAGCGTGGCCAGGGAGCCATAGAGCAGCGTTCCAATATAAGTGGTAGCTCGATGAGATTTCCTCTGTTTCTGCGCATCCGTCTCCCTTGGCGGAGCGCCGTTGGGTCCGGTTCCCTTGCCCTTGGCGGTGGCCACATACAGCTTTCCGCCGGAATCCGAGGGAATAAACGCCATCGACATTGGCATCCACTCCGTAGGCACGAAGCCGACGGGCTCGACCATGCCGTTGCGGGCCGTCTTCGCCGTGAGCCTGGTTGTGTCGATGACCGCAACGGCATCGCTAGCCGCATTGGCCACGTAGAGCCGGGTGCCGCGAGCGTTGAGGGCCAGCGCTACAGGCTCGGCGCCAAAGTAGCTCTGCGCAGGGAGGCGGGTATCGAAGTAGCCCTTGACCGAAAACTGGCCCGCACTCACATTTACGGCCGCGACAGCATCGCGATTGGCCAGGGCCACATAGAGGGTCTTGCCATCCGGCGATAATTCCAGCGCGCAAGGGTGCGTTCCGGGAGCGGTCGCACTGGGCGGCTTCAGGAGAGCCAGCTTGCGCCCCACCTTTCCGCTTGCCAAATCGAGTTCGACGATCTCGGAGGCATTCCACAACGCGACAAACGCTCGCTTGCCACCTTGAGCAACGGCCAACGCGACGGGGTAGGTGGCGGGCACGGCATCGCTTTCAGCCAGGTCGAAGCGTTTTTCAATTGCACCGCTGGCTGCATCAAGCAGCAAAACATCGTCAGACAAATTTCCGGCTACCAGCAGCTTCTCAGCACCCGCCGCGCCAACCACCGCAATCGCCGCTGGAAACGGCACGCCCTTATCGCCCTCCGCACTGCCGATCAGCCGGGTCTTGCGCCCCGGAGCCAACTGTTGCAGCGGCAGATGGATCAGGCGCTCCTGCGCGATTTTGCCCGCCGTGAAGCTGTAGACCACCACGCCGCTACCGGTCTTGTCTGCGCCATTGCCGAGCGGGTCAGTCGTCGAGCCCATGCTCGCGTAAACGCGGCTGCCGTCGCGGCTGAAGGCGAGTCCGGAGTAGAGTGTCTGCGTGGCCCTCTCCGGCGTGCGGGCATCGGGAAAGTCCATCACTGTGCCGGTCTGCGTATCCAGCACCGCCAGCGACTGCTCGCCCTGCGACTCGTAGGTGCCGTAGCCGGCATTCACCGTGACCACGTAGCGTCCGCCGGGAGAGACGGCCATGGAGATGGGCAGGCTGTTCAACCGCTGAGGGTGCCCCGGGATCTCCCCGATCAATTGTTTGCTGGTGGGCAAATCCACCGTTTGCGCCGCGAGAGATCCTGCTCCCAAAATCAGAGCCGAACCGGCTACCGCCAACATCAGTTTCGTCTGCATTCAAAAAACTTTAGCAAAATCTACTCCACTTCCGCTTCACAGGACCTTGAAAATGCACCTTCGGCCCATCCAAACGGCGGGGACGCCTGCAATAATTACGTTATGCGCACAGTGCTTACAGCGGAGAGGCTTTACGACGGAACCGGTCTGCTGGACCATCCCGTGGTAGTGATCGAGGATGGGCGAATCGCTTCAATTTATCCGCGTTCGGAGGGCGAGGAGTCCGCCTCGGCCAAGACTCACGTTCTGGACTATCCCGGCGCCACGCTGGCCCCGGCTTTCTTTGACGTTCACATCCACGGCGCGGCCGGCCACGACGTAATGGAAGCCACGCCCGAAGCCCTGAACGCCATCAGCCGCTTGCTGGCCCGGCACGGTACGGGCAACTTTCTGGCCACCACGGTTACCGCTCCACTGGATGCGACCCTGCGCGCCCTTTCAGGCCTGGCGAAGCTGCTTGCCAAGCCATCCGGCGAAGGCCAGGCCAGGCCTCTCGGCATTCACCTGGAAGGACCGTTTCTGTCGCACCAGAAGCGCGGCGTTCAGCCGGCTGAAAGCTTGCTGGCACCCGACATTGCAGTTTTTGACCGGCTCTTTGAAGCTGCGGAGGGGCGCGTCCGCATGATGACGCTTGCTCCCGAGCTGCCCGGCGCGCCGGAGCTGGCCGCGCACGCCATAGCGCGCGGGGTACGCATCTCCATGGGCCACTCGTTCGCCACTGCCGCCGAGACTCGCGCTCTGATCGCCGCCGGGGCCGTGAGCGCGACGCATACATTCAACGCCATGCGCCCTCTGGACCACCGCGAGCCGGGCATCCTGGGCACGGTTCTCACCGACGATACGATTTATGCCGACATGATCTGCGACGGCGTCCACACCGCCCGGGAGACCATCAAGCTGTGGGCTCGGGCCAAGGGGCCGGAGCGCGCCATCCTGATTACCGATGCGATGAGCGCCACCGGGATGCCTGACGGCGAGTATCAGTTGGGCGGATTCGCAGTGCAGGTGGCCAACGGGAGGGCCATGGCCGGCGGAGTGCTGGCCGGCAGCGTGCTGACGCTGGACCGCGCGCTGGCCAATTTCATCGAGATCACCGGCACACCCCTAGAACAAGCGCTAGGCCTGCTCACAGTGAACCCGGCCACCATGACGGGACTTGTGGATAAGGCCGGCTCGCTGGCCGTGGGCCAGGCAGCCAATCTGGTTGCCGTGGATCGAGCGGGGAGGCTGGCCGCTTCCATCCAGGGCGGGCAGCCGGTTGACATTCAATAAGCAAGATAAAGGAGTAAGGAAACAATGCAGGCAGTGCTGGGTATAGATGGCGGAGGGACAAGAACCCGCGCCTCAATCATTGACGGTGAGCGGATTCTGGCTCATACAGAAAGCGGTTCGATCAAGCGGTTGCGGGTGGGCGAGAAGGTTGCGGAAGCTAATCTGCGCGCGCTGCTCAAAGAGGTATATGCCCAGGCCGGCGTAACCGGCGTGCGCGCGGCCACGGCCGGCGTAGCCAGCGCCACCATGCCCGGCGTCCCAGAGTGGATCACCGCGGTTCTGAAGGATTTTCACGCCGAGCGCATTGAGATCGTGGGCGACGAAGTGATCGCGCTGGACGCCGCCTTCCGCGGCGGCCCCGGCATTTTGCAGATCGCCGGAACCGGATCAAACACCATTGGCAGGGCGGCGGACGGCAGCCGGGAGACTGCGGGCGGCTATAGTTCGCGGCTCGGCGACGAGGGCTCCGGCTATTGGATCGGAGTAAACAGCGTGCGCAGGGCGCTGCATGCTCATGACCGCGAGGAACCGACACAGATTCTGAAAAAGGTGGGCGAGATCTGGGGCACGCCCAGCCTGGAAGACCTGGTGAACCTGGGCGACAGCACGCCGGGACCGGATTTTGCCGCGCTGGCGCCGGCCATCAATGAACTGGCCGAGGCCGGGGACCCGGTTGCTGTAGGGATTTTGCAGCAGGCTGCGGCCGACCTGGTGGAATTTGTGCTTCTGGTGCGGGCCAAACTGCGTCGCAAGCACGGGATTGCTGGCGAGGTTCCGGTGGCCTGGACCGGCGGCGTGGTGGAGAAGATGACGCTGGTGCGCGAAGCCTTTTTTGCCGGCCTGCATGCCGCGGCGCCGGAGATGCCGGTGGCAGTGGAGCCTGCGGTCTCACTGAACGGCGCATTGTGGCGGGCAAAGCGGCTGGCGGAATCGGCAGGCGCGTGAGCGATGCCGCATCCGCCACTGCAATGATCCTGCCGGATGTGGTATACGTTTCCGCATGAGTTACCGCAATGTTTTCGTCGCCGCCGCATTTGCGCTGGCCGCCTTGGCCGCAACCACAGTTCAGGCACAGAACCTCGCTCCCACTCCGCCCATGGGGTGGAACAGCTGGGATGCGTATGGGCTGACCATCAATGAAGACGATTTCAAAGCCAACGCAACAGTGCTGGCGGGAATCGTGCAATATGGATGGCAGTATGCCGTGATCGACGAAGGGTGGTATATGCAGGATCCCTTCGCCGACAAGCTGGAAACGCGCAAATATGTGTGGAATGATAACGGAATCCTGATTCCGGTGGAGAAGCGGTTTCCATCGTCGGCAGGCGGAGCGGGATTCAAGCCGCTGGCGGACTGGGTTCATGCGCAGGGGTTGAAGTTTGGCATCCACATTGTGCGCGGCATTCCGCGCCAGGTGGTCGATGCGAATCTGCCTATTGCGGGGACCAGCTTTCATGCCGAGGATGCCGCCGATAAGACGAGCCCCTGCCCGTGGGACGACGGCAACTGGGGCGTGAAGGACAATGCCGCCGGGCAGGCTTATTACGACTCGATGTTGAAGCTGTATGCCGGATGGGGGCTGGACTTCATCAAGGTGGACTGCATCAGCTCACGCCCTTTCAGGCCAACGGAAATTCGGCAGATTGCCGAGGCCATTAAAAAAGCGGGGCGGCCGATCGTGCTGAGCCTTTCGCCGGGCCCGACGGCGCTCACAGATGCGGCCTTCGTGGGGAAATACGCGCAGATGTGGCGCCTCTCCGACGACCACTGGGACGGCTGGACCTTCGAGCGCAAGGCGGGGAATGGGGAATACCCCTTCGGCATACGGGACGCATTCGACCGCCTGGCCGAGTGGGCGGTCTACGTGAAGCCCGGCAACTGGCCGGACGAGGATATGCTGCCCTGGGGCTGGCTTGGGCCGCATCCAGGCATGGGCGAGCCAAGGCAGTCGCGGGAGACGAAGGAGGAGCAGCGGACCGAGTTCACGCTGTGGGCCATCTCCCGGTCGCCTCTGATTCTGGGGGCGAATTTGACCCGGCTGGATAATTTTACCCGGTCGCTGATCACCAACCAGACCATGCTTTTCATGAACCAGAATGTGACGTACAGCCATCCGGTGGACACCGCCAACCTGCCCGGATTTGAGCATGCCCGGGTGTGGCGCGGAACCATCAACCAGCCCGGCGCGGGCGCGTATGCCGAGTACTTCGCCTTTTTCAATCTCGACGAGAAGCCGGTTACGCTGCGGACCACTTGGAAACAACTTGGCCTCGATGGCGCGAAGCATGCGGCTGAGAATGTGTGGACTGAAACGACGGGCAAGGAATCAAAAGAGATCAGCGTGACCTTGCCTGCTCACGGCAGCACGGTGTACGAGATCCGGTAAGCGGGTCTTAGCCAATTCGTAAACCCTCTAGCCGCATCGTGAATCCGGTGCGGCTAGTTGTGCGAAACTGGACTGCAAGGCAGGTGAGCCCGAACCAGGGCTCTGGCCGGGGGAATCGTCCGATGCCTCTGCTGCGTTCCGCCTTTATAGCACTCTCTCACAATCGACTTCTGCGCCGCTTTGTCGAACACTCCCGGCTGGGAGGCCGGCTGAGTTCTCGCTTCGTGGCCGGCATGGAGATTGAAGACGCCTTGCGCGTGGCCGAAGCTGTGAACAAGCAGGGTATGGCTGTGACGCTGGACTCGCTGGGCGAGAGCGTTACTTCAGAGGCTGAAGCGCACAGGGCCGCCGAAATCTACCATCAACTGCTGGATGCGATTGCGGAGCGCAAGCTGGACGCCAATATCAGCGTGAAACTGACGCAGATGGGGCTGGAACTCTCAGCGGAGTTGGCCGAGGCGATTGTCGAAAGCCTGGCGGGCCACGCCGCCGCGACGGGCAACTTTGTGCGCATCGACATGGAGGACTCGACGCTGACGCAGATCACTCTGGATATTGTGCGACGGCTGCACGCGCGCCCCCAACTGCGCGGGGCAATTGGAGTGGTGATTCAGAGCTACCTCTACCGCTCACAGGCTGACATAGAGCAACTGCTGGCCGGCGGCATCCGGGTGCGGCTGTGCAAGGGGGCATACAAGGAGCCGCCAGAGGTGGCTTTCAAGCGCAAGGCGGATGTGGACGCGAACTTTGTCCGGCTGAGCCAAATGCTGCTGGCCAGCCCGGTCTATCACGCCCTGGCCACCCACGACGAGGCCATGGTCGCCGCAGCCAGGACGTTTGCCAGCCAGCACGGGATCGACCCGAGCCGCTTCGAGTTTCAGATGCTCTACGGGGTGCGCCGCGACTTGCAGCGCAGGCTGGTTCGCGAGGGATACAAGGTGCGCGTTTACGTGCCCTTTGGCCGCGAGTGGTACCCCTACTTCATGCGCAGGCTGGCGGAGCGGCCGGCCAATGTACTGTTCCTGGCTAGGAATTTTTTCCGTTCCTAGAAGCAGCTTCGATTACCCGGCCGCCGGCGTGGTACGCAGTTCTGGCCGAGATCTTGTATGCTGTGCTGGTCAGCTGAGCATGGGGATGGCGGGAAGAGGCAAAATGGCGAAGCCGAAGCATAAATATACGGTCTATCTGGATGACAACTACCACTGCATGGACGAGAGCGAACGATACAAACTGGGTGATTTCGCCACTCTGGACGAGGCGATTGAGGCGTGCAAACGCTCGGTAGATCAGTTTCTCGTGGACGAGACTTCACTAGATGGAACGGCGGCGGAACGATATGCGCAGTACACGGGTTTTGGACCGGACCCATTCATCGTGACCGATGATCCGGATGCTGGACATCCGCCATTTTCGGCCTGGAGCTATGCCAAGGAACGATGTGAGCAGGGATGATTTGGGGACGGACGAGTTATCGACGAGACTGGTTCTGAAGCGTCTGGAAGCGCGACTTTAATTGGCGGTCGATTCCCGGACGCGGTGTTTCCTGTGTTGATGCCGTTTCTTGACCATCATGGGTTCGCGGCAAAAGGGGCACTCCCACGGATAGTAGCCAAACCGGGGATAGACATTCAATTGCAGGAAACCTTTGCGCGGCAGGCGCTGCATCGTGTGCCCGCATTTCATACAGTGCATTTCAGTTATTCCTTCAACAGCTTGCGTTGAACGCCTGGACGGCAATCCTCACTCCCCGGCAGTCCATACGACTGCATTGAATGGTGATTGATTGTCTTTACGGATTCTAGCTGAAGCATGTGATTTTTGTCACCAGGCCCGCGCTGTGAGGCAGCGAATTGCTCAGGCCGCTGAAGCCTGGAACCGCAACAGCCCCTGGCGCGCCAGATCCGCGATCGCCCTGGCCAGGGCGGGGGATGCGTTCAATGATTCGGGCCGCTCCAGGCGAATGCCGCGTTCGGCTGCATAGCCGCGAAAAAGAATATCCACATCGTAGAGAATTTCGACGTGGTCGCAGAGAAAGCCAATGGGCTGCAGGATCAGCGCCCGGAGGCCCGAGGCGGCCAGGTCGTCGAGCGTCTGCTCGACGGTGGGCCCGATCCACGGGCCGCCGCTGGCGCCCTGGCTCTGGAAGGCGAAATACCAGCGAGGAATCTCTGGGACGCGCTCGGCAACCAGAGCGGCGGTGCGTTTGGCTTCCTCGGCGTAGGGATCGGCGCCCTGGCCTGCCTCAGACTGTTGAATCGTCCGGCAGGGAACGCTGTGGGCCGTAAACAGCACGGGAACCGGCGCACCAACCTCTGTGCTCAGTTGGCTCAGCGCCGGGCGAAGCCGCTCGGCAAATGCTTCAACAAGGAGGGGATGCTGGGCCCAGGCCTCAATAAAGTCGATGCGCAGACCAGCCGCTTCAGCCTGGACGGCGCGCCGGTAGAGGCCCACGCTGGTGCGCGAGTTATGCGGGGTCAGACAAACGACCGCTACCTCTTGAACGCCATCGGCGCGCATCTGGCGGACCACATCGGCAATGTAGGGACGCCAGTTTCTCATGCCGATGTAGACGGGGACCGCCTGGCCTTGAGCGGCCAGTTCCGCTTCAACAAGACGGCCCTGCTCGCGGGTGATTTCGGTCAGCGGGCTGCGGCCAATGAGGGCGTAGCGGTGCTGAATTTCCTCGATGACCGGCTGGGGAAGCGGGCGGCCGCTGGTCACGTTGCGCAGGTACTCGGGAATCTGCTCGACGGTCTCCGGGGTTCCGTGGGCCAGCAAAAGTACCGCTTGTTTAGCCACGCGCAGCTTCCTCCAAACGGAACTCGCGCACCATGCGCACCACGGCCTGGACATTTTCAACCGGCGTCGTGGGGACGATGCCGTGGCCCAGGTTGAAGATGTGGCCGGGACGCCCTCCAGCGGCGCGCAGAATCTCCTTGACGCGCA
>Ga0182027_10010662_pt1 | contig 13040 bp, 10 predicted proteins | sample 712E1DmetaG_FD_121300 | JGI IMG/M metagenome (GOLD analysis project Ga0182027, IMG submission 121300) | Permafrost microbial communities from Stordalen Mire, Sweden - 712E1D metaG (Illumina Assembly) | ecosystem: Environmental > Terrestrial > Soil > Wetlands > Permafrost | place: Sweden...
AAAATATTGAAAAATATATCGCCCATATTTATTGTTTATGTGTCGGTATTCATTTTTAATTCCTGTGAAAGTACCTCCCCTGCTCCATATGATGATTTGGCTATACTTCCATCAATGACTATGCCCTCAAAGGAAATTATGCAAATTCAAGGAATTAAAAATATTCATTATGTGGATTATGATTCCGTTATTGTAAATGGGCAAATAGTTAATTCATTCTCACCTACTGATGAATACTATCTTGATTCCTGCCATTATAAAATAATGCAATACTATTTAGACAATCATAATTGGAATACAACTGTTTATAATTTATGTAATGGTACAGGATGGAACTATTATTCCGGTGTAGTTAATAGTTTACAGAATATATATTTGGCTGCAGCTTATGAACAGGCAGTTCAATCCGCACTTGCCAGTTGGCTGAAAGGACCGAGACATTTTTGGGGAACTGAATATATAGATGGGAAATTATGTAATGTTTATACGGATTCCACCGGTTATAGAGAGTGGATATGGATAAAATACAAATTACCTATTCAAAGAAGAAATGAAGGTTCTTATGATGTTCATGAAATAGGTGTAGTCCGGAAAAGAGCTATTGAAATTAATCAACCTATTTATAGTAATGTTTTTGAACCACCAAAATAATATAGTTCTAGCTAACTTGGTTCAAATCGGGGAATATTTTTCATTACGGCATTTTGATATTTTCCAAAGCTGCTCTCTTTTTATAATTCTGCTATAATAACTGTTGCGTATTTGTTGCGCAGAAAATATTAAGTTATTTTATTATAATATCTTATCCCGTCTTAAAATACTGATATGACCGTTAGGCAGGCAATTATTGTAAGAATATTAATTATTCATCCAGGAAAAAGATTTGATTATGTTTTATCATTCTTCTTTGTTGCGGAAAGATATTTTCCACCTATAAAGCTAGTTTCTTTATGTTATTAATCTTTGTGATTTTCCTTTATTTTACCTCGATATTTACTCGATATTGCGACGTTATTGTCATACGTTCGGTAATTTCCATATATCCGGCCCGCCTCTTGCACGGCTGTGCAAGAGGCGTCAAGGGCATTTCAAGGAAACTGTGGATCGGACAATATCGTCGCAATATCGAAGCAATATCGGGTGAATAAATGTTGTTAAAAAAGCTTAAAACGGTCAAATTATGAGTGGGAAAAATTCAATAAATGAGTTAAAAATTCTGAAGAAATGATGTCGATGGGTATGTCGACATATGTGTCTACTGGTATGTCCGCACTAGTGTCGACTTAATATTACTTACATATTACTCTCTAATAGGAACTGTCAAAGGTGAAAGGTGAAAAGTTGTTGAATTGTTGAAAGGTTGAATCGTTGAAGTGTTGAAAAGATGAGAGGTTGAATTGATGATATGTCGAACTGTTTAAGAAACAAGAGAATCTCAACTAAACAAATAAACAATTCAACGATTCAACAAAAATATTAAGTTTTATGAAATCAATTCATATTCAAAACCCAGTTTAAACAAGTACAAACCGGGGTTTTTTGTTTCATTAGAAATCGATAAGTTATCAGTGATGCTAAAAATAAATAGGTAAAATTTTTCAAACTTCAGATTTAACGAGGGAAGAAATTATGAAAATTAATAAGGATGAGGCGCTAAATTATCATAGCGAAGGCCGTAAAGGAAAGATTGAAGTTATTCCTACAAAGCCGTGTTTTACCGCTAGAGAATTGTCGCTGGCATATACGCCGGGTGTGGCAGAACCATGCAGAGAAATTGAAAAGAATCCGGAAGATGTTTATAAGTACACGGCAAAAGGAAATTTAGTCGCTGTAATCTCAAATGGTACTGCTGTTCTAGGTTTAGGAGATATTGGACCTGAAGCCGGAAAACCGGTTATGGAAGGGAAAGGAGTTTTATTTAAACGATTTGCAGATATTGATGTGTTCGATATTGAATTGAAAACTCATGATCCTAAAGAAGTTATTAGAACAGTACAACTTCTTGAACCGACATTCGGCGGAATAAATCTCGAAGATATAAAAGCGCCTGAATGTTTTGAGATTGAAGAAGAATGCATTAAGACAATGGATATCCCGGTATTCCATGATGATCAGCATGGGACTGCAATCATTTCATGCGCTGCTTTACTTAATGCCGTTGAAATTTCGGGAAAGAAATTAAAAGATATCCGGATAGTTGTAAACGGCGCAGGCGCAGCAGCTATTGCATGCTGCAATATGTATGTTGTTGCCGGTGTTCATATTGAAAATATCGCTATGTTTGATTCAAAAGGGCACATCACAAAAAGCCGGACGGATTTAAACAAATATAAAGCCAAATTTGCAACTGAAATAAAGTACAATGATTTAGCGCACGGGATGAAAGGCGCGGATGTATTTGTTGGATTGTCGAAAGGCAATGTTGTTTCTAAAGAAATGCTTAAGGCAATGGCAAAGAATCCTATCGTATTTGCACTGGCAAATCCGGATCCGGAAATTACATACGAAGATGCAATTGAGGCAAGAAAAGATATAATCATAGCTACAGGCCGCAGCGATTATCCGAATCAGGTAAATAATGTACTAGGATTTCCTTTCATTTTCCGCGGCGCACTTGACGTAAGGGCAAAGAAGATAAATGAAGAAATGAAAATGGCTGCAACGCGGGCGCTTGCCGGATTAGCTAAACTAAAAGTACCGGAGGCAGTATTAAATGCTTATGGCGGGAAGGAATTCTCTTTCGGGAAAGAATATATAATTCCAAAACCGTTTGATCCCAGAGTTTTATGGACAGTAGCGCCGGCAGTAGCAAAAGCTGCAATGGATTCGGGAGTTGCGTGTGATCCGATAAAAGATTGGGTTGCTTATAAAGAAGAATTGCAGGACAGGGTTGGATATTCTACCGAGATAGTACGGGTTATGGTTCATAAAGCGAAACAGAATCCTAAAAAAGTTGTCTATCCCGAAGGTGAAGAGGAGAAAATTATCCGCGCCGCACATTCTGTTTATAATGAAAATATTGCCCGTCCTATTCTGCTTGGAAATGAATCTGTGATTAAAACCAGTATCGAGAATCTTGGTTATGACCTTAATAAATTCGTAATTATTGATCCTGAAACTTCAATTAACACTGCTGTTTATGCCGATAATTTTTACAAGAGACGTCAGCGCAAAGGCGCAACTCTGCGAGATGCAAAAGTCCTGATGAAGCAGCCGAATTATTTTGGTCCAATGATGGTGCAATCGGGCGATGCAGATGCAATGGTAGGAGGACTTACATATCATTATCCTCAAACCATTCGTCCGGCTCTTCAATGTATCGGTGTTAAAAAAGGGCACAAAATTGTATCCGGAATGTATATTATTGTAATAAAGAATAAAGTGTTTTTCTTTGCCGATTGTACGGTAAATATTGATCCTAAACCTGAAGAACTTGCAGAGATTGCAATCTGTACTTCAGATGCTGTAAAAGAATTCGATATTATTCCGAAAATCGCATTGCTTTCGTTTAGTAATTTTGGAAGCGCCCCCTATCCCCAATCTATAAAAGTTGCTAATGCTGTAAAGATAATTAAAGAAAAAAGACCTGATTTAATTGTTGATGGTGAAATGCAGGCAGATACTGCCGTTGTTCCTGATAAAATCGAGAAAGAATTTCCGTTTTCAGCTCTTAAAGGCGGAGCCAACGTTCTCATTTTCCCGACTCTTGAAGCAGGTAATATTGCATATAAATTAATGCAGAGATTGACAGGCGCTACTGTTATTGGTCCTATTTTAATGGGCATTAACAGACCGGTTCATGTCCTTCAACGAGGAGATTCGGTTAATGATATTATTAACATGACTGCAATTGCAGTTGTAGATGCTAAAAATCATAAATAACAACTTAACATTCCCCGATCCTTTCCATGACATTAAAGAAAGAATCGGAGTAGCTTTTTATTTTTCTGCTTTCAAATTGACACATCACTCAATTATATTGCAGTTATATAATTTTATTTTAGCAGCAGTAAACCGGCTAAGTGTGAAATGTTAAAGAATATTTTATATATCTCCGCCAGCATAGTGTTTTTTTTTGCCGGATTAATATTATATGGAGTTATTCTTAATCTAAGGGAAGTTACTCTATCGGAAGCGTTAACCCAAAAAAAAATGACCAAGCTTAATGATGTTCATTTAGTGGTTGACAGAAAGAATTATAGAATAGAATTGTACTCGGATAAAATTTTGGTCAAAACATTTAAAGCCGCTTTCGGGAGAAATTCAAGTATAATGAAAACTTCGGTTTCGGATAATGTTACTCCATCAGGCGAATATAGAATCTGTTTTATTGATACGATATCAATTTATCATAAATTCCTTCATCTAAATTATCCAAACGATCGTGACGCTGCTGAATGTTATAAACAGGGATATGTTAATAAAGATGAATATAATGTCATTTTGCTTTCATTCAAAAAGAATGAATGTCCCCCTATTGAGACTAAACTTGGTTCAGGGATTGGAATTCACGGTATTGGTACGTATAATACAATTTTCAAAAATCTTCCATTCTCATTTAACTGGACAAATGGATCAATTGCAGTTAGTGATGAAAACATAGATGAACTTTATTCAATTTGTAAAATCGGTACACCGGTTAAAATAACTTATTAACGGATACATGCTTGAGATTTAAGACTATCTATATATTCATGGCTTTTAATGCATGCATCATATTCGGGCAAACAAAAAAGTTTGAACTAACCAAGATAGATTTTACCGGCAACCGTTCTATTGCTTCTTCAGAGTTAATTCCGAAAATACTGTCAAAAGAATCTCCAAATTGGATTTCCAAATTATTGAATAAGATTTCTTCACTTGGAGGCAAAGCAGTTTATTTTGATTCATTACTAATTCCCAAAGACATTTCAATTATTAAAGGATACTATCAATCCAGGGGTTTTTTTAAAGTCAGAATTAATGCTCACTATACTCTTGAAAATGAAAAGAACCGGGCTACTATTACTTATTTAATAGATGAGTCAAGTCCGGTATATTTCAAATCTTTTACATTGATCGGATTGACCGGGGTTGACAATGAATTCAAACAACTTATTTATGATTACGTCAAAGTTGATACATCAAAAATATATGAAGATAATATCGTAGAAGATAAAAAAAATTACTTGCTCGGGTTTTTACGTGATCACGGGTATATGCTTGTTAAATTGAATCGTCTCCCGACAGTTATTATCGATACTATTAAAAATAAAGTTGATGTGTCATTGAATTTCGATCTTGGAAAAAGATACGTGGTTGGAGATGTATATACAACCCGTACCGGAAAAGGAGCCGATCTCGTTGAAGAAAACCTTATAAAAGAAATTGTTGGAATTGAAAAAGGATCGTGGTACAGTTATTACGATATTCAGCGCGGACAGGTAAGATTATACAGGACAAACCTATTTAATTCGGCTGTAATTAACAGTGTTAATTCGGATACCGTAAAGAATGTCGTTCCTTTAAATATAAATACTGATATCGGTTTGATGCACGAACTTTCGCCTGAGATCATTACTAATAATGAAGATAATACTTTTAATCTGGGTCTTGCAGCTAATTTTACAAAAAAGAATTTTCTTGGAGCTGCTAGAAAATTTACAATCGGCGCATCTGCAGCAGCTCAGAATATTTCACAATTTATTAAACATCCTTCATTTGCGGATTCATCTTTTTTAGGATACTATGATCTTCGGGCGAGTATAGAACAACCGTTTCTTTTCGGTAAACCGATAAATACAAAATTGGAAACATATTATACGCTTCAGAAAAGGTTGGATCAGTATAATTCTAACCTTATAGGCGCGAAACTAAATTTTGATTTTGAGCTCCCTCAATTCACCTACTTCTCATCGCTTAATATTTATTTCAATATTGAAAGATCCGAATACACTTACAAACAGCCGTACCTGGCAAGTCTTCTAAGCCAATCCTATCAACGCGATTCTCTGTTTTCAAAAATTAAGTCCGATTCGGTAGCTAATAATTATGTTTCGAAAAAACTCGGAGGTAAATTAATCTCAAGAAGTACAAATGCTGTGGTTGGTATAAATCTCGGAGCTAATAAAACCAACGATGTATTTTTCCCTACGCGTGGATATACTTTATATCTTTTAATTGAAAATAATACATTGCCTTATTGGATTAGCAGATTAAGTAATTTTGACCTTACCGGACCGCTTTATTTTAAAACTGTTTTTTCATCAACCGGATACCTGCCTGTATATAGTTCAAATGAAAACGCATTCGGATTAAAGTTTAAGATTGGGCAGATTTTCACTTATAGAGGTAATAAAGCGGATATTACACTTAATCAAAGATTATATGCCGGAGGCAGCAACTCCGTAAGAGGATGGTCAACGCGTCAACTTGTGCCGCCTAGTTCCCTATTTAGTTTTATTGCGAATCCGACACAGGAAGATCTTGAAGCAGTACTTGCACGGGGAGCAGCTACAGGAGGATTCTTTTTAATTGAAGGATCGATTGAAACAAGAAACCACTTGGTCGGGAAAATACATTCAGCTGTATTTATAGATTATGGAAATACTTGGAATAGCAGTCAAGAGTTTCGCTTTGATCAGGTGGCAATAGCCGCGGGTTTTGGTTTGAGATATTATACCGATTTTCTGCCATTTAGAATTGATTTCGGTTTTAAGATTTTTGACCCGAATGACCGCCGGAGTATCATTAAGAAACAATTCTTAACAAATATTTTACAATTCCAGATTGGAATCGGAGAAGCTTTCTAGTTGTTTGATATCTAAATCATCCGGAATTACTCTCTTTTAAGTATTTTAACTTATATTATTGCGATAATGTAGCGTATATACCTCTTTGCTGAGAAATCAATTTTAGCTAAATTTAAGGTTACTATTTAAGGATATTTATGCTTTCAAGTATGACCGGGTACGGCAAAGGAATTATACAAAAAGACGATTTTACAATTGAAGCAGAAATTAAAAGCCTAAATAGCCGATACCTCGACCTTTCTCTGCGTGTTCCTAAATTTCTTTTGAATAAGGAATTTGAGATCCGTGAAAAAATAAAAAACAGGGTTAAACGCGGAAAAGTTTATTTGTCCGTAACTGTTCGCAAAGGAGAACTGGAGGAGAAATTTAACGAGATAGATCCGGCGGCAGTACAGGTTGCAGTTAATATATTGAAGGACATAAAGAAATCTGCTAGAATAACCGATAAAATTAAACTTAGCGATATATTATTATTTCAAAGTATGCTTTTTAAAGACGATAGCGCTCAGGCAAGTGAAGAATTTGATCTGGTTGCAGGATCAATTGATTCTGCAGTTGATGAATTAAATAAAATGAGGGAAGCTGAAGGACGTGAACTTGAAAAGGATTTGAAAAAAAGAATTGTTCTGATTGAAAGTTCTCTCGATAAAATTGAAAAATCATCCGACGAATCAATACGTACTTATTTTGAAAGGATTAAAGAAAAAGCTCAACAGTTAGTAGCTGATTTTTCTAATAATCATGATCGGCTTAATATGGAACTTGCTTTGCTGGCCGAGCGATCTGATGTAACCGAAGAATGCGTGAGATTGCGAAGTCATATAAAAATGTTTCTCGATACAATGGAAAAATCCGAAGATGCAGGCCGAAGACTGAATTTTATCCTTCAGGAAATGAACCGGGAAGCAAATACGATTAATAGTAAATCTATAGCTTCTCAGATCTCGCATTATGGAATTTTCATTAAAGAGGAAATCGAAAAAATCCGGGAACAAATTCAAAATATTGAGTAGAATGTGAAAAATAGTAAATCCCGTCTTTTTGTTTTCTCGGCGCCAAGCGGTTCAGGAAAGACTACAATTGTAAAAGATGTTCTTAAAAACTATCCTGATTTTGTGTTTTCAATTTCAGTTACAACCAGAGCAATAAGACCCGCGGAAACGGATAGCATAGATTATTTTTTCGTAAACGAGAAAGAATTTCAAAATAAGATTGATGCCGGTGTTTTTATTGAATGGGAAAAGGTTTACGAATATTATTACGGTACATTGAAAAGCCAGATAGATAATAATATTGAGATGGGCTTAAATACTGTATTTGAAGTGGATGTTAATGGAGCTTTTAAAATCAAAGAGTATTATGATAAATCGATACTGATATTTATTGCGCCTCCGGGAATTGAAGAATTAAAGAAAAGATTAATTAATCGGAATACCGAAACAGATGAAGACCTTAAAATGCGAATTGAAAGGGCTGAAATGGAATTAAGTGTTAAAAATAAGTTTGATTATATAGTATCAAACATCGATCTTGAAGAAGCAAAAAAAAGAGTAAAACAGATTATAGACAAAGAAATAACAAAAGAGGTATAACATGGGAATTAAACCCGTAAATCTATCCAAGATAAAGGAAAAAACTCCTAATCTTTATGAAGCAGTGATTGTAGCGTCAAGACGCGCTAGAAAGTTAAATGACGACCAAAAGCTGGAATTTAATAATCAACTTGGCACTATTAATACAGGTCACGATGATGAGTTTGAGGATAGAGAAAATCCTGAACAGATGAAACTTTCTCTTGAATTCGAAAAAAGAGAAAAGCCGCATATCATGGCGATAAAAGAACTTTTGGAAGATAAAATAGAATATCGTTACAAAAACGAAAAGGATAAATAATTATCCATTTTTTATTAATAATTAAGCGGAGAAATTATAGTAAGTTCTCCGCTTTTCTTTTCTTTAATACTATACGTTCGATATAAATTTTATTAATTTCTCTTGTAAAAGATTCAATTGGCCGGTGGAAAGTGACATTTGATCTGAAAAAATCATTTGCAGAAGCCCTCAAAGATCAAAATGAGATTTTCGGTGACATGTTGTTTGAAGAACCGGGGCAGAAAAAATCCGAAATTTCTTATACAAATATCCCGGAGAGTATTAAATTGCCTAAAATTGAGACCGCCCTGAGTGATAATATATTTCTTGAAGAATTTCAAAAAGCTGATTCAATACAGGAACTCAATACCTTAATATGTGAATGCCGTAAATGCCCGCTTGGGAAAACAAGGACTAAATTTGTTTTCGGAATCGGTAATCCTCAAACAAATGCAATGCTAATAGGTGAAGCTCCGGGTCATGATGAAGATTTACAAGGCGAGCCGTTTGTAGGCCGTGCAGGTAAATTACTGAATGATATTTTAAAAGCAATAAACTTTGGACGTGAAGATGTATTTATTGCAAATATTCTCAAATGCCGTCCGCCCAATAACCGGGATCCATTACCGTTAGAGATAGAGACATGTATTCCTTATCTTCATAAGCAGATTGAACTGATTCATCCAAAAGTTATTTTATGTCTTGGCAGGGTAGCAGCTAGCGGACTACTAAATAAAAAATTGTCTTTGGGTCAGTTTCGTGAAAGCGATCATGAATTTAACGGTATAAAAGTAATTGTAACTTATCATCCGGCGGCGTTATTAAGAAACCCGAATTGGAAACACGGCTGCTGGGAAGATGTGAAAAAATTTAGAAAAATATATGATGATTTAACCGCAAGCTAATATGGCAAAAAAAACTAACGAGTATTCAGAAAGAAAGCAGAATATTGATATTGAAAAATTGAAATCATCTTCGAAACAGCCTCCATCGGCTGTTGAAGTTGAAATGTCAGTGCTGGGAGCGATGTTAATTGATGAAATTGCTGTTCCTAAGGCAATCGAAGTCTTAAAACCGGAAGCGTTTTTTGATAAAAGGAACAGGATTGTTTTCGAAGCAATGTCCTCACTTTATGAGGCTAATGAACCGATTGACACTGTTTCAATTTATGAAGAATTAAAGAAATCGGGAAAGGTTGATGAAGCCGGCGGAGCAGCTTATATAAGTAAACTAACACAGGATATTTCTTCTGCGGCAAACGTTGATTACCATGCCCGTGTTGTTTTGGAAAAATGGATTTTACGCCAGTTGATTCATTCTTCAATGGAAATTGCTAACTCTGCTTATGAAGGAAATGAAGATGTATTTGATTTGCTTGATGCTGCAGAAGCTAAGATTTTTCAGATATCCGAAGAAGGAATTAAAGAATCCTTCAAATCAATGGATAAGGCTGTAAAAGAAGCTCTTGAACTGATCGAAGCAATTCACTCAAAAACAATTGGAACATTTTCAGTACCATCTGGATTTTTCGAATTAGACGATCTTCTAGGCGGCTTTCAGAAATCTGATTTAATTATTGTTGCTGCCCGCCCTTCAATGGGAAAGACTGCATTTGCGATGTCTGCTGCCCGTAATGCCGCAATTGACCACCACATTCCAATTGCGGTATTTAGTCTTGAAATGGCTACAATTCAGCTTGCGACAAGATTAATTTCCGCTGAAGCCCGCATTAATGCTCATAATGTCAGGACCGGGAAATTTAAAGCCGAAGAAGGGGCTAAAATCAGCCGTACCGTTCATAAGTTAAGCAAAGCTCCGATTTATATTGATGATACACCGGGTATTACCATTCTTGAATTAAGAGCCAAAGCCCGCCGCATGAAAAATGAGAAAAATATCGGACTGATTATAATTGATTATCTGCAATTGATAAATTCTTCAAGTCATATGGAAAGTCGTGAACGTGAAATATCTACTATCTCCCGTTCATTGAAAGCCCTCGCTAAAGAATTAAATATTCCGGTGATTGCTTTATCACAGTTAAACAGACAGGTCGAATCAAGGACGGATAAAAAACCTATGCTTTCGGATTTACGTGAATCAGGGTCAATTGAACAGGATGCTGATGTTGTTTTATTTTTATATAGACCTGAAGTTTATGGTATCACTCAATATTCGGGCGGAGAAATGAACGGCGAATCTACAGACGGTGTTGCTGAAGTAATTGTAGGGAAACAGAGAAACGGTCCAATAGGAGAAACAAAATTAAGATTTATTAAAGACTATGCACGATTTGAGAATCTTGAAAGATTCAGACAAATTCCGGCAGGGGCAGAACAGGAAGCGGTTACAGCCGGCGAGGACTTTCCAATATGAAAAAACATCTATTCTTTTTAAGTTTATTCTTCTGCCTTATGAATATGAATGCACAGTCTATTTATACACAAAAAGATGTTGAGGTTTGCTCATCTAAATTTACACTTGCCGCAGATAAAAAACTTAGCACACAGCCGATTAATCAAATTGTAATCACAATAGGAAGAAGTTTTATCGGGACAGATTATGTTGCCAGCACACTTGAAAAAGGCGAGAAAGAAAGTCTTGTAATTAATCTTACCGGATTGGATTGTTATACATTTCTTGAAAGTTCACTTGCTTTAGCCCGATGTATTAAAGCTGGCAGGACTACATTCGAGGATTATCAAAAAGAGTTAATCAATATTCGTTACCGGGATGGAAAGTTAAATGAATATCCTTCACGTCTGCATTACTTTTCCGATTGGGTTTATGAAATGAATAAACGGGGTATAGGCAAAGATATTACAAAAGAGATCGGCGGAATACCCTATAGCAAGAATATTGATTTTATGTCCGCTCATATTGAAGCGTATAAACAGTTACATACTCATCCTCGTTTCGTTGAAGAGATTTCATTAACTGAAAAAAAAATAAGCGTACGTAAAAATTTCTGGATTCCTCAGGGTGAAATTGAGAAGAATGAAAGTAAAATTGAGAGCGGTGATATTATTGGCATAACAACTAATATTGCCGGATTGGATATTTCTCATACGGGAATCGCAATTCGAATGGAAGACGGCAGAATACATTTAATGCATGCGCCGAATGTCGGGTTTAAAGTTCAGATAACTGAAAAACCACTATCCAATTATATTCAGGGAAATAAAAAACAAACCGGTATAATTGTCCTTAGACCCTCGGAAGTTAAATAATGTTGATCCGGTATTCCGATCTGCAATCATGTTTTTAAGTTTATTGGTTTTTACTTCTTCACCAAACTCAATAATGTTTTTATGTTTTCCAAATCTTCAAGCTGTTCTTTTCCTTTCGGAGTTTCTAATATTTTTGCTACTCTTTCAAGCTTTTTATCATTCATGATATTTGTGAATCCTTCAAGTCCAATAAAACCTTTCCCGATATGATCATGTCTGTCAACCCGGCTGCCGAGTTCTTTTTTGCTGTCATTCATATGTATACAGTTAAGTAGATCGAGGCCGATGATATCATCAAACTCTTTAATTACTTTTTTGTATTCTTTCGGATCTTTGATATTATAACCGGCGGCAAAAATATGTGCAGTATCAATACATACGGACATCCGTTTTTTTTCATCAACCATATCAATTATTTTTTTCAACTGTTCAAACCGATATCCCAGTGCAGTGCCTTGTCCTGCAGTTGCCTCCAGCATACTACTAACTTTATAACCTTTTGTTTGTTCATGTACAATATTCAATGATTCGGCAATCAGTTTCATCCCTTCTTCCTCTCCCTGCCCGCCGTGAGCACCGGGATGGAAATTCAAATAAGGAATATCAAGAAGTTCACATCGTTTAAGCTCATCAAGAAAAGATTGCCGGGATTTTTCCAGTATTTCCGGATCCTTAGCACAGAGATTTATTAAATAGGAATCGTGGGAAACAACAAATTTAATATTTGACCTGTCTTTTTTTTCCTTAAATGCGGTTATCTCTTTTTCAGTTAATTCTTTTGAAACCCAACGTGTATTGTTTTTAGTGAATAATTGTATAGCAGTGAAACCCAATGATTCACCATGGTCAATTGCGGAATCAACTCCTCCGCTTACAAATACGTGAGCACCAATTAAATGTTTCATATAACTCCTTTCAAATTATCTTACTCTTATTTTTAATCTTAATCGTAATCTTACTCGTAATCTTAATCGTACTATATGAAGATTTTTTAACTTAGCTTTTGAATGTTATCTATTAATAAGACCTTCCATTTTCCAAACCCGCCATACTCGTTTACAGCTTTCGTCCATTCTTCAACATACGCTAACTTTGATTTGTCTTGTTCAGTCATTTGACCTTTGACTTCGATAATGAAATAGTCATT
>Ga0182027_10010663_pt1 | contig 13038 bp, 9 predicted proteins | sample 712E1DmetaG_FD_121300 | JGI IMG/M metagenome (GOLD analysis project Ga0182027, IMG submission 121300) | Permafrost microbial communities from Stordalen Mire, Sweden - 712E1D metaG (Illumina Assembly) | ecosystem: Environmental > Terrestrial > Soil > Wetlands > Permafrost | place: Sweden...
GCAGTGCTGGGCGCAGGCGCGGCGGGAACCGGCGGAAGCGCGGCGGTGCCAGGCGGAGGCGCGGCAGTGCCGGGCGAAGGCGCGGTATTGCCAGGCGGCGACGCGGCAGTGCCGGCCGGAGACGCGGTATTGCCAGGCGGCGACGCGGGAGTGCCGGTCGGAGACGCGGCGGACGGCGGCGGAAGGCTGACAGGCAGTGCCTGATGACAGCCGCTATCCTGCTTGCGCTGGGCACGGCCGTGGCGCTCTACATCATGGTGGGCTACCCGCTGGCTCTGGCGTTGTTCGCGGGCCGGCCGGCGCCGGAGGTGGCGAAGGACGCGAACTTCCGCGCCACGGTTTCGATTCTGCTCGCGGTCCACAACGGCGCGGCGTTCGTGCGCCGCAAGCTGGAATGCCTGCTGGCCCTCGAGTACCCGCGCGAACTGGTGCAGATCCTGGTGGTATCGGACGGGTCCACGGACGCGACCGATGAAATCGTCGAGTCATTCGCGGATCGGGGGATCCGGCTGCTGAAGGCGCCGCGCGGCGGCAAGGCGGCCGCGCTGAATCGCGCGCTGGAGGTATCCACGGGCGAGATCCTCTTCTTCACCGACGTGCGCCAATCGCTCGAGCCCGGCTCGCTGGCTCACCTGGTGGCAAACTTTGCGGACCCGTCGGTAGGAGCGGCGACCGGCGAACTGCGCATCCTCGATCCGGACCGGGTGGGCGAGCAGGCCGATATGGAGTTGTACTGGCGGTACGAGTTATGGGCTCGCCGGCGGCATTCGCGGATCGATTCGATCTTCAGCGTGACCGGCTGTATTTATGCCCTGCGGCGCAGCCTGGCGGAGCCGCTGCGGCCGGACACGCTGACCGACGACGCATCGTTTTCGCTGCAGGCGTTCTTTCGCGGATATCGCGTGGTGTTCGATCCGCAAGCCGTGGCCACGGATTATCCGACCGCCGAAGGCGGCGAATTCCGGCGCAAGCTGCGGACGCTGGTGGGCCTTTGGCAACTGCACGTGCGGCAGCCGAAGCTATTCACGAGCGCCAACCGGATGCGCTTCCATTTCCTGTCGTACAAGTTCGGCCGGCTGGTGCTGCCGTGGGCGGTGCTGCTCATCTGGGGAGCGACGCTGGCGCTGCCCGGGTCCCGTTTCCGGACATTTCTCCTGGTGGACGAACTGACCCTGGCGGCCTTGGCCTTGGTGGATTATGTGGTGCCCAAGCGTTTTCCGCTGAAGCGGATCTCGTCCCCGGCGAGGACTTTTCTCACGATGAATGCAGCGGCTCTGCTGGCGGTGGCGTTCCTGGCTGTGGCGCCCGGGACGGTATGGAAGCCCACGCGGGTGCGCCTGCGCCGGTGAGGGCGATGCGGCCGGACTTGCGAAGGCTTTGAAGCGCCCTACTGAACCCAGATACTGACCGTGGGGGCCGTAGCCGCGCCCATGGCGACCACTACCGGGAACTGCGCGGCGGTGCCGCTGCCGACGGCGGGGACGGCCACGTTGACCTGGTAGAGGCCGGCGATGGAATCGGCAACGAACCCGGCATACGAGACGGTTGCCGGCTGGCCGCCGATGGTGACCACCGGCAGGGTGTTGGGCGCCGCGCCGAAACAAGGCGGGCTGACGTTCGCCGCCAGCAGGGCGGATCGAATGACGGCGCCGTCAATGCCGGTCCAGGCTGTGCTTGGCGCCACATATCCCTGCGGGGGAGTGTACCCGCCTCCGGCCACGCTGGTATTGACCGCGCCCATGTAGCCAGTGGGCGCGTTGTTTCCATTGCCGGCCGCGCCGATGGGTGCGACGCAGGTGGTGGGCGGGTTGATGCCTGCTTGCGGCGTGTCGGTTCCCAGGCTATTGGGAATCCCCAGGCCGGTCATGTAGATTGCGACCGTGCTGGTGCCCCCGATGGCCGGCGTAGATACCGTATTCAGGATATACGAGGTGGCGTCCAGAATCGCGCCATCTCCGCTGGCATCGAGTGTAAAGACGCCGGGATCGACTGCGGCTACGTTCAGGATGTAGCCACTCGAACTGGCGGCGGTTGCCGGGCTGGTAGCGGACGTATCGAAACTGACGACTACCTTGACCGTCGCGCTTCCCAATTGGCCCAAAATGCCGGCTGGGACCACGGCGTTGATCTGGTTGTTGTTGGCGAACATCAGGTAGGCCGGTACGTTGGCCCAGGTGGGGCCGATGGTGGCGATCCGGCTCAACGTCACCGCCAACTTGTGCGTTCCGGTATCGGGGCTCAGGTAGGTCGGGTAGCGGAAGAACGGGTCCAGTGTGGCGACGATAGGACTGGCGCACAGGGCGATACTCGCCGGACAGAAACCCGATCCGAAGATGCTGATCACGTCGTAGGGCGCAACCGTGGGATAGTTATTGGCGCCTCCGGGCGGCGGCGCCATCAGGGTGGAAGCGCTGGTGATGCTGGTAATGATGGGAGCCGTGGTAATGGTCAGGGTCTTGGTGGATTGCGGCGTATTCGTCGCCCCGTTCGCCACGCCGATGGTGAGCGAACCCGCCGCTTTGAATGGCATGCCGGTGCTGTCGTACGGAATCGCCACCGTCATGTTCTGGCTGTTCAGAACATGCACCGTACAGAGGGTGCAAACCGTCACGCTGGCTCCCGATCCGGTGAAGACCTTGGTGGTCTGGATCTGGTTCTGCACAAAATTGCTGCCGTTTATGGCTACGGTCACCGTGCCGGCGACGGTGATGCCGGTCAGCACGGGCACCGACACGGGCGATAAGGTAATGATGGCGGCTGGCGGCGCGGCCACCACGATATTGACGTGGACGAGCTTGATGCTCGAGGTTCCGTAGGCGATGGTGACCAGCCCCGCCAGAGTCTCGCCGGCCTGCGCCTGCGTATAGGCAGCCGCGTCGACAGCCAGGGGGATGGTCGTTCCCCATCCATAGGCAATGCTGTCGACCAGATACGGCGTCAGCCAGTTGCTCACCCCGAGGTTCGTCGTAGTGCTGGTTACCGTCGCCGTAAATGGAACCGGCACGGTGCTGGTGGAATACACCGTCAGGTTGAGAACGGGATAGGGCTGCCCGCTCGTCCAGTTGACAGTATACGGATCGCTGGGCTGCACGCTCAAACCCGGCGCGGCGTCGGTGATCTGCAATGTGACCGGGATGGTCGCGGGGGTAATCGCCGACCCGATGATCGATACGCTGGCGGTATAAACGCCGACCGGCAGATTCACCCATGCGGCGCTCGGCTGGATCACCATGTTCTGCGGAGTCGAGGTGGCCAGACCGTTCATCAGACCCACCTGCAGCCAATACGGCACGGTGGCCGCATTGACCACAAAGTAGTCCGTCCCCGCGGCGTCGCTCACAGCCACGGTAGTCGAAGCGGCGCACGCAGCCGCGCCTTTCGCGCAGGTCAACGAAACCGTTGAAGGTGTCAACGTGAGGGCGTCGGTGGCATGGAGCATTCCTGGGAAAGCCGCCAGCGCGCTCAGCGCAAGGAAGTTCCGCAAAAGCTTAGGTCCAGACATGGTCAGATCCGTCCTTCGACCAGCCCACTCCTGCTCTCTCGGCTGGGCACAGTTTGCATATCGGCACTTCCGCCTGGGAACTTTAGAAGCCGGACATCCGCGCAGACGGCGTGTCCCGGCGGTTGCCGCTCACCGGCCCGTCGATGGACAGGCCGGAGGGCGGCAACCGCGATGAGTCGAGGCCGCGGCCGCCTACCGGTCGCCGCTCATCGCCGCCTCCAGCGTCCGCAGGGTACCCTCGGAGCCGGTAAACAGGTTGAACGGAAACTGGCGATACCTCAGCATCTCGCTATAAATGGCCTGCTCGGCGTTGGCGTTCACGGCCAGGCCGGCCATGTATTGCAGCCGCAGGTTGCCGTCGCGGTTGATCTGGGCGCCCAGCAGCCAGGGCTTCAGATCCCGGTCCTGCCCGGCATAGGTGGAAAGCAGTGCCACCGCCGTGCCCAACCCCACCTCGCGCAACGACTCGGCGACGCGGGCGTACTCGGGCCGGTCCAGCCGCGCCTGCATGGCGTCCACGTCGATCTTCCCGGGTTCGCGCTGCCCCAGCAGAAAGACGTCGTATCCGCCTCCGTCCAGTTCGTTGGCCCAGATCGAGCCGCCGGGGAACACCTCGAAGAAGGTGGCGATTTCGCTCTTCACCACCTCCGCGTCGCTCTCGTACAACGGGACCCACTGGGTCACCACGCCGCCCGGATTGAGCCGCTCCCGCACCAGTTCGAAGTATTCCCTGGAGTATAGCGTGGCGCTGCCCTTCACCCACGGGTGAATCGGATCGCTGGTGACGATGTCGAACTTGTCGCGCGTGGTGAGCACGAAGTGGCGCGCATCGTCGTAATAGATCCGCGTGCGCGGGTCGTTCATCACGCCGTAGTTCTCTCTGGCGAAGAAACGCGTGGCGACGGGAGGGATGATCGGCTCCATTTCGCAGACGGCGATTCTCCGGATGTCCGGATGCGGCACGAACGTCCCGGCGGTCACTCCCGCGCCGAATCCCACGATCAGCACGGATTGCGGCCGGGGGTGAACCAGCGCCGGCAGGTGGCCGAGCATGCGCTGCAGCCGCATGTCGTAGGGCTCGGTGGAGGCTTCCACCTTGCCGCTGACGTGGAACTGAATGGCGCCGTCGTTCCAGCGGGTGATGGCGATCGAGGCGTTCATGCCTTCGCCCACATACAGCAACTGGGAGCCGGTTGCGGAGGTGATCATGCGGCGTCCATAGGCGATCAGGTCGCCGGGCACGGGGGCCACTCCCGCCGCCAGATAACCCGCCGCGCCCAGAGACGCCGCCAGCCCCGCCAGCGCACCGGCTCTGCGCCTGGCCCGCCAGGCCACCGGACCGAGCGCGAACAGGGCGCCGAGCGCCGCCAGCAGCATAAGCGCGCGCTGCGACTGCCGGGTGCCTATCCAGGGGATCAGGATCATGCTGAAGGCCAGCGCGCCCAGAATTGCGCCGAAGGTATTGGCCGCGTACACGCCGCCCACCAGGCGGCCGGGATCGCGCTCGCGGTCCGCCACCGCCCCGAGCGCCAGCGGGAAACTGGCGCCCCAACACAGCGTGGCGGGGAGAATGGTCCAGATGGCCCGCGCCATGTCCACCTGGAAGGTGATCCACGGGCTTCCGGAAAGCAGCGGGTTGACGGGCCAATACGGCAGGGATCGCGACAGCGTGAAGGCCGTCCAGGCGATCGCCCCGGCCAGCAGGAGCTGGCAGATTCCCAGCGCGGTGCGCGGCCGCGTGGAGCGGGAAATCAGGGAGCCCGCGCCGCTGCCCAGGCCGATCCCCGCCAGGAAGATCGCCAGAATGATGGAGAAGGTGTAGACCGTGGCGCCGAACAGCAGGCCGAGCAGGCGCGTCCAGACGACTTCCGCGCCCAGCGCCGTGGCCCCGGAAAGCGCAATGGTGACGTAAACGGGTTGGAAACGGCTCCGGCCCGCGGGCGCCGGAACCGTGGAGTCCCCGGGCCCTTCCGCCGGCGCTCGCTCCGGCGTGGTGCGGGAAAGATGCCAACTCCCCAGCGCCACCAGCCCATTGATGGCGGCGGCTACGAACGTGGCGGTTGCCATGTCGAATGCGCGCAGCAGGTAGAATCCCGCCAGCAGGCAGCCGGCCACCGCCCCCGCCGTGTTCGCGCCGTACAATAGCCCCAGCCACGCGACGCCCCGCGGCGAGGTTTCGATCCACCGCGCGATGGCCGGGAGCGACGCGCCCATCAACAGCGTGGGCGGCATCAGGCACACCGCGCACACCATGGCGCGGAGAAGGATGGCCGGCATTCCGTGCCCCACCCCCGCGCTGTAGATGCCATCGATCAGCGGCATGCCGAACAGCACCAGGATGCCGCAGGCCCCGATCCCGGCTTCGATCAGGGCATACACCAGCAGCGGATGCCGCCATTTCCGGGCCAGTATCCGCGGCAGGGCCAAACTGCCCGCCGAGAGGCCGCCCATAAACGTGGCCAGGAGAACCCCGAGAGACACGGCGGTCGAGCCGATTGCCAGTTGCAGTAACTGGTACCAGACGATCTCGTAGATCAGCGCCGAACAGCCGCTGGCGGCGAACAGCAGCAACAGAACGGGAAGGAATCGCGACACATCGAACGCCGTGGTGGATTTCAGGTCATTCTCTTGCATTGGGGAAGCCGCCTGGGCCCAACCGGAACTTCGCATCATAGCACCTCGTGGGATGCTTCCCGGCTGGCAGGCCGCCGGCCGGGCAACGGCCTGCGAAGGAATCGTCGCATCGGCCGCCGGCCGCGGCTCCCATGGAGGCCGTGAAGAAACCGGCCGCCCTCCGATAACTTCACGGCACCATACGGTCGCGGGTTGGTCTCCTACCGGGTAGCTTGTCGCATTTGTGGGTGAGTACTCCCTCATAAGTGTAGTAAGTATCCCCCCAGAAGAGGGTGGGGTTGAGGGTAGGCGAGAACCTGATTGACCAACTTCTTGGTGGCTTCTCAGTGACGGGCTCCCCGCAGCAACCTATCCCGCGGTCATGGCGCTGGGAATAGGTTTCGGCCGGCACGGTCCTCTGGGGGAAAACCGATGGGGCGGCGGCGCGGCGATCCGCGGCGCCCACGGTCAAGTGGAAGACTTGGCGGTTCCGGTAGGCGTCGTAACCCCGGCGGCGACGGCGATTTGAATCAATCCGGCAAGATTACTCACGCCCAGCTTCTTCATCATGGTCTTGCGATAACTCCGGATGGTGCTGTGCTCCAGCTTCAGAATGGTGGCGACTTCCTTGCTGCTCTTCCCTTCCGCCACCAGCCGAAGCACCTGCAGCTCGCGAGGCGAGAGCAGATCCAGCGGGCCCTTTTCCACCGTGTCCAGGGATCCCCTCTGCAGACGCTCCACCAGGCGCCCGGAAATGCTGGAACTCAGGTAAGTTCCCCCACGAGCCACCACGCGAAGCGCATTCAGAACCTCTCCAAACGACGCCTGTTTCAGGACGAAGCCCCGCGCGCCGGCGCGGATTGCGCCCATCACCGAACGCTCGTCGTCGTACATCGAAAGGATGACGACCTTGGTATTGGGAAAATGCCGCACCAACTGGACGGTGGCTTCGATGCCGTTGACGCCGGGCAGGCTGATATCCATCAGCACCAGGGCGGGGTTCGTCTCCTGGCAGACATGCAGCGCCTCCGCACCGTCATCGGCCTCTCCGACCACGCGAAACTCCGGGTCACGGGCGAGAATGGCGCGGATGCCATCCCGAACTACCCGATGGTCGTCAACTACCACTATGTCGAAGGACATTCGCCAGCTTAGCTGAGGTGTTTCTAGTTACGGCCTACTACTCAACTTGGTAAGTAGTTTAACTCGAATTTCTCACTTGTCAACAGGCAAAGGAATATGGTTGATGGCTAATCCGCGGCCGGCCGGTTGCGGACGATGAGCCGGGGATCTCCCTATGAGTCGTTCATGAAACTAAGCATTCCGGCAGGCAGAACGGGTGCCGGCCGATTGCAGTCCTGGCCGCTGCGCGGATTGGGCCTTGGAAATAAGCAGCCTTGTGATCCCTGGTTTTCATGAAACGAAGATCACCGGTCGACCCGGCGGCGCGAAACCGGAAAGAAACCGGCCGGGGGCAAGCGGGCGCTCGAAAGTGGGGAAGGGCCGGCCTTGAGGGCGCCTTCGAACGCCGATGAATCAGTTCTTTCAATCCGTGCTCATCGGAGTTCATCGGCGGCGAATTATTCTCTTGCCGCCATCGGACTTTGCCCGCTCTGGGACGATTCCCGCTCGCTTTCCAAGGCGTTGCCCGCCGCAAGAGCGCAACCTCGCACCGTCTAAGACCCCCATTTCCAGTCGCTTGGATAAGTATTGTAAATCGGTACCATAAAGTATTTGGACGGAAGAGAGGTCTGGGAGGTTATTGGGTACGGAGCGCTGATGGCCTTGGGCGAAAACACCAACTAACCGATGGGCGGGCGATAGTGGCGAATCCTTGCCGGCCGCGGATACTTCAGCGGCGCGCGACACAGTGGCGCAGCCGCCACGTCTCATGGCCATGCGGCCAGCGGCGAAAGCGGGCTGGCTCTTACTTCGCGTCCAGGATAAAGGTTGGAACGATTCCCGAAACCGTCGAGAACCCCGCCGTGCCCGCCGACAGCCACGTCGAGCAGCCCTGCACCTTGCCCAGGTACGCATGCGGATGAACGTCCACCTGCATGTCCCGGAACTCCAGGTTTCCGAAGCTCATCAGCGGGAACACGCTGCGCTCCGGTTGCACCCGCTCCTGCACCACGTACGGCGCCCGCAGGGCTTGTTTGATCCCGCGGTCCCAGGCGGCGGCGTCCATCTCCCAGCCGAAGTAGGTATGCAGGTCGCTGTAGTCGTCGTTGGGCTTGAGCGCCAGTTTCTCGCGGTTGGCGGCGATGAACTCCGGCAGGTCCACCGGCTTGTCTTCGTAAGTGGTCCTGGTGGCGGCCACCAGCCGGGTCCATGGAACGTGGTCGCGAATCGCCTTGCGCTCGGCGGCCGGGAATTTCGCGGTCAGCGCCTCGTCGGTCAGCAGACCGAACATCGCCTTCTTGTGCGCCAGTTCCGACCGGAAACTGTTCACCACGCACACCGACCGGTCGCGGTACGCCTGCACCAGGGGATGCGACAGGTCGAAGCGGATCAGGAATTCCTGCACGCCCACCCGCCGGTACACCACGTCGATTTCGAACGAGCCCTTGCGCAGCACCCGGTTGCGGTACTCGAGCTGCTCCGGAGAGACGATCTCCACCGCGTACCCTTCGTCGCGGAAGAAATCGCGGAACCACTCGAACTCGCTCTGCCCCGAGTGGTACGCCGTACGGAATTCCACGATGGCAATGTTGGGTTTCTTCGATCCCCCGAACTGCTTGTACGATTTCAGCAGCGCCTGCAGCAGGAACTTGCGGCTCCCCACCTTGGCCAGCGAATACTTCTTGCGGAATTCCTTCACCGGCGGCAGGTCGTAGAACAGTTCCGATAGCGCATCGGCATACCCCGCGCCCGTGGGCGAGTCCGCGTTGTATTGCACGAAGCGCAGGCGCCCGTCGTTGAGGTGCGAGTCCAGCCGTCCCGCCACTTCCAGCGCCTGATATCCCGGGTCGATGGATGCCAGCATCTTTTCCGCGGGCAGCAGTTCCAGCCGCGCCAGCAGCGCCGGACTGGCCAGCACCATCTGCTCCATGCGGTCAATGGCGGCCACCAATGTCTCGCCGCCGCGCACCAGCGACTCGTACTGGCGGCGGGAGAGAAAATTGGGCCGCAGAAATGGACAAATCAGCCTTCCACCCGCGGAGAGATTCAGGGTCTCCATGCGTTGGTGCAGAGCTTCCGCCCACGCAAGATCGCGGAAGGGACCATTTTCCAGCAGCTTGTTATATTTGGCGACTGCGTCGTCCAAGAGGGACATTCTGGCTTGAAAACCTGTTCTACATTCGAGTATCCCACAGAAGTTTGGAAAGCGATAGGTTTCCAATCTGCAATATGCATGTAAATATATGAAAATACAATACTTACATTATTCAACAAGATCGGACAAGACCCAACGGTGAGACCGCCCGCAGGCGGTTTCCACGGTTCCGGGGATACGGTTAGCGGCTTACTTGTGGTTTTCCTTCGCTAGTTTGGCCTGTGCTTCGTCCAGCTTTCGATTGACCTGCGCCATCTCATCGGCGTCCACATCCGTTTGTCCGGGCTTCTGCGCTTCCTTCAGCGATGCCTGCCATTGGTCAATCGCTTCCTTGGTGCGGCCCAGCTTGGCATAGACATCCCCCAGGTGATCGTAAACCGTGGGATCGGGCATACGCTCCAAGGCGCGTTCCAGCAATCCCTGGGCTTCGGCGTACTTCGCCTGGCGGTAATAGACCCAGCCCATGCTGTCCAGAAACGCGCCGTTCTCCGGCTGCAAGTCGAGCGCCTTTTTCACCAGTTGAGCGGCCTCCTCCAGCCGCACGTTGCGGTCGGCCAGCATGTAGCCCAGATAGTTCAACGCATCAGCGTGCTTGGGGTCGAGTTCCAGAACCTTGCGGAACTGCTTTTCGGACGCGTCGTACTGCTTCTGCCGCTCGAGCATCGCTCCCCGCATAAAGAATATGCCGGCCTTCTCGGCGTTCGACGACGCCAACTTCTCGCTCTCGTCCAGCGCCTTGGCCATCTCGGCCCACCGCTTGCCCCTCTCGTAGGCCTGCGCGATCTGTCCCAGAATCTCGAAGCGCCCCTTGCGCGACTCTTCCGAAGACGGCCCGCGGCCGACATCCTCCAGCAGTGCCCGGTACACCGCCACGGCGTCGTCCAGTTTGCCTTCGCTCTCCAGTTGCATGGCTTCGTTCATGCGCACCGGCAGGCTCTCGGGATCCAGTTGCCGGGCGCGGTCGGCCGCCTCGCGCGCCTTCGCCAGGTCGTGCTGCGCGCGGTAAATCTCGCTCAGCCGCAGCGGAAACGAGGGCTCCCGCCGGTTGGCCGCCGCCAGCCGCTCGTAAATCTTGCGCGCCTCGTCGAATTGCGCGGGATTGACGCTCAGGCATTCCTCGGCCAGGGCGCGGGCGATCTTGTCGTTATCCGGCGCCATGTCCAGCGCCTGGCGGAACACCTCGATCGCCTCCTTGTGCTTTCCCATTTCGCTATACGCGCTGCCCAGGTCGGCCAGGGTCTCCTCGTTGGGAGCCTTGTCGGTGGCGGCCCTCAGGCTCTCGATGGCGCTCTTCGTGTCGCCGATATCCATGTATAGTTTGGCCAGGCTCTTGAGCGCGTCGGTATTGGCGGGGTCGGCCTTCAGCGCCGCCCGGAACGCTTTCTCCGCCTCCGGGGAGTTGTTGGAAGCGCGGTAGAGGTCGCCCAGCGTGGTCCAGCTCTCCGCGTCGCCGGGATCCTTCGCGGTGATCTTCCGGTACTGCTCGATGGCCTTCTGCAGCGAGGCATCGGCATCGCGTCCGTTCTGCGCCATCCGCATGTACACGCTGCCCAGGATGCGCCGGGCGTTCACGTTGTCCGGGTCCTTCTTCAGCATGTCCTCGGCCACGGCGATGGCGTCCGCCAGCCGGTTCAGGTGCAGGTACAACTCGGTCAGCTCATCGGCGACAATGGACACCGTGGGCGCCAGCTTCAGCGCCTCCTGGTAATACTTCACCGCGCGGCTGGCGTACTCGCGGTTTCCTTGCGCCCCCGCCATTTCCGCGTACAGCCGGCCCATGGCGAAGTTGTAATAGGCTCCGGCCCGGTCCTCCGATGCGCCGGCCGGAGCGGCCACGGGGCCGGGAGCCTGCGCCCTGGCGGTCTGCGCGATCCAGACGGAACCGAGTGCGGCGATGAGAAGGACTGCTTTGGCGGAGCGAATCATGCGGATCTGAACTTTCTCTCGGCCCCGTGGGTACCCAGTTGGCCGAAGGTCACCTTTTTATTGTATAACGGGGTCTCGTAGCAAGTTTCCGGGAACCGTACCGTGTCCGACATGCAACCTCCGTCCCTCCCTCGAATGGAAGATTCGTCTGCCAAGCTGGACGCGCCCGGGCGCCCGTTGGTTGCGGTGGTTGGACCCACCGGAAGCGGGAAGAGCGATCTGGCCCTCCGTCTGGCGGAAGAATTCGCGGGCGAGATCGTCAATTGCGATTCCCTCCAGGTCTTCCGCCACTTCGATATCGGAACCGCCAAAACGCCGCCCGGCGCGCGCCGCGGCATTCCGCACCACCTCATCGACATCGCCTGCCCCGACCAGTTGTTCACCGCCGGCGAGTACGCCCGCCTGGCTCGCGGCGCCATCGCGGACATCTCCGCGCGCGGCCGCCTGCCCATCGTCGCCGGCGGCACCGGATTCTACCTTCGCGCATTATTGGACGGTTTGTTCGCCGGCCCGTCACGCGATCCCGATCTGCGCCGCCGCCTGGGGGCGCGGGAGACGCGCCGCCCCGGCTCGCTGCACCGCCTGCTGAAGCGTTTCGATCCTCAAGCCGCCGCCAATATCCATCCCCATGACGTGCCCAAGGTCACGCGCGCCATGGAAATCCGTCTCCTTACGCGCCGTCCGGTTAGCGAGCTGTTTCGCGAAGGCCGGGACACGCTCACCGGATACCGCGTGCTGAAACTCGGCCTCGAGCCAGGCCGCGACGCGCTCTACCAGCGCCTGGACGAGCGCTGCCAGGCCATGTTCTCCGGCGGACTGGTGGAAGAGGTGCGCGGCATTCTCGCCTTGGGCTTTGCGCCTTCCGCCAAGCCGTTCGAATCGCACGGATACAAGCAGGCGCTGCAGTCGATCTCCGGCGAGCTGAACCTCCACAACGCGATCTTCTACGCGCAGCGCAACACGCGCAACTACGCCAAGCGCCAGCTCACCTGGTTTCGCCGCGAAGCCGGCCTGGTGCGGCTCGCGGGCTTCGGCGACTCCGCCGCCGTGCGCGACGCCGCCATTGTGCGCGTTCGCTCGTTTCTCGACACTTGACAACCGATTCTGCGCCGGCCCGCGGAACATTTCGCCGCCTCGCTCGTAATGTACTCCAGTAGGCGAGATCTCAACTACCGGAATCTATCGAAAGTCAATCTTGGAGAAACCAACATGCACAGGACACTTGCGCTTCTTTTCGCCGCCGTTGCGCTCGCCGTAGCCGCCGGCAAGACCTACACCTTTACGCTGTACGATCCCGCCATGGCAGGCGCCACGGAACTGAAGCCCGGCGAACACAGTCTGCAAATTGTGGACGGGAATGCCTTCATCGTCGATGGCAAGCCGGCCACGCGCACCCCGGTGAAAGTGGAGACCGCGAACGAGAAATTCTCTCGCACCAGCATCCTCGTAAACACCGGCGGCGGCAAGAGGCGCATCGAGGAAATCAGCCTCGGCGGCTCCAATACCAAGCTGGTGGTCGCCATGCCCGCGGCGGACGCCGGAGCCGGATCGAGTAGCGCCGCCGGCGCTTCCAACTAGGTCTTCGACCGCGCGATCCGGCGCCTTTGCCGGGCCGCTCGCTCAGAAGCTGTGAAGAAATCGGCCGGACTGCCGGGTTGACAGACGAAAGCGTCTGTCCCACATTGCACTCGAAGGACTTGCAGCGAGGTGGGGCAGGCGC
>Ga0182027_10010664_pt1 | contig 13038 bp, 4 predicted proteins | sample 712E1DmetaG_FD_121300 | JGI IMG/M metagenome (GOLD analysis project Ga0182027, IMG submission 121300) | Permafrost microbial communities from Stordalen Mire, Sweden - 712E1D metaG (Illumina Assembly) | ecosystem: Environmental > Terrestrial > Soil > Wetlands > Permafrost | place: Sweden...
GCCTCGTCGAGCTGGGCTTGAATCCACGCCTTGGTACCGTCGACAAAGCGGCCGGACGAATCCATGGGGCCTCGAACATCGCCGTAAATGCACGAATCCAGCGCCAGAAGCCACAGCCCGGGCACCAGCTCGGCCACGTAGCTGAGCGAGCTAGGATCGGTCGTAATCGCGTCGCCGTAGCCGAGATCGCCGTAAATCGTGGCGAAATCCTTAGGCACAATCGACGCCACGGGCGTCGCCGTGTCTCCAGCGTAGCTTGAGGCAGCTGGGTTCTGAATGTCATGGTTGCCTGGCACAACGAAGACCCTGCGTCCCTGTGCCTTCATTTGCAGCAACAGAGCGGCGGCGGACTGGTGCGAAATCAGCTCGCCATCCTTGGTGAGATCCCCGGAGATAAGCACCACGTCGGGATTTTCGGCATTCACGGCGGCAACCAGCGCGCGCAGGATGGCGTCGCTTTCGGCGATGAGCTTGCGATCGTGCGCCACGTAGTCGGCGAACGCCGATCCCGTCGTGCCGAGCGACGGATCGTAGTAATGAGGATCGGAAAAGACAAACAGCTTGACCTTCGGGGACATGGCCCCGGTCTGGCCGCTGTCGCAGCCCGCGATCAGTGTCGCGCAGAAATAGGAAAGACAGACGAAACGAAAAGCGCCAAGACGAAAATTCCTCATGCGAGATCTCCTGCTGGATGAAATCTGCATCGCGCGCTTGAAACGGCAAGCTGCAATCGGCGGAGACCGGATCGCGGACGCGTCATCAGGCTTGTTATGCGACGGCCGGCAAGGGGCCACGGCTATTGCTATGCTCGGCGTTCGCGCGGCCCGAATGAACGCGCCCTCTAAAGGTCTAGCCGCTCTCCCCAGTTCGTGCGTCGGTACCTTTCGAGGGATGAACCATTGCTAAGCTGCTGTGCGGAGCCGAAGGTTTGTCCAGCTATCGTCTGCGCGGACACACCACTGCTGCCGTTGAGAATTCCATCGACGAAGAGACCCGTTCCGGCAAACGCCACACCGGTGACCACCGAACTGTTCACCGTCATGCCCGCGACTTGGTACCACGCTCCGCTGTAGTCGAATTCGTGCACGGTGAGGTAACTAGTGCCGACGCTGAATTGATTTCCCGAACTGCAGTTGTTACTGATCGATGTGGCGTCGTACCAGGTCGTAATCACCTGGAATCCAAGTCCATCCGGACGCAGGATCGCGGTCGGCGTCCCCATTGGCCGCGCCGTGCTGGGCAGGGTTCCACCATCCGGACAGACGCTGGTGTTATTCTTAACCGCTGTATTCAGGCAGATCTGATTGGCGGCCGCCGCCTTGGGATCAAGCGAAAGCAAGATCTGTCCCGTGGTATTGAACGAGGTATCGATACTGGGCGGGTTTGTCGCCGAACTCAACCTCGTCACCACCAATTCCGAAGGCGGATACGAGCTGGACACCGGCTGTGTCGCAGAATCGAGATTGGAATTGGTCACTTGCACCACGTAGATGAGCCCCTTTGATGGACTCTGTGGGTTAGCGCGTTCCAGTTGCACCACCGCCGGCGCGAAGTGAATCGGTTGTCCACAGCCGAACTGGAAGAGGACCGGATTGTATAGTTGCTGTCCTGGGACGTACTGGTAAAGATTTCCCCACGTGTCGCCTACGTATCCGGCAACAAGGTTCTGCGCCGTCTGCGCGGTGGAATAATTATGCGCCAGGGCGATATCCGCCAAAACCGCGCGCTTTTGGGTGCATGTGTTGTTATTGCCGCCCAAAACGTCGCTGCTAGAACTCACGTCCTTGGTCTCCTTCACGGCGCCCGTGACGGCATCGACATTCAGGATGCGCAGTCCCTGGCTGGCGTACCCGCTTACGGTTTTCACTGGATACCCAGACGCCAGAAGCATGCGATTGTCGGCCGCGCTCGCGACATAGCCGTTGAAATAGAACGCGGGAATCGACTCGGTTTGCCCGAGGCTCTGATCCCAGGTTGTCGAGTCGCCGCTTGCCATCATGATTCCTGGATCCCACAGCAAGCTGGGCGGCTGAGCGAGCAAGTTGCTCTGGTCGATGACATTGGTGATGTCGAGCGCGAAGGGCTTGTTGCCACCGATTCCCTCGGGCATGACCAGGACGGTGTGCCAGTCGCTGCCATCCGAGGTCGCGCAGGTCGAGCCGCGACACAGATCCTTGACTTTTGGCGAGGCCGCCAGGCCAAAGATGTGGTCGGTCTGATCCGCGCTGATCTTCTGTCCACCCTGGGCGTACTGACGGTTAATCACCGGCAGCATGTCATTTGGGATGAAGGCGAAGGCTTCCTCGCCGCCCATGAAGGTCATGTTCGCGCCACCGTACTTCAGCGGCAGCGTCGCGGCCTGCGCGAAGAACGCATGTAACATTCCGTCGTCTCCGCCCACGTAGAGCAGATTCGGACGGTTCGCGTTGTTCTGCGAGTAAGTGCTCGAACCGTTCAGTCCGTTGGCGGCTGGCTGTCCCACCACGATGGGCGTCGACATGGTCACCGACCCCATGACCGGCGTCGGATTGTTGGATGCGGGATTCCCGAGCAGCCACTGGACGATCTTCTCGGCCTCGGCTTCGGTGGCGCCCAATCCGGCGGAGTGCAGAGCGGATTTATTGCCTATGCTGCTATCGCTATTGATCTGTATCTGCGCGACCGCGCCAGTAAGAGAGGAGAAGAACACGCGCCGACTCTTCCAATCGCGTCCGTAGATGGACGCCGCGGAGGACGGCACCGTCGCGGCATCCCACTGCAAATCGCCGAAGCCGACGGACGTGTCGTAGGCGCGAACGCTGCCGGCCCACGACGGATAGTTAACGCTGGTGTCGTAAAGCATTCCACTGAAGGTGACGACCCCAGCGGCATTCTGCGTGCTCGGGCCAGACACGGCCGAGGTCGTGGTAAAGGGGAACGGCGACTGGGACGCGGCGATCTTGCTCACCACGCCCTGATAGACTTCCTCTTCGCTGGTTCCGAAGGTTGGCGTGCCATCAAAGTTGGGGCTGCCGGCCACGGCCAGGTTCCATAGCATCGCGTAGGAATAAGGGTACCGCGTGCTCCAGGTGGAGGGAGCGTTCACCACCACGTGGGTCTGCACGGGAGTGCCCGAGTGCGCGAGATTGTAGGCCTTGGTGATCGCCGAGCAAGCGCATCCGGATAGCGTGGGATTCGCGTTGGCATCGTAGGCGCACGCGGCCGAGGCGCAGTCCACCGCGGCGCCGGTGTCGCCCGGTCCGTTCGACTGGCCGTCCACCACTAGAATGATGTTGTTGCTCCAGCAAGGCGTGTTGCCGCCATTGTTGGCCGCATCATTACTTTGCACTTGCGCCAAGTAATCGGCCGCGCTGTGGAACTTGTCTGGTAAGGCATCGTTCTTCAACTCGCAACCAATCGGCGACAGGCTACCCGTCGCGTCCACGCCACCAAAGGACGCCTTTTCCAGGCGCGCGACCGTCATCAGGGCTTTCTGACCGGAGGTTAGGGCGGTATTCTGCGCGCCAAATGTCTTGTCCGTGAGGAACGGAACCGCGTTTTGGTTCCAGATCGCGCCCGTGTACTGGTCGCACGCGTTGGTGTTGGTGGCGCCGCCCCAGGGCACGCCGACTTCGTTCGCCGAGTTGTAGGGATTTCCCGTGTACGCGGGGCGGCCGTAGATGCCGTCGTTGACGATATCGGTGCGTTCGGCGTCGACCGCGTTGTAGCAATTTCCGCTGCCATCGGCGTAGTATTTGCCTTTGTAAGTGGTGAAGTACGTGGGATGCGCTCGGCTGCCTTCACCGTCCACGCCGCCATTGTTAATTGGCGCGCCCTGCTTATAGTTGAACGTGTAGTAGCTACCTTCGTAGAGCCCGGTGCTTCCCGTCAACTTGCAGGCCGGCAGGATGGTCGATGCGGAACACGTGCTCCAGGACGCGCTGACATGGTCCTGCGGGCCGGTGCTGCTGCCGCGCGAGACGACCCAGCGGCTGTCGTTCGTGCCAACCAGGTTGTAGGCGATCTGGTTTAGCGCGGCGGTCGAATTGACGGCGCCATTGCCACCGTAGTCGATGGTGCAGCTAGATGACGGACCAGTCGTCAGGGAGAAGCAGCCGGCCTTCTCCAGCTCGCCGCGCGCCAAGAACTTCGTTTCCGTGATGTTGTTCGAGCCGGGACAGGACTGTAGCTTCACGTATGGGTAGATTGCGGTGGTGGCGTCGGTCGCCGTCGCGGAAATCCCTCGACCCTGGTACGAATTCATGAATCCGAAGTTCACCTTCTCGGAATACTCGGTAATGGCCCTGCGCAACGCGCGCTTGACCGTCATCATGCGCGACGAGGCGCCAACGCACAGATCTGTGCTGGGGTTCCCCGGACAGTCCGCGACGGACGCGCACCAGAGCCCTGAATCCGCGCACATCGTCGCGGGCTGACCTTCGATGCAGAAGTCGCCGGCCAGACTATTGGCGCACGATGTGTCCCCGGAACTTGTGCAAGTCGCTCCGATGGTTGTCACGCCATGCTTGCAATTGCCCCACAGCGTACCCGAGTAAGTCATGCAGGACTCGTTGCGCAAGCGGCCCGAGCCGTCCAAGGTAGAAATGTAGCGGCAGAAGTCGCCCTTGACCGAGTCGCACGATGAGTCGCTCGAGCACGCGGTGCCGGCGTAGTCGCAATAGCCTGATGTCGTCGCGGGTGTGCCGGTGCAATTCGACGGGTCCGACGTCCCGAGGGCTCCACACAGATACGCCGTCTGGGTTTGCGTCTGGGTGGTGCTGCTGGTCGCCGTCGATGTGTTACTCGACGTGCTCGTATTCGTGATTGTGGGCGTGCTCGTAAGTGTATTCGTGCTCGTAATGGTATTCGAGTTTGTGACGGTATTCGAGTTTGTGACGGTATTCGAGTGGGTGAGGGTGTTCGTGCTGGTGATGGTGTTGGAGTTGGTGATGGTGTTGGAGTTGGTGACGGTGTTCGAGTTGGTGACGGTGTTGGAGTTGGTCAGCGTGTTCGAGTGGGTGAGGGTGTTCGTGCTGGTGATGGTGTTGGAGTTGGTGACGGTGTTGGAGTTGGTGACCGTGCTCGTGTTGGTGATGGTGTTTGAGTTGGTCAGCGTGTTGGAGTTGGTCAGCGTGTTCGAGTGGGTGACGGTATTGGAGTTCGTGACCGTGTTGGAGTTCGTGATCGTGTTGAAGTTGGTGACCGTGTTGGAGTTGGTCAGCGTGTTGGAGCTGGTCAGCGTGTTGGAGTGCGTTAGAGTGTTGGAATTGGTAACTGTATTGGAGTTGGTGACGGTATTGGAGTTGGTGACGGTGTTCGAGTTCGTCACCGTGTTGGTGTGTGTCAGAGTGTTGGAGTTGGTAAGAGTGTTGGAGTTGGTCAGGGTATTCGTGTTGGTGACGGTGTTCGAGTTGGTAACGGTGTTGGAGCTAGTCAGGGTATTGGAATAGGTGACGGTGTTGGAGTTGGTCAGGGTGCTGGAGTTGGTGACGGTGTTCGAGTTGGTAACCGTGTTCGAATGAGTCAACGTGTTGGAGTTGGTAACGGTGTTCGAGTTGGTGATGGTGTTCGAGTTGGTCAGAGTGTTCGAGTTGGTGACCGTGTTCGAGTTGGTGACCGTATTCGAGTGGGTCAGCGTGTTGGAGTTGGTGACGGTATTGGAGTTGGTGACGGTATTGGAGTTGGTGACGGTGTTGGAGTTGGTCAGGGTGTTGGAGTTGGTGACGGTGTTGGAGTTGGTCACCGTGTTCGAGTTGGTGACGGTCGTGGTGTCGGTGATCGTGCCGGTCGCGGTGGAGCTGCTGGTTTGATAGAAGGTCCACGAAGCCGTTCCGACGCCGACTGCCGTGCCAGTTCCCTGCATCGTCCTCGTCGCGGACCCGCTGTAGTGCGTGCCAGTGCCTGCGTTTTGAGTGTCCGTCATCGTGACCGTGGTCGTGCCGTCGTAGGTCGCGTATCCAACCGCCGTGGACGTCGACGTCTTGGTTGATGTCCCGTTGTAGCCGCTCGTATCGGTGACCGTATTGGTCGCGGTTATCAGGATCGTGGTGGCGCCCTGATCCGATGCGGTGGCGGTGAATGTCTTGGTGGCCGCTCCGGTCCACGATCCGGTCGACCACGCCGAAATAGTGACCGTTCCGGTGAGAGTTCCCGTGATGTTGTAGTATTCCGCCTGTGTGCTCACATTGGTCGCCGTCGTCGTGTTGGTGACGGTTCCGGTATGCGTGCTAGTGTGGGTTGCTGTGGAGGTCGACGTGCCGTAGGCAGTGGATGTGACGGTTCCATAGGCCGTGAAAGTGGATGTGCCATGGGATGTGGAAGTGACGGTCCCGTAGGCAGTGGACGTGGATGTGCCGTAGGCGGTGGATGTGACAGTCCCGTAAGCGGTGGACGTGACGGTGCCCAATGAGGTGGAAGTGACGGTTCCGTAAGCGGTGGACGTGACGGTCCCGTAGGCAGTGGACGTGGATGTGCCGTAGGCGGTGGATGTAACAGTCCCGTAAGCAGTGAAAGTGGAAGTGCCGTAGGCGGTCGATGTAGTCGTGCCATAGGCGGTGGAAGTCACCGTGCCATAGGCGGTGGAAGTGACCGTGCCGTAAGCAGTGGAAGTGACCGTGCCCAACGACGTCGAAGTGACGGTTCCGTAAGCTGTTGAAGTGACGGTTCCGTAAGCGGTCGAGGTGTTCGTGCCGTAGGCAGTGGAGGTGATGGTCCCATAACCCGTGGAGGTGACGGTGCCCAACGCGGTGGAGGTGACGGTCCCGTAAGCAGTGGAGGTGACAGTGCCGTATCCGGTGGAGGTGACGGTACCATAAGCGGTGGAAGTGACGGTGCCGTAAGCGGTGGAAGTGACGGTGCCGTAGGCAGTGGAGGTGACAGTGCCGTATCCAGTGGAGGTGACGGTACCGTAGGCGGTGGATGTGTTCGTTCCGTAAGCTGTGGAAGTGACGGTGCCGTATCCCGTGGAAGTGACAGTGCCCAGGGATGTGGAAGTCACGGTGCCGTTGGCCGTCGAGGTAACCGTGCCATAGGCGGTGGAAGTGACAGTGCCCAATGCGGTGGAAGTCACGGTGCCATAGGCAGTGGACGTGACAGTGCCCTGCGCGGTGGAGGTGACGGTCCCGTATCCGGTGGAGGTGACGGTGCCGTAGGCCGTGGAGGTCGTCGTGCCGTAGGCAGTGGAAGTAACGGTGCCGTACGCGGTGGAAGTTGCGGTGCCGTATCCGGTCGACGTAACTGTGCCGTAGGCGGTGGAAGTAACGGTGCCGTAGGCAGTGGAGGTAACCGTGCCATAGCCAGTGGAAGTGACGGTGCCGAGGGCAGTGGAGGTAACCGTGCCGTATCCCGTCGAGGTGACGGTACCGAGGCCAGTGGAAGTGACGGTACCGAGGGCGGTGGAAGTAACAGTGCCGTAGGCGGTCGCGGTGGAGGTTCCGTAGGCAGTCGAGGTGACTGTACCGTAGGCGGTCGAGGTAGAGGTTCCGTAGGCGGTGGCGGTCGACGTGCCGTACGTGGTGGAAGTATTCGTACCATAGATTGTGTACGTGTTCCCGAGCGCGGTCGACGTCGCGGTGGATGAACCGCTCTGGGTCACCGTTTGCACGAGCGTGTTGGTAGCCGTGAGCGTGCCAACACAGCTAGCGGGCGGGTTTCCGAAGTACATGCCCTGCGAACCCATGCCCGAAAAATCCCAGCGGCCGTTCTGGCCAATCAGGCGGCAGTAGCGGCTTCCCTCTTCGCAGTCCGCGCCGACTTCGTTGTATCGGGCTGAATTTTCGCCCGGCAGGCCCTGCATCGACTCCATCGTCTCCAGCACCACCAGCACGTTCGGCTTGCGCGCGTCGACGAGGTTCTTGACCACCTGAAGCGGGTACACATCCGCGTGCAGCGCGGCCGGTGACGACCAAGTCACGACCAGCAGCGCTAGCGCCAGGCAAAAACGTCGGAACGCGGAAGAAGGAGTTGGCTTCATACGAAGGGTTCCTCTGGTTCCGCAACTAGCAAGCCATCGGCCAGATCGACCATTCGCGGTAAGCTCAATGAAATTCAGGCTGCAAGGAACAGTTTTGGGTAGGGCGGTGTCCCGTTTTGTGGCCCTTCGGCCTACTTTCGTCCTCGCACCCGTTGCGGACCCCGCAATTTTTTCTGCTTTCAGGTAGTCGGGCCGGAGGCTCTCGATCGCCGGATCGAGTCAATTTCTAGAAACGCTCGCCGCGTTCCGGGGCCGCTTCACTGTCCGGTGTCTGAAATGACCAACGGCTGGTTTTCGTCGGTGCTCTTGGACTTGGCGACGCCGTCGAAGGTGTAATCCAGGCGCAACTGCTTGACTTGGCCCTCGGCCGGATCGCCGAAAGTCGCATTCGTCGGGGTCACTTTGAGGGAATTAGCGTCGACCATGTCCTCGACCATTTTGGTCACGTCGGTGATTTTGCCGCTGGTGAAGTTGCCGTAAACGGCCTTGCGCACGACCAGGCGGGCGGGAATGGGTTTTTCGTCCGCGCCGAACGACAGCGTTCCGCCTTCCAAGATGCGCTTTCTCGCCTGGACACCACCCTTGCTCCACTCGACACGCAGTTGCTTGAGTTTGGTCTTTGCCGGATCGCCGAGAACTTCCGCGACCGCTTCCACGCGAAGGGCATTGTCCTTGACCATCCCGGCGAGGACCTTCGTGACATCCGCCATCTCGCTGGACTGCAGGGCGCCCCATTCCGCCTTGACGATGACCAGCTTGTTTGCGTCGACGGACGGCGGAGCCGCAATTTTCTTGTCTTTGCAACCTGATGCCACTGCGACGGCGATAGTCAGAACAGCAGCCATAGTCCCGAGGGTTTGATGGGCAAGTCTCATGGATTTCCTGCGCGACAGTTGTCTAGTATGGTTCCCATCGTATCATCAGACGGCGAGCGCCGCCCCGTTTTCGCGGTGACTGGGTGGTTATGATAGGATTCCCGAGTCATGCCCCACGATCCCTCGACCACGAACAAGACAAGCTGGACGCCGCAAGCCATCGCACTCATCGTCCTATCGGCGCTTTTGTTGATTCTGCTCGGCATTAGCTTGGCTCGCAACGCGTACGCCGAGCCGCTCTTCATTCACACCACCTACTACTTCCTGCTGGTGCTGGTGGTGTGCTGGGCGGGCACCTACCTGCACGCCGCGCGCGACCTGCGCAAAGCCGATATCCTCGACTGGATCAACGAAAACAAGGCCGGGATCGTCGTCGCGCTCATCGTCACCGTGGTCTCGGCCTTGGCCATCCATCCCGCCCTACGCGTGCTGTCCGACGAGACGAACCTGCTCGGAACCTCGAAGAATCTCTTCTTCAGCAAAACCGCCACCTTCACTACGACCGGCAAATACTACTACGACAACTTCTGGGACGCCGGCGTGGTCATCGACCGCAGGCCGTCGCTTTTCCCCTTCTTGGTCAGCCTGATTCACGTCCTGCGCGGGTATTCGTACAGCAACGTCTTCTTGCTTAACCTGCTCGTGCTTCCGTTCTTCGTGCTCGTCGCGTACCGGCTCGCCAAGTCCCTCGGCGGTGAGGTGTTCGGAACGGTCAGCGCCTTACTGGTGGTTGCACATCCCATCGCGCTGATCTCGGCGCGCTCGGGTGGCTTTGACTTTTTCGCGGCCTTCTTCTCGTTGCTCATCATCAAGACTTTCCTCGATCATATCCGGAAGCCTTCGGCGGAAACGCTGGCCGTGCTGTGGATGAACCTGTGCATGTTCGCCGAGATCCGCTACGAGACTGGCTTGTTCTTGCCGCCCGTAGTGGTTTTGCTGTTTGTCTTTGGTCTGGTGAAAGCGAGCTACCTTCGCCCGTACCGACTCCTCTACGCGCTGACACCCGCCTTTCTTCTTCCGCGCATCTGGCAAGCCATCCTGCGCGGCAACGTGCCGGAACAGGATCCCGGCGCAGTCACCTTCAGCGCCTCGAATTTCTTCGAAAACACGCGCGACTATTTCAAGCCGATCCTTCATCCCTTCGACTTCCATCCGCCCCATGCCAGCCTCGTCATCGGACTGGGGGTCGTGGGTGCGATCCTCTGGCTACACTGGATGAACCGCCGCGTGGTCGCGCGCGATTTGCAGTCCCCGAGTTTCAAATTCGCGACCTTGGTGTTGTGCTGGATGGCGCTGCAACTCATCATCGTGTTCACGTACGTGTGGGGTCGGTCCCAGCACCCCGCCGCATCCCGCTTGGTCATTGCCATCGATACCTTCTTCTCGTTCCCAGCGGCCTGGATTCTGACGGTCTCACTCAAACGGTTCCGGTCATTCGTGCCGATGCTCGTGGCCGCCGGGCTTTTCGCCATCTACCTGCCGGTCGCGTCCGAGTACCGCATCTTGAACGAACTGACCCTAACCCGCGAGGCGGCGACCACGTGGCGCTTCTTCGAGAGCCTGCACGAACACCGCATTCTGATCGTGACCGACCGGCCTGGCCTTTACACCGTCATGAACTACGGTGCGGTGGACTTCGAATCGGCCAAGCAAGATCCTTCGTTGCTTGAAGCCCACGCCCGCCACCTGTTCTACGATATCTACCTAGTCCAGCAGATCGACCTGACCACCAAGAAACCCCTGCCTCAATTTGAGATCTGGCCCGAGCGAGCGCGGCAGCCTCTGATCGAATTCCAGAACGACGCCAACGCGACTGTGCGAATCTCGCGCCTGGCGCATTAGCCCCTGCGCCAATGGCGAGGTGACTCGGCGAACTACGGGTTCGCCTTGAACGTCGATTTCGCATCCCCCGCGATCCTGGCGGCGAAGTCGCAGAAGTGATGGCTGCGGACTGCCTGACGGGGGCCAAACAGGCCAGCAACTGGCGTCAAAGGCGAGGAATTGCGGGTTGCGGATACACGGCCCCTTCCCCCAACTTTCCTAGGGCGCAAACAGGTTGCGCGCTCAAGGTAAGCGAAGGCCCCCAAAGTGCCGTTGTGTGGGAAGGGTGCGCGGAACTGGAGTCTCCAGAAGCGATAGGGTAGTTTGGGTAACCCGTTTTCGGATGGATCGAGGCTTGATGCGACCCACACCAGCTCAACGACTTCGTGAATACGCCCGCAGCCTGCTCCTCCCTTCCGATCCTGCCGATCATCCCCAGGGCTGGCCTTGGGCCAACGACATACCGCTCGCGCCCAGGAATGCCCATTGGCTGGCCCTGTTTCTCCTCGGGCTGCCTGTCGCGAGCTACTGGATCCACCTTTTTCTCTTCGCCGCGAATGCCCCCGTTCTCGACGACTACGAGGTGCTGCTCGGTTCCACGAACCGCTTTCTCGGAAGCGCGGGCCTGCTCGGAAAGCTGGCCGTGCTTTGGGCGCAACACAACGAGCACCGCCTGGTCGTTCCCCGCCTGGTGGCATTGGTCCAGTACTTCCTGTTTGGGCATGTCAACTTTCGGCACCTGACCTTCCTCGGCAACCTGGCCTGGACCGCCTCCTTCGTCCTGATCGTCCGCGGCCATCGCAAGAAAGCGCGGCTGCCACTGCTTTTCTACGTTCCGTTGTCGTTCGTGTGGTTCTCGCTGGTCCATCGCGAAAATACATTTTGGGCCATGGGCAGTCTACAGAACTACGGCGCAATGTTTTTCTGTATCGGCGCCCTCTGGTACTTGCAGGCCGGCAAGATCCTGGCCACGTGCCTTTCGTGCGCGGCGGGCGTCCTGACCTCGATGCTGTGCTGGCCGCTCTTCGTGTTGTGCATAGGATTCGCTCTCGCTCGACAAGGTTGGAAACAGGCTGGATATCTCGCAGGCACCGCAGTATTCCTTACCGTTTTCTATTTTCACGGCTACGCGCCGGCCGCGGGTCACCCCATCGTTTCCATGGCCGTACTTGATTTCGAGGCGACGCTCGCCTTCGGACTGGCCGTGATGGGGGGCGCGCTGCGTTTTGCCGGCTACTCTATCACCCTCGGCCTGTTCTGCCTTGCTGCGATTCTCTACCTGCTCTTCCTGCGCAGGGCCTCGGCCTGGTCCGTGGCCGTGGCGCTGCTCTCACTCTTGCAAGCGGCGGCCATCGCGGTCGGACGAGGAGGCTACGGTGGCGAGCACTACGCGGGAGCCATCGTGGCTTCGCGCTTTACCATCGTTTCGCTGGTGGCCGCGTCCGCGATCTACCTCCTCGCGATGGACTCGACCCAGGACCCTCGGCGAGCGGTCAGGTCGTTGCTTTTCGCCGGAATGCTCGCCATGACCTACTGGCTGGCGATGACGGCCAAAGCCGACATCTTCGCCGACCTCTCTCGCGAATACTGCGAGCGATCGAATAGCATGGTCAGCTACCTCCATGGCGTCCGCCTTCCCCTCGTTTGTAACGATTCGGCCGAGATGTGCGAGCCGATTCTCGTTCGATCACAAGAGCTGGGCGTGTTCGACTATTCGACGGCGTTCGGGAGCAGACGCAAGCCGGCGCTTCATCTTGGTCCCGTGGGGCCAAGTCTGAAAATGACGAGTCAGATCGAGTTTTACGACGGCGCGCGAATTCAAGGATGGGCACTGATTCCGGGTCACCGCTCCACCCAGTGCGAGATCCACCTTGTCCTGGCGCAAAGCCCGGAACACTCGTACTGGATTCCCACGCTGAAGACCCATCGACCCGAGGCCTCGGTCTCGCAGCACGTCCAGTTCGACTACGACATGGCGGGATTCGAGGCATTTCCGGAGTTGTTCGACATTCCGCTGAACGACTACCGCGTCGGTATCGCGATCGCGACCGGCGACGGCCTGGCGCTGGAATGGACGGACCGCTCTTACCGTCCCGCACACTGACCGAACCCAGGTCCAGGGTGGCGGCCGGTAGAAACAGCTGCTGCGCTCTCGGTCGCCACGGGACCAGAAGTCCTTGACAACGTAAGCATCCGGTCCTGGCCATCTCGCGCAGCTGTGTGCGCAGACCTTCCGCGGAAGAGCGTACGCAACAGCGTCAGCGCTGAAATCATGGAGGAGTGAGCCGCCGCCCCAAGTGCTCGGTCGGCCACCGGCGGATCTGACGAGCAAACAGCGAGGTGACTCGGCGAGCTACGGATTCGCAACCGGCGCCGTGCAGCCAAAGTCGA
>Ga0182027_10010665_pt1 | contig 13037 bp, 12 predicted proteins | sample 712E1DmetaG_FD_121300 | JGI IMG/M metagenome (GOLD analysis project Ga0182027, IMG submission 121300) | Permafrost microbial communities from Stordalen Mire, Sweden - 712E1D metaG (Illumina Assembly) | ecosystem: Environmental > Terrestrial > Soil > Wetlands > Permafrost | place: Sweden...
TAATATATGCTCGCACAAATAGATATCGTAATCAGACATTATAAAATTAAGGATCTTGTCTACGGCCGTAGGAATCATAATATCATCGGCAGAAAATAACCAACAGTAATCACCGCAGGACAAGCTGACAGCTTTCGCAATATCCCTGTCTATTCCTCCTCGAGCTTCTTGCCGGTAATATTTGATTTGGGGGAAATCCCGTTGTCTTTGTGCCACAATATTGGCGGTATCATCAGTCGAAGCGCCATCCAAAATAATTACCTCTACACTATCGGTAATATTTGGGAGAATGCTATCCAAAGTCTGCCCAATTGACTTTCCAAAGTTATATGTAGGAATACAAATAGATAAACGGATATTAGCCATAGCTAGTATTATTCTTTATAACAAAAACTGAACGGTATACTAATATTACCCCATATCGCTAAAATCAAAACCAAGCAACGCAGAGCCAAAGATCAAAACAATACTTTTTATAGCAACTACGTTAATGGTTGCGCCAGCAAATCCAAGTGAGCAGTTTCGTTATTCAATGACTTCCAATAGCTCAATATTTGTTCAGCACTAAATAATCCTAAACAGTTCCCAGATGGCTCAATAACTGAGAGCCCATAACCAAAAGCTATAAGTTGTTCCAAATACGCAACCGGAGGTTCCAGATTATTAATTTGCATCGCCCAGGGGAAAAATTCGGTAATTATCTTCGGCCTTAGTTTACTAATCATCCCCTCCATACCTTTTATGGCCGAAGGTTCGTGTGCTTCAATATCAATTTTTATTAAGTCAATTTTTAATTCATTCTTTAGAATCTCATCTAAAACAACTGCCGGTACCAGTAAATGGTGCCGTGTCCCCTTTGACTTTTCCGTTACAACTCCGCCGTTTGAACCAACTGTTGTAAATCGTAAAATTGCAGCAACATCTGATACAGCGTAGGGATATACAGCAACATTCTGGACATGGCTTTGGATCAATGACGAATAAATTAACTGCAGGTTTTGAGGATTCGGTTCGAAAGCGATTACTTTACCGTTTGCCTTAACCAGTGAAGAAGCAAGCATAGTAAAATAACCTATATTCGCTCCTATATCTAAAAAAACATCTCCTTCCTTTAATATTCTCCTAATAACAGAAGTTACATGCGGTTCGAATATTTTCGAATCAAGTATCGAGCGCCCGATATAATCATTAGGCATAACAAACAGTTGGAATCCATTTAATTTCACGAGCTCTTTTTTTCTTAAATCAAAAACTCTGCCCCGCATTTGGAAAGGCATTCCGCTACGTAAAATGTTCCATATAAACCTGGGTAATTTTTTAAAGTATTCCATTATGGTGAGATTATTAATCTTAAATTTTATGGGCACAATAACTATCCTTAATTTGCTATAACATTATATATTCTTGCCCGGCTTCTCCAGCAAGAATATTTACCTTCCGTTATACACCTGCGCAGTATAATATAATGCTTGTACTAATACCAAAAATTCTCGCGCAAAGATCAATTGTCACACTATTTATCGTTTCCCTTTAGCTGCCTGTATAAATTGATATGCCTGTTAGCGATATCAGCCCATTCAGACATTCCATTATCGACGTTTATCAACTTTCTCCGTCCAATATACAAACCTAAGGCATTACGCATATCCTTTATATCGCCGGGTTTGGCATAGTAAATATTTTTTGAGGCATCATAACCATTCTGTTGAAGTGATGTTGTCAATACAAATGTTCCCTGGTTAATTGCAGCACAAAGAGTGCCATTGGAATAATGTGTGCCAAATTTAAAAGGTAACACTACCGCATCTGCAGCAGCCAGAATATAAGAAACTTCTTTTGCAGGCAGATAACCTGTAACAGTCACGCTATCTCTCCATTTTGGTTGATTAGTAAGCGTAATTATGCGGTTCTGATAAGCATCTTTAGGATTTAATTCACAAATCAGTACAAGATGGTGCTTGGCCTGATCCGCTATCTCAAAAAGTAACTCCAGGTCTTTGGTTTCAGAGACAAAACCAAAATATACTAACATAAATTTATTTTTAGAGGCATATTTGGAGAAAATCGTTTTACGCGTTTCACTGCTAATTTTTGCCGTCGGAATATTAGACCCTATGGGAATTAATTGTATTTTCCTATGCTTTACAAATAATCTTTTCCAATACGGCAAGGCCTCTTCTTTAAGAGGACGCGTGACGATACAACCCCCCGGTACTGCCCAATTTAGAATAAATGTCTTCCCGGTTAAATCTTTAGAATATTCATGCCATGTGCGAACCACAGTCACCCCATAGATCCAAAGTAATATCGGTAGCAGTGAGGGCAACCGTTCTTGAGCATATCCCTTGGTAGGATATTGAATGTGCACAAGATCCGGACGCCATTGTTTTACAATATGCAAAATTTTGGGGATACCTTTACTTGACCAAGCATCGATTACCGGAAAAACCTCAATTCTTACATCAGAATTACAATAATCAGCACCCACGCTTGTTAAAATACCGACTGAAATATCTTTGCTCTCTGCCAAGGCAATAGCAAGTTGTTTTGTATAATCTCCAACTCCGCATTTCAATGGCGGGAAAGAACCTGAAATTAATAGAATCCTCATTACAACGCTCCTAAGATTTTGAGGAACAAACAAGTTAAAGAACTAAATTAAGAAATATTTTGATCTTTTACTGTTTTAAGCTTTTTTTTCTAACACCAACCAAGCAAAAGTATATTGTCTCCCACACCAACTAATTACTTTCTGATCAGCCGAAAACTTAATTTCACCCACCGGTAGCAATGAATATCTAGCGGCCTCACTTATAAAATGTTCAACATCCTCTTTAGAAAAAATCATCCAGTCCATCCCAAAGAATCCTAATCCGGTCGTATCAATCTTATCCGGCCAGTAGTCAAACGACGCAATAAAATAACCGCCCCGCTCTAAAAGGCGCGATATTTCTCCAAGCAGTTTTTGCGGTTGAAATCCGTGTTCGATTACTGAAATCGCCGTAATCACGCTAAATGATGCATCTTTAAAAGCGGTATACATATAATCACCTACTTCATACCGAATTACGTTTTGATGTGGCATCCGGTGCAAATTTTGATTCAAATCAATCCCCGATAACCGCAAGAAACCAATATTATACAAAGAAATTATCAACTCCGAAGCATAACAACCAATATCCAAAACTGGCTTATCTTTTGCTATATTTTTCTCTATAAATTTCAATGTCAATAGCACATCCCAACTTTTGGATATGTCTCCAATCTTTACACCACTGACAAAACCAAATTTCCGCAAAAAACTACCTAAAGGAGAATCAACGGCAGAAGCTGCTTTATTTATCAGTTCTTGGCGTGCATTATTTATTTGAATTTTTTTCTGCAATACCTCCAAACTCATTTGTTATCCTCTTCTCTGAAATTCATTAAAGCGCCGGATAAAAATCTCCAACATAAAAATCCTAATATCCAAATAAATAATCCAGCTTTAGATTGCTTAATTCCTAAATACCAACTTTACTTTCGATAAACTATCGAATAACCAACGCCGAGTCGCAGGAGTTACAACCATTGTCGCCAGCAGTGTCAATATTAAAACAAGTGCAATATACGATAACATGATAAATTGAGGCATCGTTCTATTTATAAATAATCGGCCCAAACCCACTATAGCTATAATCGGCAAAAGAGGCAAACATACATCTTGTTGATACCATCGCCATTTCTCTTTACACAACAATCGGCGATGCATGATAGGAATTTCAAAAATAACATAACCCATATTTAAAACAAGCCATACGCTGGCTGCTCCAATCGCGCCATAATATTTTGTAATGTAGATAATTAGCGGAACAAGAATAATCACCGCGATTATATTTTTTAAAACAGATAACCTAGTCCAGCCAAATGCCAGTTGTAAGGCATAAGGAGGATTCATTAAGCCATTAATTGCCGTACCACAAATAAGAATACTTACTAAGAGATGGGTTTTTTCCGCAGTTACCGGGTTTTGTGTCCAGATAAGAATAATTTCATAGGAGAACAAAGCGATAACGATGGCAATAGGTAAAACCAAAACTGACATAAACTGGCAGCTTTTATGATAAAACTCTTTTAATCCATCCTGGTCATTTAGGATAACTAATTGGGTGAACTTTGGATAAATACTAAAGAAAACCGGGGTAAACAATCTCACCAGGCTCATAGCTATCATACTAGCCAACATATAATAACCAAACATTTCTAGCGGGAGCATTTTACTTAATATAACTTTATCTAGCTGAGTAAGAATTATCGCAAGAATGGATATCCCGCTCATACCGGCAGCAAACCTCCAAATACCTTTAAGGAGTTGTTTCTGAAAAATCGCCTTTTCCTCAGTAATCGGTAATCCACGCCAGAGAAAAAATGCCAATAGAAAATTATTTACTATACTCGTGATGATCTGCCATAAAAAAAATGCTTGAATTGTCGGAGAACACAACCACAAAACTAAGACTGCTCCAGCACTACGCAAGGTATTCATACCAGCATTGACCGTATTCAGTAAAACCTGTTTCTGTAACCCCATCAGGCCACCAGTGTAAAGGCCTATGGGCATCTGGAGAGCCACTAACAACCCCATTATAAAAAGTGCTTGTTCAGCGGTTTGCATAGAAAGCTGCCCCACTTTAATCCAGTGATGCGCAATAAGGGGCGATAATGACACCGCGGTAATACCCACTAAAATAGCGATACACCAATAGATCGCTTCCAGGGTGCGAACAATATTGCGCATTTCTTGCTCTTTATGCGGCAACACAGAAAGCCTGGCCATTTCACGATTTAATGTACTACTCAACCCCATGTCTAAAAACCCGAATATTGCCTGAAGCGTAACAAAAAACCCGACTATTCCCCAAGATTCAAGACCCATAAATTTGATGTAAAGAGGAATAAAAATCAGCCCCATAATGGCCGACCACATGGTTCCGGCAAAATTCGATATAATATTCTTTTTAATTATGCCCATCGCGTTTCGTCAAAGGCCTCTTCTTGCACAATTAACAATTTAACCATCTCTTTAAAATCTACCGATGGCTCCCACCCGGTTTTAATTTTTAAATTCATAGGATTACCAATGCGATAAAAATTCTGCTTACACACAATACGAGAATCCTCTTTAACATATAATTTATAGTTTAAACCAAGATGTTCAAAAGCAGCCTTAACAAAATCTAAAACTGTATGCGGTTTACCTGTAGCAACAATGAAATCATCCGGGATTTTACTCTTAAGAATAAGATGCATTGCCCGCACATAATCCGGAGCATAACCCCAATCAATGACTGCGCTCAAATTTCCTAGCGCTAGCTTATTTTTCCTCCCCTTCTTAATATCAATCGCTCCTTTAATAATCTTTTTAGAAACAAAACATCCGGAACGTAAAACAGACTCATGATTATAGAGAATGCCAGCTGCCGAAAAAATACCATAGCGGAACCGATAAAACCTGCAAAGAGCCAAACCGGCGGCTTTAGTAATTCCATAAATACAACTGGGATTAACTGGCGTATTTTCATTCTGAATCTTATCTTTAGACTCGCCAAAAATATGGGATGATGCTGCATAAAAAATCCGGGCTTGAGGACAAAGAATCCTTACCGCTTCCAAGAAATTTAACAATCCTGCAACATGCACGGCATAACTGCAACGCAGCATCTTTACATTTTCATTTGGTAAATCTTCTGACGAGTGATGAAAAGCCGCTAGGTAATAAATTTCTTCGGGCCGGAATTTATTAACCAGATTAGCAACTTCTTTATATTTAAGAATATCAATTTTTTTAAAAGAAATACCCGTAGGACATTGAATAAAATTCTTGTCAATTCCTACAATTGAATACCCTCGCTTTAACAAAAAATCATAAAGAAGCTTACCATCTTGCCCCCCAGATCCCACAATAATCGCTCTTCTCATATTTTCACAATCTCCGGGTACGGTAGCGGAAATAGAAGCTTGCCGCCGTTCTTTAAAAATGCCTTTTCCCGTAAAATAATACTCTTCTTAAAATGCCAGGGTAAAACCATAAAATAATCCGGCTTCCTGGCCTTAGCCTCTTGCTCCGAAACAATAGGAATCAAAGTGCCCGGGGTATAAGCGCCGAACTTCTCCGAATTAACTTCGGCAATACAAGAAATATCCTTGGGGCCAAATTTACAATACTGTAAAATAACATTACCCTTCGTGGATGCCCCATAACCCAAGACTTTCTTTCCGCTTTTTTTCAATTTGCTAATTTGTAATTTAAGTTCTTGCTTGCGTTGCAATACTCTTTGCCGGAAAGCCCGGTAGGGTTTAAGCGTATGTAAGCCCAGCTTTTCTTCTGACTTTAAAATACGGCTCACAAGGTTAGTCGCTTGCCGATAGGAAGAATTTTGCTTGGCCACCATAACCGAAAAACTTCCTCCATTAATCTGATTAAATTCCACATCAATAATTTTAAATCCTACTCGATCTGTCATCCACTTAATCTGCTTAAGGCGATAATATTCTAAATGTTCATGGCAGACTGTATCATATGAATTCATTAATAGCATCGTTGGCATATAGCTTTGTTCAAAAACCCAGACACCATCATCGGCTAATAATTCATAAACCTGCTGCATAAAGTCAAGTGGAAACTCCAGATCATAAAACATCGCTATCGAAGTAATGACCTTGGCTTTTTGAGAACCAATATTTTCTTCCAATATTTTCTTATTAAAAAAACCTGTGATCAAATGAATGCGCGGCGGATAATACTTCCACATTTTATCTCCGAGTGGATCAATACCATAAAGCCTTAAATTCTTAGCAGGATAACCCTGCAGTAAAGTACTGTCATTACTGCCAACATCGATTACTACATCATTGGGATTCAGGGTCACTCTACGCAAGATTCTTTTGACCTTGCGGTGCAGATGGTCGACCATGGAACGGTTTAAACCGGAGCGATAACCATATGTCTGCCCATACAGGTTCTTTGCATTGTAAATATGCCCTATCTGAACTAACCCGCAATTTTTTCCATCCCGGTCTTCTTGACATTTTATCAAACACAAAGGCCCCTGCCCAACCGGCATATTTTTCGTTTTTGGAAAAACCCCAGTCAAAGACTGCATCCCTAAATCAAGAAGAGGTACCAGCTTCTGGTTACCACAAATTAAGCATCTTTTAATTTCTTTAAACATTGTTCGGGATTCCTATTTTAGACGTAAAATTTTTGAGTTCATAACCGATTAGCGCAATGATCATCCGAAAAATAATTAAACTCTTTTTGCTTACAAATTTCAATTCCAGCACCCGGAGGCTCAATACCAACAGCACTTAGATCATAATCTGCCATAATTTTAATCAAGCTGTCAAATTTTACCTTTGGCTGCCAATGAAGTTGTTTTTTGGCTTTAGTAATGTTCGCACGCAGACAATCCACTTCATTAGGCCTAAAGTAGCGTTTATCTATCTCGATTACCACATCACCTTTTTTCAAAGATAAAGCCCCTTTTAATCGAAGATTTAATGAGTCGACGATACCTTTAATTTTAGCACCTTTACCCCGCCAAAAGATATTAACTCCCGCATATTCAAAAGCTCTTTCAACAAATTCTTTAACCGTATGCGTTTTTCCTGTACCTACAACATAGTCTTCGGGTTTGCCCTGCTGAAGCATCAGCCACATCATTTCCACATATTCCGGAGCAAAACCCCAATCGCGTTTTGCATCAAGATTACCCAGATAAAGCTTCTTTTGCGTACCAACCAGTATGCTAGCAAGACCACGAGTAATTTTACGTGTAACAAATGTCTCCCCACGCCTGGGGCTTTCATGATTAAAAAGTATCCCATTACAAGTGAACATGCCATAACCCTCACGATAGTTTTTTACCATCCAATAAGCATAAACTTTAGCGCAAGCATAAGGGCTCTGGGGCTGAAAAACGGTATCTTCAGATTGCGGAGCGGGAGTTGCTCCAAACATCTCGCTAGAAGAAGCCTGATAAAATTTAATTTTATGGCCGCTGCAACGAATAGCTTCTAAAAGCCGGACAGTTCCCAGCGCAGTAACATTCCCGGTATACTCAGGAATATCGAAACTTACACGAACGTGACTTTGAGCAGCAAGGTGGTAAATTTCATCCGGCTTGATATTATAAATTAAGTTATTGGTCTGTTCAGCATCGGATAAATCGCCAAAATGAAGAAATAACCTAGCCTGGGGATCATGTGGATCCATATAAATATGATCAATCCGTCCAGTATTAAAAGTGCTCGCCCGACGTCTTATACCGTGAACTTCGTATCCCTTAGAAAGCAGGAATTCAGCTAAATATGAACCATCTTGACCAGTAATACCGGTAATTAAGGCTTTTTTCATGTTTTATTTAGTTTCCTTTCTTGGGCATTTTTATAAACAAAAATGCTCTACTACTTTCGTAGGGTCGTTTTAGAAAAAATATTATAGCACTAAAACCTCAGGAAAAAAGTTTTTTTGGCTAAAAAGGAACCGTAATTCCGGCTTCTACACCATATTCATCTTGGCGGGATTTTAGCCTTATAAATGCTTCAGCATCAAAGGCTTTCAGAAATTTATGCGTTATAGTAAGGGTAATTCCTAGGGGCTCGCCCAACTCATTTTTAAGCGCAAAAATAACCTTACTGCGGCCAAAAGTTACCTCTGCCCCGAACTCTAATGCCTTAACCTTTCCTTGACCATAATCCATTTGAAAGATTAACCCTAAATTACTACCAAACTTCCATTCACCATAAAGAATAAGTAGCTGCCCGGGTGCAGTCAGCCGGCTTTTACGCACCCCTATGCCGATACGGTAGCGAATCTGCCCTTTCTTAGGATAAAACACAGGTGATTCAAGCTGAACATTGAATTCAAAACGCGAAGTCGAACTGCCTTCTAGGATATAAACCAGCCGATTGGCTAAAGATATATCCCAGTAACCTTTAAAGGTTAATACATCCGGGCCTTCGCCACAGCTATATTCAATTTGCTGGTTATTGCTTAACTTCCAAAATCCTTTAAAAGTGTAGGTTTCCGGCGGGCCTTTACGTAGAGTAACATCAAAACAAAGCTCATTCTGCTCATTGGCACGCCAGGTGCCTTTAAGCTTAAGAATACGCAGGCGCTGGCGGTTACTTAAAGAATCAGTCTGAATAGTTTCGATAACCAAAGAGTCAGATTCAACAGCGATAAAACGTTTACGTAAAGTATCTTTGGGTTTAATTGATCTCATACAAGTGAATACTTTTAAATCTTTCTTGACTTAACTAGCGCTTTGGGGTTTTCAATTAGATCCGTAGCACTCCAGGCATCGCTACAATATTTGTTTATATACTCATATGTCAAATACCCATAACCATTATCTGCCCATTTTGCGCCCCAGGAATTCTTAAACTTAAAAATTTTTATTCTATCATTATAACCTACAATACAAATAGCATGCCCACCCATCACCTTTTCATTGCGCTTAGGCATACAGATAAAGCCGCTTTTTTCGACTTCCTTAGTAAACCACGATTGATAAACTTTTACTCCGGCTAGAAACGGCCCGTTAATCAACAAGCTACGTTTCATCTCAGGCAGCGACTTAAGCCGGGCGTAGGCTTTAATTTTAAACCTTTTTGCATCTTGATCAGCGCCTTTGAGTGGAAGGATTTTTTTAGATAGATACGGCCAGAAAGACTCATGACAAACGCCATAATTCAACAAAACTTTCATGGCAATGCGCGGATAAGTACCTTCCTCAGATGGCATGCCATCAAATTTTTTGCACAAACTGTAGAGAAAACGCGGAGAAAGCCTGATTAATTTATGATATTCCTGCTTATCCTGATATTCCTTAACCCCGCTGACGGAAGCAAAAGCAACACAAGTTCCCTGGCTTCCCTGATCCCTCACCGGGCTCATCCCTTTAGTAAAATCAAAACTAGCCGGTGTGGTAAAAACAGGTAAAACTAAGCCCATCGGGATATCCCGATTATCAATAGGGTCTTTTAGGCAACCGAGTGAGAATTTCATGGACACTCTTTTTGGGAATTATAAATTTGCTTAATCGTCTCTTCGATATTAAATTTATATTGCCATTGGGGGTAATGCGACTTAAATTTCGAAACATCGGTAATCCACCAAAGATGGTCGCCGATACGATTAGTATCAACATACTCGTAATCAAATTTCTCTTGGGTTAGTTTCTGGCAGATTTGGATCGCTTCCAGCATCGAGACATTAGCAAACCTGCTTCCGCCAATATTATAAACCTCACCGCATCGGGGATTTTGGAAATAATGATAGAACGCATTAACCAAATCAAATGAGTGGATATTATCCCTAACCTGTTTACCCTTATAACCGTAAATTTTATATTTACGCTTAGTTACTGCACATTTAACTAAGTAAGATAGAAATCCGTGTAACTGGGTACCGGAATGCGCTGGGCCAGTCAGGCAACCGCCTCTAAATACTCCGGTTTTAAGGCCAAAATAACGGCCATACTCCTGGGTCATAATATCCGCTGCCACTTTAGATGCGCCAAAAACCGAGTGCAAACAATTATCAATACTCATCGTTTCATCAATTCCATTAAAATATTTATGATCGTTAGATAACTCAAAACGCTTATCTTGTTCGATTAAAGGTAAGTGGTTGGGAGTATCACCATATACTTTATTGGTTGAGGTAAAAATGAAAACTGCCTGCGGGCAGAACTGGCGCATCGCTTCAAGTAAAACCAAGGTCCCGGTGGCATTAACGCTAAAATCCACCTTAGGATCTTTGGCCGCCCAATCATGAGACGGCTGGGCTGCGGTATGCACAATTAAAACGATGTCTTGGCTATACTTTTTAAATATTGAATTTATTTTATTCTCGTTACGGATGTCTATAGAATAATGCCGGTAATTTTTGTGCAGTTTCTGGAGACGCTGCCGATTCCAGATAGTTGAACCGTCTGCGCCAAAAAAACTTTTGCGCATATTGTTGTCGATGCCAATAACCTCAAAATCCTTCGTGGCAAAAAAGCTCACCGTTTCAGAGCCAACTAAACCACAAGAACCTGTAACAATAACCACTGACATCTTAGCTTATCCCTTATTGTAAAGTTTGTTAATATTCTTAAGCTTACTTTTAAGCCAATCTTGATGCTTAAGTGACCAATCCACCGTAAGTTTAAGGCCTCCTGTGAACTTAACACTAGGACTCCAGCCGAGTTCTCTGGTAATTTTACTGGAATCAAGGCTATATCTTATATCGTGGCCTAAGCGGTCCTTAACAAACTCAAACCTGTCCTGACGAACACCCAGAGTTTTTAACAATAACTTGACAGTGTCAATGTTCTTACTTTCACAAGCACTCCCTAAATTATAAATCTGGCCGATTTTACCCTTGTGCATAATCGTCATAATTCCTTGCGCGCAGTCATCAACATAGAGCCATTCACGCACATTGATCCCGCGGCCGTAGACCGGGACTTTAGCGCCTTCCAATATCCTCAGAATAGCCAAAGGAATTAACTTCTCCGGATATTGCCAAGGCCCATAATTATTCGATGGCCGGATAATTATCGCCGGAAACTTATAGGTCCGCACATATGATTGCACCAGGAGGTCAGCGGCAGCCTTAGAAACAGCGTAAGGACTGTTGGGCTTAATCGGTGAGCCTTCGCTGAACTTACCATTAGCGATCTCTCCGTAAACTTCATCAGTAGAGATGAAAATGAATTTCTTGATTTTATATTTACGGCTAGCATCGATGAGAATCTGTGTCCCCTTAATGTTAGTATCGATAAACGGCGTAGCATCGTTGATGCTGCGGTCAACATGGCTTTCAGCGGAAAAATGCACAATTACTTCGGGTTTTTCTTTGGCGAAGATTAAAGCAATTTGCTTTTTATTGCAGATATCGGTTTTGTATAATTTAAACTTTCCTTTTACTTCTTGAAGGCGCCTAAGATCGCCGGCATAGGTAAGCTTATCCACAACCACAGGGGCGATTCTTGAACCAAAGGAAAACTGTCCCTTTTTAGGGGACAGTTCTTCTTTAAGTTGAGAACCGTCCCTAATCAACAACCTTGCGAAGGCGCTGCCGATAAAACCCGCACCTCCGGTAATTAAGATTTTAGGTATTCTTTTACGCATTCTTCTAAAACCGAGTTAATGTTTCTAACTTTAAAACCTGTTTTCTCAAGCTTGATTGTAGATAAAAGCAGATTAGTCCTGATCAGCCCTAATTTATTTAATGGAATTATTTGCATTTTAAATGCGGGGACATATTTTTGATATGTTGCTATTAAATCTGGATATCGTAAACCACCCTTATTTACCACATTATACACTCCCCGGGCATCAATTTTAATTAAATGCTTAATTGCTTTCACAAAATCCGGGATATAAGTAACCGAATTGGGAACATCAATAACTTTACTATATTTTAAAAGCTTATCTAATACATTCTTTGGATGTTTGGCGTTTAACAAAGGAATCCTTATCCTGGCGATCAAAATATTGTAATCTTTAGCCAATGCCTCAAGTGCTCTTTCTGCGTAAATCTTGCTGCGGCTATAAAATAACTTAAAAAAATAATCCTGGCTATGCTCTCTTATCGGTTTATTTTTTTTATAATCGTAGTTAAAAATACAGCCGCTACTTATATGCACAAGTTTAATCTTGTTGCGCAGGCAAGCTTCCGCTAAGATTATCGGAACAAAACTATTTGCCAATAGGGTTGCGTCTTTCTCCAGCTCGCAATCATCTACGTTACGCTTGCCGGTAATACCGATACAATTAATGATTATTTTAGGATGGAATTTCTTAACCAGCTTTTCGGCATCGCTAAAACAACTTATCATTGTGCCGTCAATTTCACAATCCAGCTCTTTTTGCAGCCTTTGGCCGATAAAGCCTTTTCCTAAAATCAAAATATTTTTATTCATTCCTAAGTAATCCTTTTAAGTATTCGCCATAGCTAGTCGGTGTCTGACTGGCAAGCTTGAGCAATTGCTTTTTATTAA
>Ga0182027_10010666_pt1 | contig 13037 bp, 13 predicted proteins | sample 712E1DmetaG_FD_121300 | JGI IMG/M metagenome (GOLD analysis project Ga0182027, IMG submission 121300) | Permafrost microbial communities from Stordalen Mire, Sweden - 712E1D metaG (Illumina Assembly) | ecosystem: Environmental > Terrestrial > Soil > Wetlands > Permafrost | place: Sweden...
CACGCCGCCGCGGACCTTGAACTCCAGCCGGTCGCCCCTCTTGATACCGGCCTGGCGCTGGACGCTGGACGGCACAGTCAAGCCGGTCTTACTTTTGACAGTGACGGTCATGGCGAAACCCGACTACCTACTCTGCCGTTAGCATAGCAGACGGGCACCTCCCCCAGGCGGAAGCGCGCGCCCGCGGCGCCACCGCCTCGTTTTGCTATCTCCGGAAGTGAAACGTTTCAGCCCGCGGCCGCGTGCTTCCGCAATTCCGCCTGTGTCTTCCGCGGCAGTTTGACGAACACCAGGTCGTAAGCCTGCCGCAGCAGCCGCTTCAACTCCGCCTCGGGCAGGGTGGCGTCAGGTTCCAGCGCCACCCATTTGGCGCGAGCCAGGTAGGGCGCCGGAATGATGCCCTCCCGCTCCGTCAGTTCCGCGAAGTCCTCGGGCGTGCACTTGAAGGAGAGCGTCACCTTGGCCGGAACCAGCGGCGCCATGGCGAACATCTTGCCACCCACCTTCAAGACGAGGTAGTCTTCCCACTGCACCTGCTCGGTGGCGCCCGGGAAGCTCAGGCAGACGCGCCGCACCCGCTCGACGATCATTTCGCGATCTTCACCATCACCACGCCGTGCGCGGGCACGTCGGCGGAGTAAGCGCCGGAAACCGTGCCGCGGTCCGCGTGCGCCCACAGGTCCCGAACCGCGTGAGCGCCCGCGATGCCGATATCGCTCCACTGCGCCGCCACCTTGGCTTCCGCGGTACCGCGATTGAACAGACCCACGGCGTAGCCGCCATCGGCCAGCGGACGCGCCCAAACCTCCAGGTCGCCCTGTCTGGATACGCGCGTTCCCTGCCGGCCCAGCTTGTCCTGGTCCACCGCGATCACTTCCTTATTATTAAGGATCGCCAGAATGCCCGGCGCCACGTCGCGCAGATCGTTCCCCGCCAGCAGGGGCGCGGCCAGAATCGCCCACAGGCTCATGTGCGTGCGGTACTCGGTTTCGCTCATGCCCCCGTTGCCGATCTCCAGCATGTCGGGATCGTTCCAGTGTCCCGGCGCGGCGTACTTCTCGCGGCCGGTCTGCAGGTTGAAGCCCAGGTTTTGCATGGAGTCCCACCGGTCGCTGATGTCTCCGGTGGTGCGCCACAGGTTGCCGCCCACCGCGGCGCCCCAGTCGCCCACGTTGTTCATGCCGTACTGGCACAGGCTGTAAACCATGGGCCGTCCGGAAGCCAGCAGCGCCTTGCCCATGATGGCGTAGGCCGCCTGCATAGTGGCCTGGTCGGGGGCGTAGACGCGCGGGGCGCTGCACCAGTCGTACTTCAGGTAGTCGATGCCCCAGGCCGCCCACGTCTTGGCATCCTGCGCTTCGTGCTGGTAGCTGCCCTCGTAGCCCGCGCAGGTCTTGGGTCCGGGCGACGAGTAGATCCCCAGCTTCAGGCCCTTGCCGTGGACGTAATCGGCCAGCGCCTTCATGTCGGGGAACTTCGCGTTGGGCTGGAGCACGCCGGAGGCATCGCGCGCGCCTTCCCACGTATCGTCGATGTTCACGTACACGTAGCCCGCGTCCCTCATGCCGTTCTTCACCATGGCGTCGGCAATCTGGCGCACCACCTGGTCGTCCACTTTGCGTTGAAACTTGTTCCAACTGTTCCAGCCCATGGGCGGCGTTTGCGCGAGGCCGTTCGAGGCGACCGGCCCCGGCGCCGGCAGGGAGACCTTCGGCGGGGGTGGTGGCAGCGGCTTGGGACGGTCCGCCGACACGCGCGCGAATTCGGTTTTCTGCGCCCGGTTGCCGGGCATGTAGAGTTGCAGTTTCTCGCCCTGCGCCTCGCCGCCGTAAATGCGCTGGGGCGGGCCGCCGTCGCGCTCGCCGATAAACCAGAAGACGTTGCCGCCCACGCGGCCGTCCACGATGCGATCCTCGCTCTGCGGCGTCTGGAAGTAGCCGGCGATGTGGCCGCCCGCGTCCACATCCAACGCGAGCACCATCTCGCGCGCCTCGCCGTCGGTCACTACCTTCGCGGTCCAGCGTCCGGTCAGGCTCTGGGCTCCCGCCACCGCGCAGAGTGCCGCGAGGGCGATGCCGATCGATAAACGTCTCATGTTCGGTAAGCCTCCATGGCCCTAGGCCACTTCCAGCAAGCTGATCTCGGGTTCCACCAGCTCGATGCCCAACCCGGGCGTTTGCGGCACCACGTAGCGGCCCTGCTTGAAGATCAGCGGGGTGCGGGAGAACTCGTTGGCGGTCTCCACCAGCCCCGGCGTGTGCGGCATCAGGCGGCAGTTGGGCGCGGCGGCGGCGAAGTGCAGCGTGGCGTACAGCAGTGGACCCAGCGCCGGCGTGAGGTGCGGTGAGACCTCCATCCCGGAGCGTCCGGCGGCCCGGGCGATGCGCAGGGCTTCAGTGATGCCGCACCGTCCCACGTCCGGCTGGACGATGCGCATGGCGGCCGCGCGGATAAACGGCGCCAATTCGAAATGCGTCCGGTACGCTTCGCCCAGCGCCACGGGCGTGTGGATGCGCGCCGCCAGGGCCGCGTGCTGCCGGGGATCTTCGGGCGCGAACGGCGATTCGAGCCACAGCGCCCGCCGCCGGTCGAGTTCCTTGCCGAACGCCACGGCCCGCGCCGGGTCGAGGCGCCACTGCGCGTCCACCGCGATGTTCTCGCCGCCGCAAATCCCGGCCAGCGCGTCGTACTCTTCCAGCAGCGCGCGCTCGCTTCCCTCGAAGAACAGCTTGAAGCGGGTCGATCCGGCGTCATGGAAAACACGGGCATGGCCGCGCCGGTCGGCGGCGGTCTCGCCGGGAAGGTAGTTGACGTAGCTCTCCACCGACATCCTGGCCGCGTCGCCGGCGATGAGCGTGGCGATGGGCGTGTCCAGAATTTTTCCGGCCAGGTCCCAGAGGGCGATGTCGAGCGCGCCAATGGCGTCGAGCATGAAGCCGCCGGTCTGCCCGCAGACCCGCATCTGGTTGTACATCCCGTCCCACAACGATTCGATTTCGATTCCCGCTCCCGAGAATTCCTGCCCTTCGAGGAACGGCTTCAGGAGGGAGCGGATGATGGCGCCGCCCACTTCGGGCGCCGACAGCGCCTGCGATTCGCCCCAGCCGGTAAGGCCGCTATCGGTGGTGACGCGCGCCAGCAGCCCATGGAGCGATTCGCCGGGAAGAGGAGGACAAACCTGGCGAGTGGGAAAACCGGCCATTTTCCCGGCGCCTCCCCAATCACGCGGAATCCGAATGACGCGCGCTTCTACCCCCGTAATTCTCATCGCAGTCCTCTTTCCCTCAATTGAAGCACCTTTTGGATGGCCACGCGGGGGAGCGCGCGCCAACACCGGGGTGCCGTGCGCATGCGGATTCTATATGCTTAGAAAGGACCACTCGATCTCATGGCACATCGTGGATGGCAGGCACCGGACACTGGTTCGCTTATGCGGCGTGGCCGCACGTGGTTGCTCCGGCTGGCCGGCGCGGGACTGTGGTGCGCGGCGTATGCCGCCCAGGCGCAGACCGCGCCGCCGCCGAATCCGCCGCCCGTGCAGACTCCGCCCGCGCAGACTCCAGCCCCCAGCCAGAACGCCGCGGAAACGGCCACGCACGAGGAGGCCGCCACGTTTCGCACCCACGTGAATCTGGTGATGGTTCCGGTAGTGGTCCGCGACAGGAAAGGCAAGGCCATCGGCAACCTGACCAGGCAGGATTTCCAGCTTTTCGACAAAGGCAAACCGCAGGAGATCACCCGCTTCTCGGTGGAGAAGCCCGGCGAGATGCCCAAGGACGTCGCGCCCGAGCCCCAGCCCGATGTGGTCCCGGCGGAACCCGGCAAGCCGATCGTGGCGCCGGACAGTTTCGTCGCCTACCTGTTCGACGACATCCACATCCAATTCGGCGACATGGCGCGGATTCGCGACGCGGCCGGCCGCCACATGGACGCCCTCGGCCCGCGGGACCGCGCCGGCGTCTATACCACCTCGGGCCAGGTGGTTCAGGAATTCACCGACGACCGCGACAAGTTGCACCAGGCCCTGGCCCGCCTGATGCCCCGGCCGATTGCCCGCGACATGGGGCGCCAATGCCCGAACATCGACTACTACATGGCGGACATGATCGAGAACAAGAACATGGGCGACGCCAAGGCGGCGGCCACCGCCGATGCCATGGTTTGCGCCGGCCTCTCGGGGCCCGGCGCGGCGCAGCAGGCCGCCATGATGGTGGATTCCGCGGCGCGAGTCGCCTTCGCCAACGGCACCCAGGAGACCAGGATTGCGCTGTACACGCTGCGGGACATGGTGCGGCGCATGGCCACGATGCCCGGCAAGCGCACGATCCTGCTGCTGTCGCCGGGATTCTACGCGCCGGAGCAGCAGATGGAGAAGATGGACGTTTTCGACCGCGCCATCCGCGCCAACGTGATCATCAGTTCGCTCGACGCGCGCGGGCTGTGGACCGATTCCACCTACGATGCCTCGCAGCAGGCCGTGGCCGCGGCGGCCCTGCGGGTCAAGTCTCTGTACGACCATGAGGCCGCGATGGTGGGCGCCGATGTGCTGGAGGAAATGGCCTCCGGGACGGGCGGCGTCTTTTTCCAGAACAACAACGATTTCGATGAAGGCTTGCGGCGCATTGCCACCCCGCCCGATACCGTCTATCACCTGGGATTCTCGCCGCAGAACCTCAAGATGGACGGCGGCTATCACAGCCTGAAAGTGGTTCTGAAGGCCGCCTCGAAAATCCCCGGCGTGGATTTGAATGCGCGCAAGGGTTACTACGCGCCCACGCACTCGGAGAACCAGGCGGAGAACGCCCGGCGCGAAATCGAGGAAGCGGTTTTCTCGCGCGAGGAGATGCAGGAGATCCCGGCCCGCTTGCGCACCCAGTTCTTCAAGCCCGGCGATAAGACGGCCAAGCTGTCGGTGCTGGCGCACATCGATGTCCGGGCGCTCAAGTTCCGCCAGGCCGACGGCCGCAACCACGACAATCTGACGGTGCTGGCCGCCCTATTCGACCGCAATGGAAACTACGTCAAGGGCATCAGCAAACTGATCGAGTTCCATTTGAAGGACGACACGCTGCAGAACCGGCTGGGGCTGGGGATCGACGTGCGAACCGTTTTCGACGTGGAGCCGGGCGCCTACCTGGTTCGCCTGGTGGTTCGGGATTCGGAAGGAAGTTTGATGTCGGCGGTCAATGGCGCAGTGGATATTCCGTTCTAGTGGAGGTGCGCGATGAAGTTTCAGGTGTTGAGCGTGTTCGCCGGGCTGGCCTTCGCCGCCGGATTGCCGGCGCAGGACCGGCAGCCGCAAGCCATGATCCGTACGGAGACGCGCGTCGTGCTGGTGGACGCGGTGGTGACCGACAAGAAGGGCAACTACGTCGCCGACCTGGGGCGCAAGGATTTCAAGGTCCTGGAGGACGGCAAGGAACAGGTGCTCAAAAGTTTTTCCTTCGAGGCCGATCCCTCCTCGCCCCTGGCCGGCCAGAAGCACTACCTGGTCCTGTTCTTCGACAATTCCCACATGGATACGGGTGGCCAGATGCGCGCCCGGCAGGCCGCCGGAAAGTTCATCGACGCCAACGCCGGACCCAACCGGCTGATGGCGGTGGTCAACTACGGCGGCACGCTGGAGATTGCCCAGAATTTCACGACTGACGCCGACCGGCTGAAGCAGGTGGTGAGCGGCGTCAGGTTCAGCGTGGGCCCGAGCTTCGGCAATTATGGAAACCGCAACTCGCTGCTGGCCCTGAATACTCTGGCTAAGAACCTGGCGGAGGTGCCGGGACGCAAGATCCTGGTGTTGCTGACCGGCGGTTTCGCCGCTACCGGCGAACTGCTGCCCGACATTACCGCGGCCATCGCCATGTGCAACAAGAGCAACGTGGCGATTTATCCCATCGACGTGGGCGGGTTGGCCACCGGCATGCCGGATATCACTCTGCCCGGCCGTGGCGGCCGCGGAGGCGGTGGTGGCCGCGTGCCGATGGGATTCAACCTCTTCGGTGGGAGCCGCTTCGGTTCCCCCGCTGTCATGGCGGCTGCCTTTCAAGGCGCCCGGCCGCCGGGAGGATCCAGCGGCGGCGCGGCCCCGGCTCCCACGGCCCCAGGCGGCGGCTCCAGGAGCGGCGGGGCAACCGGAGGCGGTACGCCGGCAAGTCCGGGCGGCAGCCGGCCCACAAGTCCCGGTGGAGGCACCGGCCGTGCGCCAGGCTCGGGCGCCGGAACCGGTTCCACTGGCCGCGGCAACACCGGAAGCGGTGGAGGCGGGACGAATCTCAACAATTCCATGAACAACGTGCGCGGCGCGGGCGACGTCCTCATGCCTCCCATGCCGCCGTTCACCGCGGCCAACCAGCAGGTGCTGTACATGCTGGCCGACGGCACCGGCGGCTTCGTCATCGTCAACACCAACGATCTGGTGGGCGGGATGGAGAGAATCCTCAAGGAGCAGGACCAGTATTACCTGCTCAGCTACTCTCCTCCGGAATCGGCCGAGGGAACCTGCCACAGCCTGAAGGTCAAGGTGGACCGCGGCGGGACGACTGTCCGCGCGCGAACCGGATACTGCAACGTCAAGCCGGCGGATCTGCTGGCCGGCAAGCCGGTCGAAAAGACCCTGGAAGGTATCGCCGAATCGGCGCGGCCGGGCGCCATCAAGCCGCTCCTGGCGCTGCCGTTCTTCTTCACCGGGGCAGACACGGCGCGCGTGAACGTCGCCCTGGAGATTCCCCCGGAGTCCATCAAATTCGAAAAGGCGAAGGGGAAACAGCACGCCGAAGTCAACATCCTGGGGATTGCGTACCGCGAGGACGGCTCGGTGGGCGCGCGATTCAGCGACACCGTAAAGCTCGACCTGGAAGACAAGCGCGCGGTCGAGGAGTTCCGCAAGAAGCCCATGCACTACGACACCCAGTTCGACCTGGCCTCGGGCCAGTATACTTTCAAGCTGGTGCTGGCCCCGGCCGGAAGCCAGGATTTCGGCAAGATCGAACGGCCGCTCGCCGTGGAACCCTTCGACGGCAAGCAGTTCGCCATGAGCGGCGTGGCATTGAGCCTGCATGCCCAGAAGGTCACCGACGTGGATGCGGGCATGGACGCCCTGCTCACCGAGGGCCGCACGCCCCTGATCGCGCAGAACTATCAGTTCACTCCCACCGGAGAGTCGCGCTTCAAGACCAAGGACCAGGTGATGCTCTACCTGGAACTGTACGAACCGGCCAATGCCGCCGCGAATCCCCCGCAACTGCGCGTGCGCTTGACGATCTTCGACAGCAAGACCGGGCAGACGAAAACCGACGGCTCGCTGGAAGTGACCCGCTTCGCCACCGCCGGCAATCCCATGGTTGCGGTGCCCCTGCAAATCCCCGTGGCCGAGCTGGGAGCCGGCGCCTACCGGTGCGAGTTCACCGCCATCGACGGGCTGGGGCGCACCGCCAGGCGCAAGCTGGAGATCGAAGTGGAGTAGGCGCCATCACGCAAACCAGCGGTGGTACCACAGCTCCACCGATTGGGTGACAAACCCGCAGCGCTGGTAACTCCGCTGCGATGCCAGGTTCCGTCCTTGCGTGACCACGCTCACCCCTCTGGCGCCATGGGCATCGAACGTGGAGAGCGCGCCCTCCACCAGCGCGCGTCCGGCGCCCGAGCCGCGCGCCCATTCGGCCACGGCGAGCAGCCCGATCCGCCCCGTTTCGCCGTCCCAATGGCAGGTGATGTAGCCCGCCGGCCGGCCCTCGCGCTCGATCGCCAGCACGGCCTGCGCATCCCCGGCGCAGCTCTGACGGATCCAGGCGGCGTAGAGTTCGGCGCAGCGGGAGCGCGGAAAATTCCCGTCGAAATAGAACCGCGAGTCGATGTGACTGCTCGCGGCGATTTTCTCCAACTCGGGCACGTCTTCGGCGCGGGCCGCCCGGACGCCCCCGGGCATCCCGTAATTCGCCGCCTCGCGCCCCAGCGTCACGCGGATGTCCACCAGGTGAAACCCGTGGCTTTCGGCGGCGCTGGCCGTCTCGGCGTCATCCGCCGCGGCCAGCAGATACAGGCAGCGGACGCGCTCTCCGGCGCACCAATCCAGAACCGCGGGCATCTCGCCCGCGCTCACCCGCCGGCCGCAAACGCGCGCGATCCGGATACCGAAGAACGCCGTGTCCCAATCCAGAATGCGGCACGGTTCGCTCATAATCCCCCCAGGCGGACGCGCGGCGCGCGGGGCTCCGGAGTCCGGGCCCCGCAACGCCCGCGGAATCAGAAATTGACGATGGAGGCGAACGAAGCCGCATCCAGGCTGGCGCCGCCCACCAGCGTGCCGTCGATCTCCGGCTGTGCCATCAACGTCTGGACGTTCTTGGCGTTGACGCTGCCTCCGTACAGAATGCGGACGGCTTCGGCGGCATCGTGCCCGAACTTGGCGCGCACCTCGGCGCGGATCGTCCGGTGAGCGGCGGCGGCGATTTCGGGAGTGGCCGTCCTGCCGGTGCCGATGGCCCACACCGGCTCGTAGGCGATCACGATTTTGGCGAACTGCGGTTCGCTTAGCCCCGCGATTCCCCCGGCGAACTGGGTCTTCAACACGTCTTCCATGCGGCCGCCTTCGCGGTCTTCCAGGCGCTCACCTACGCACACGATGGGAGTCAGACCGTATTCCAGCGCCGCCAGCGTGCGCTTGAGAACCGTGGCATCGGTCTCGCCGAAGTACTGACGGCGCTCGCTGTGCCCCACGATGGCGTACGTACAGCCGGCGGCCACCAGCATCGGGCCGGAGATCTCGCCCGTGAAGGCGCCCTCCTTGGCCCACGCGATGTTCTGCGCGCCGACGCGGATGTTCGATCCCTGGACGGCGCCGACGGCCGCGGTGAGGTTCGTGAAAGGAGGACAGATCACGACCTCGCAGTGTTCCGCACTTCCGGCCAGCGGCCGGAATGCTTCGAAGAACGCAATGGTTTCCGCGGGCGTCTTGTACATCTTCCAATTGCCCGCCATGACTGGTTTTCTCATAAGATCCGTTTCAAAAATCGATTTGCCGCAAGAAACTTTCGCCGTGCCCGATGGATACTCCGAAATTGGCGGCCACGGTCTGCCCGATATCGGAGAGCGAGGCGCGCAGCCCCAGATCCACGCCGCCGCGCGCCCGCGGTCCGGCGGCCAGCAGGGGAACATACTCGCGCGTGTGGTCGGTTCCGGGAACGGTGGGGTCGCAGCCGTGGTCGGCGGTGAACACCGCCAGGTCGCCCTCCCGCAGCGCGCCGGTGAATGCGGGAAGCCACGCGTCCAACCGTTCCAGCGCCGCGCCGTAACCTTCTATATCGTTGCGATGGCCGAACTGCTGGTCGAAATCCACCAGGTTGACGAAAATCAGCCCGGCGTCGAGGGCGCCCATCGCCTCCAGGGTCTTCGCCATGCCGTCGGAGTTGTTCTTGGTTTTCGCCGTCCGGCGAATGCCGCGGCCCAGAAAAATGTCGAAGATCTTGCCCACGCCGTAAACCTCGACACCGTGCTCGTCCAACCGGTCGAGCAGCATTCCCGCGGGCGGCGGCACGGCGTAATCGTGGCGATTGGCGGTGCGGGTGAAGTTGCCCGGCGCGCCCACGAACGGCCGCGCGATCACGCGCCCCACTTCGTTCGGCCCGCTGAGGATTTCGCGCGCCGTCTCGCAGATCTTGTACAACTCCCACAGCGGAATCACTTCCTCGTGCGCGGCCACCTGAAAGACGCTGTCAGCCGAGGTGTAGACGATGGGCGACCCGGTGCGCATGTGCTCGGCGCCCAGTTCCTGGATGATCTCGGTCCCCGAGGCCGCCCGGTTCGCCAGCGACGAGCGTCCGATGCGGCGCTCGAACTCGCCGATGATCCCCGGCGGGAACCCGTGGGGGTAGAGCGGGAACGGCTTGTCGAGGTGGATGCCCGCCATTTCCCAATGTCCCGTGGTGGTGTCCTTGCCCGGCGAAGCCAGGGTGCAGCGGCCGAACGAGCCCCAGGGCGAGGCGTCCGGCGGGATGCCGGCCAGCGGCTTGATGTTGCCGAGGCCGAGGCGCGCCAGGTTGGGCAACCGCAGACCGCGGAGGTGCGCGATGTTCCCCAGCGTATCGGCGCCGGGCGGGTCGCCAAACTGCGGCGCATCCGGCATGGCGCCGATGCCCACGCTATCCAGCACGATCCAGATGATTCGCGAAAACACCAAATTCGACTGTAACATGCGGCTGGAAGCGGGCGCGGAAACCCAGCCGGCAGCCGCCGAATTGGATCGACTCGATCCAACTGACCAGATACTGTTTCAATGGAATCAATCACTTACGCTGTCGCGTTGGATCAACTTGATCCAACTGGCGGTCGGCGACGGTTACCGACGATAGAATGGCGTTCTCAAGGACAGCAAGTGAAAAGAGTCTTGATCGTCACCGATGGCTCCTGCCTGGGCAACCCCGGCCCGGGAGGCTGGGCCTGCGTTCTGCGATTCGGCGCGGCGGCCAGGGAACTCTTCGGGTACGATCCGCACACCACCAATAATCGCATGGAGTTGATGGCGCCGATCCAGGGACTGCTGGCGCTCAAGGAGCCCTGCGAAGTGGAGGTGACCACGGACGCCGAATACGTCCGCCAGGGGATGACCGTGTGGATCGCCCATTGGAAGCGCCGCCACTGGTGGAAGAAGAACCGCCCGGTGCGCAACGCCGACCTGTGGATGGAGCTTGACGAACTGGCTGGATTCCACCGGACAACGTGGCTGTGGACCAAAGGCCACGCCGGACACCCCGATAACAGCCGGTGCGACTGGCTTGCCCAGAATGCCGCGGGCACGCAAACCAGTTCCTGGCCCGACGGCCGCCCGCACGCCGCGCTGCGTCTCGATCTGGGAGCCGGCTACATCCCGCCGAGGCCGCAGGGCAGCCTTTTCGACGGCCTCGAAGTCGCGGCGGACGAGGATGACGGGAGCGATCCCGGGTAGCGGGGGCGTGTGGGAGCCCGGGCACGCCGCGATTGGACGGACTGGCTACGGTGGATTCCGATACAACGGAGCCGTGGCGAAGGATGTCAATCCGAGGAGTCTGCCTGCCCCGACGGTGTTCATCCCAGGGATCAAGCCCCCAATGCGCGACTTCGCGCTAATCGACGGCGGCGATCCATCCGAAGTCGATGCCTTCATCGAGATCATCCGGAAGCTTCGTCATCGGGACCAGGCGTCCGGCACTGACCGCAAGGGAACGTCCTGCTTCTCGACACCAACGTGGTGTCGATCCTGTTTAACCGGAACCATCCGCTGCGGCAAAGCAAACTTGCGCTTTCGCAATATTGCGAATAGACTGGGATCGAGTGCCCAAGATCAGAGTCGCCCTCTACCGGGAGGAAGACGGATCATGCCCGTTCGTGGATTGGTTCGACGAGTTACCGGCGAAGGCACAGGACAAGTGCTACCTCCGGTTGGAGCGATTGCGCGAGATGGGCCACGAACTGCGTCGGCCTGAAGCGGACTTCCTGCGCGACGGCATCTACGAACTGCGCGCCAGCCTGGGGGGCGTTCATTAACGGATACTGTACTTCTTCCACGGCGCGATGGCGGCCGTGGTCTCTCACGGCCTTGTGAAAGAGCGGGTGGTCCCGTCGAAGGAGATCGATCACGCCGTCGAGCGCAAGAAGCGGTTTGAGGCGAATCCAGCGAAGCACACTTATGAGGAGGCTTGACCATGCCAGATAACAAAGCAAAGACGCTGAGACCGACCAGCGATGCGGTGGAGATCCTTCACCGCCGGTTCTACGAAGGCAAGCCGGCCCGGCTGAAGAATCTGGAAGAGGCGCGCGCCAACGAAGAGATTGCCCGCAAAATCCACGAACTGAGGGCAGCGGCGGCCCTCACCCAAACTCAGCTTGCCAGGCTCATCGGCACCACTGCATCGGTCGTCTGCCGTCTTGAGGATGCCGATTACGAAGGCCACTCCCTGGCAATGTTGCGCAGGATCGCGGGCGCGTTGAATCAGCGGGTCGAGATCCGTTTTGTGCCGATCCGGCGGTCGGCATAGCCTGCGGCATGGGCGACAACTGGCAACGCCTGACGCAACTTCCAAAATATAGAAAAATATAGAGATGATGCCCATGTGGAATCGTGGCGGGCATGTGCGGTGTGAAGGTGTGGCGCGGGAAGGTGCATACAACGCCAATCTGTCCCGCCGCAGGCTGGAAGTCGTTGACGTCCCGCCGAGCCGGATAGCCGGGGGAAAAGGCTGGTATCGCCAGTTATCCGCGACAATGTCGAGACATTTAGATATGGTCTACTTCCAGTAGGCAGTACGATGACCTTCAAAAGGGAGGGAGGGGCAGTGACTAACGGTTTCCGGTTCGATCTGAAGGCGAAGCGCACTCGCTTGAGCGACGCCGAACTTATAGCCGCGTTGCAGTTTGCTGCTGAAGGGTGTGGTGGCGGCTACTTTGCTTCTACGTACTACGATGGGCTCCCTGGGAAGCGACCTCATTCCTCAACGATAATCGATCGATTCGGTTCATGGAAAAAAGCGCTCGCTCTCATTGGCATCAACGGTGGCAGAGAAAGACGGCATTCGCCTGAGGCACTCATTGCCAATCTCGAAAACATATGGAAGCAGCTCGGTTACCCACCTGGCAAAAGACAAATCGCTGCTCTCGGGGAAAGAGTCTCCGAGTCTCCATACAAGCGCTACTGGGGTAGCGTGCGCGCCGCATGCGAAGCCCTGGTGGCTTTTCACGATGAAAAGATATCAAGGGAACGCTTACTCGCCGGAAATACCGAGGAATATGCCCGCACGACAATCCCGCTGAAGGACAGATGGGCCGTGTTGAAGAATGATAACTACCGATGCAGAAAATGTGGCGCCAGCCCATCCACTGATCATCAAGTCGAGCTTGAAGTAGATCATATCGTGCCGGTTGCGAGAGGCGGAGAGAATATCCTTGGGAGGGAATGTCCGGTAGATCGTAGAAATCCGTAGAAAGTAGCGACTCTCGTTCCCCTGAGGCGTGATAGCCTCAGGGGAATTTCTCGCCAAAGAAAAGGAGAGTCGCTACATGAAGAAACCATA
>Ga0182027_10010667_pt1 | contig 13036 bp, 11 predicted proteins | sample 712E1DmetaG_FD_121300 | JGI IMG/M metagenome (GOLD analysis project Ga0182027, IMG submission 121300) | Permafrost microbial communities from Stordalen Mire, Sweden - 712E1D metaG (Illumina Assembly) | ecosystem: Environmental > Terrestrial > Soil > Wetlands > Permafrost | place: Sweden...
ATGGCCCCATCATTCAGATGGGCGATTTCTGTCATTTTTCTGTCTGTTTTCAACTCATCAACCGTAAAAAGGAAACTGCGGTTAGCCTTGTCAAACCAGATGAGACATGCATTTGTCGTATCCAGTCTTAAATCTTTTTGATAAGGATTAATTTTGACAATCTGTGTCGAGTTATAATAGGTCTTAGCCGGACTGCGTGTGGTAGTATAATTCGTCAGAATATAAACCGCCTCCGGTTCATTACTGTATAATGTAAATCCGTCTGATAATCCTGCATGCTGTGTAAGATATTCAATAGTCTCGCTTTTTTTCCATGAATCAGACCCATATCCGCATCCTGAAAGATTTACATATTCTTTTATCATATGCCCGGTATTTCCTGCCTGGGATTTTATTATAAGAATAAAACAAACAAATAATAGGACAGTTATCGTTTTCAATTGAAATGATTTTGTTAACCAGGTAAGTATCTTATCAGACAGGAAAAATATAATTATAAGGATTGGGAGATAAATCGGAGAGAGCAATCTATCTGAAATCTGATCATATGCGGTTGTTGTTGATGAAATTATTATTAGTCCGGAATAAAATATTATAAATACCAGAAGCAGACTAATTAATCTAATCGCATTCCGGCTTGAGGATTTTACTTTTGTTGATATGTATACTATCAACGACGTTACTAGTAATAATAAATAAAAAGGGTAGAATGCTATTGAACTTGTCGGTAAATACCAGGGGAGTATAGTTAAATACCAAAATCTCATATTCTCATATAAACTATATGAAGATGTCCCTCTTTGTCCGACAAAGGTACCATATATAAAATAATTTCGAGTTAGCCAAACACCAATAGGGACTATAGCAATAAGAAAAAATATTCCTGCGTCCCCAAACCGCAGCTTAATGTTTTTCTTTCCACAAAACATAATACCGATTAGTCCCGTTAAAACAATTACGATACCCGTATAACGGGTCAGACACGCCAATGCTGCAGCAAGGGAAAGAATAAGTAGGGAGGTATAATTCCCGCTTGACTGATATTTATCTAAATAATAAAAGAATAATAGTGTGAGAAAAATAAACAGAGATTCTGATAACGCCATCAAAGAATCCTGAACTATCGAATAAGAAATCAGAACCGATATTGTCCCTAATAAAATTAACCCGAATGACTTCAGGTGTTTTGACATTAATAACCCGAACATAAACACTATAAGTCCCAAAAGAATCGCATTAACATAACCAGCCGATATCTGAGGATCTATAAACGTTGTTATTTTTATTATAGCAAGGAGGATTGGATATAGCGGAGGCTCCATAACCAAAGGCAAACCATTATAAGTTATGAAACCGTTACCTTCGGCCAGATTCCTTGCCGCTGATATATATACGACAGAATCTGGCGTAATACCGGGACCGAAGCGGTTTGTTAAGAATAAAATAATAGCCGCCCCTAAGAATCCTAAGGTTCCAAAAACAATTTTATTATAAAGATTCAGGGCTTTTAACTGCATTACAATATGAAATAGTGCTTAATTCTAATTGGTTTATATTATATATAAGTCTTGCCCGGCACAATAGTTCAAAAGGATGAAAATAGAACTACATCTTTTGGACAACCTAATGGCTAAATGAATTGAAAATAAATCAAGGCGATGGCTGCCGCACTCATAAGTATCAGGGTTATCGTTCCAAGAATATTGGACCAGATACTATTTGTAAATTTCCCCATTACCTTTTTATTGTTGCCGATATGCATAATTATGGCAATCATTACAGGGGCAGTTAAACCGTACAAAACAGCAGTATAAATAAGCGCCTGTATTGGGCTTATCCTGAGAAAATCCAACGATAATCCAACAATCAGCGAAATGATAAGTGTGATATAAAAACCTCTGGCCTCATGAAATTTTTTATCAAGCCCCTGCTTCCAGTTAAATGTTTCGGCTAAAATATAAGATAGTGATCCCGCCAGTACAGGGATGGCTAAAAATCCCGTCCCTATTACGCCAATCGCAAAGAGTAAATATGTAAGTTTACCCGTCAATGGCTCTAAAGCTTTTGCTGCTTCTCCTACCGTATTAATTTGTCTGATACCCGCCTTAAATAATACAGCTCCTGTTGTTAGAATAATAAAAAACATAACGAGATTTGAAAATAGCATTCCAAAATCAACATCTATTTTCATGTTATCTAAAATTCGTTTGTTGACTATTATTATTTTCCGGCTATGCGAAATATCCTCAGCTTCCATTGTAGCCTGCCAAAAAAACAGGTATGGAGAAATTGTAGTACCTAGAATGGCAACAAGTATCTCAAAAAAGTTTTTATTGAAATGAATAGTTGGAATAAAAGTGCTTTTCAAGACTTGTGTCCAATTGGCATGCACAAGGAAAGGTATAACTATGTATAATAATAATGAAAGGCATAGCCATTTTAATACAAACGCGAGTTTTTGATATGGATATCTGACAATGGAAAAAATGAGTAATCCGGTAAATATAATACTGAAAGCAAAAGTGGGGATTATCGGTACAAGTAAATTAGCAACAGCCCCCATTCCCTGTATATCCGCGCCTATGTTAAGTATTATCGCCGGAAAACTAAACGCCGCCATCAGATATAAAATGCTTTTCGGATATTGCTTCTTTAGATTTGCTGTTAATCCCACTTCAGTTACCATTCCGATTCTGGCACACATTTCCTGTACAGAAGCCATCAGGGGAAACGTAATAATTGCGGTCCAAAGAGTTCCGAAACCAAAACCAGCACCTGCCTGTGAATATGTAGCAATTCCGGAAGGGTCATCGTCGCTCGCACCTGTAATCAGCCCTGGTCCAAGTATACGCCAGTATTTTTGAACTCTTGCTGAAAGTTTTATGCCAAGATTCATAACACGCTTACAATGGCAATGATCCCTGATAGAATTATCAGAACACCTGCAATTCTGTTTACCCACCGTAGTCCAACCAGGTCAAGTTTCTTTCTGAAAAATGTAACTCCTGAACTAAGGGACAGGAACCATAAACATGAGCCTGTGAAAACTCCAACAACAAGAGCGGAAGCAGAAAAATAACTGAGTCCGTTACCTAAGCCGAGCGCCGCAAACACAGCAATAAAAGCAAAGATGGTTAAAGGATTAGTTAGTGTTAAAAAAACAGTGGTGAGATATGATCTTAAAATCCCATTGTTGTTTTCAGGAATTTTAGGATTAGCAGGCAGGGCTCGAAATGTTCTTACTCCGAGAAAGAGAAGAAGAGCTCCGCCAACAAGTCTTATCCAAATTCGTTCAGTGTTTAATGTATTGGAGATAACCGTAAGTCCAAATGCAGCAACACACCCATAAAATAAATCCGCAGTAGCAGCCCCAAGGCCTATAATTAATCCGCGTAATCGACCTTCGGTAAGGGTTTTGCGGATACACATTATTCCAATGGGCCCAATCGGGACAGCCATCGCAAAACCAATAATCATTCCTTTTAGAAAAACTGTAAATACCATCTTTTAAATAACTGAAGCGATACTGATGCCGCTTCTATTAAACACAATTATAATTTTATATTGTCTGCTTATTATCATATGAGAGTAAAAAACAATTCTTTTCTGACTAATTTGTCAGTAAAATGTTGATATGGCTCCAGTTCACTCCGTTCATGTTTCGATATTGCAACATTTGGCGGTGGATTTCCAATTATTTCTGTCAAGGAAAGTAGTTTTAGATAAATAGTTAAAATATCTTTGAGGAAGGGTTGCTCTGAATCGCTAACTCGATATAATGTATTTTCCAAATCATTAATAATGTCATATAATGGAATCGTAATTTCCTGTTTATGTTCCGATTCCAGCATTAAATTTTTTCGCTCTAACCGGCGGCAATAGTTCCTGAAGTCAGCAACTGTATACAGATGTCTTTCACGTTCAATGCGCAGCTCATCCTGCAATCTCTCGATTTCTGTTTCCAATTCAGTTGGCAGAAACAGATTTTGTTCATTCTCATATATGAATAGTTCCACACTGTGCCTTTATTATTTTTGTTAACTAATGTTCGTGATTTATGATCTGGTCACTCTGAGAAAAAGGGATAATCAGTATATCCCTTTTCGCCCGGTGAATAAAAAGTATTCATGTCAAGTTCTTTAGATAAAGCCCAGTTATTTGAAAATCGTATTGTAAGATCAGGGTTGTTAATAAATGGTCTGCCGAATGCAATTAGATCAGCAAGACCGTTTTCTATATCACTCTCGGCGTGTTCCATTGTATATCCTCCGCTAAGGATAACAGTGTGTTTAAATAATTTCCGAATAGTTTTTTTGATTTCAGCCGGAACAGCCGGAGCACCCATTGCACTGTGATCAACCAAGTGGATATAAAGTATTCCTCTTTTATTAAGATTCTCTGCCAGATAATAGTAAGTGTCATCAATCTCTGCATAGTGAGGCATATCGCTTGCTATTCCGTAGGGAGATAAACGCAATCCTACCTTATCCTTTCCTATTGCTTCAATCGCATCGTCAATTATTTCTAAAAGAAAACGGCAGCGGTTTTCAATGTTACCGCCATAAATATCTTTTCTTACATTACTTACCGGTGATAAAAATTGTTCTATCAGGTAACCATTTGCCCCGTGTATTTCAATTCCGTCAAAACCCGCTTCCATAGCATTTGATGCGGCTGTAATGAATTCTTTTTTTGTGTGCTTAACCTCATTAATGTCCATTTCTTTGGGAATTGGAAAATCCTGCATCCCATGAGTATCTGTCCACATCTGTCCTGCCGGTTTAACGGCGGAAGGCGCAATAATTTCAGCACCTATTGGCATGTTTGCGGGATGACTAATACGTCCGGTGTGCATAAACTGCACAAATATTTTCCCGCCTTTGGAATGAACTATTTCAGTGGTCTTTTTCCAACCCTCGACCTGATCAGCACTAAAGATTCCGGGTATGCGGCAATAACCAAGACCATTGGGAGATGGAGAAGTCCCTTCAGTAATGATTAGTCCTGCACCGGCCCGCTGTTCATAATAATCAGCCATCAATTGGTTAGGAATATTTCCAATTGCCCTTGAACGGGTCATTGGAGCCATTACTATTCTGTTTTTAAGTTCAATCTGACCCAATCTATAGGGGCTCAAAAGCTTAGTGTTCTTCATAATTTAATTTCCTTAAATGAATTTGTTATTTAGGTCATTTACATGATTCAATACTTCTATTTTAATATATCAGGCTGCCATCTTACTGCAATTCCTGTTGCCTCAGATGATGAATACAATCCGAGGGAGATATTCTTGTCCTGAAATCGGTGAAACTCAGGAATAACTATTCCGCACAAAGCACCTATTCCAATTCCGACCATAACATCAGAAGGAAAATGCCTGAGTGCTTTAACCCGGCAATATCCCAAAACCAGAGGAGGAATTAAGGCTGCTCCGTATAAAAGATATTTATTGTCCCCTATATCAGGATTGTAATCACTATATACTTTTGCAAAAAAGAAAGTGGAAACAGCAGCCGTAGCAACATGTCCGCTGTAAAACGAGTTCCTGTTGCCGCCTGAATTTCTCTGGTTGTAAGTAAGCTGGTCATAATAAGTAACAGGTCTGAATCTGCTTTGAAAAGTAGGTCCAAGGAAACTCCATTCATAAATATTAGTTGTAATAGAAAGGGTTTCCATATACATAAGGAGCAGATCATACCAATCTCTTCTCATTCGTTTGTCTAACATGAGGGCAACAGGAAGAGCAACAGAAACAGTTAAAACATAATTCGAATAAGTTAAGTATTTATCGACCTGCGATGGGTCTTGTTTTAATGCCCAGTAATCTATCCCGCTAATGCTGCCTCTGTTCAATGCCTGTATTTCTATAAGAGATATTTCTTTTTTGTCTAATGTCTGTGGTATGCCCAGGTAATTTGTCAATAACCCGACACCGCAAATAGACCCGGTAACGTAATAATTTACATGATAGGGGTGAATCGAAGAATCACTTTCTATGGATTGCGGATATACCTGAATAATGGAACAGAAGCAAATAAAAACAAATAGAATATATTTTAACTGATATGTTTTTATAATCATAACCTTTATTTCAATTCGGTTTGTACGGGGTCAAACATAGGACTATTTTTAATCGTTTCCCGCGAAACATTAACATATATTTCCGATTCATCCCAAACTATTCTCTTAATTATGCCCGGTTGTATTAAAACTCTTCTTCCGGATAACCAGTTCTTTGTATCAACAACGAAGGAACACAAATTCCACTTTTCATCATCTACTAAAAAATCTTCCAGATGTCCGATTTCACCATCATTTGCATGAATATGGTAACCTTTGACTTTATTTGTACTACGCAGGTGATGATTTTCAGGGATCTGATGAGTGGGCTTTTCACTTCCTTCAAGTTTTTTTTCATCAATAATAGGAGGAAGTGGGACCATTCCAAGTGGTGTTGCATAAAATTCCTCTCCCCAATAAACCGGCAACATATAATGTCCAAATAATTCTATTTCGTTTTGACGGGATACGGTTTTTTCAGTGTCAACATCAGGACTTTTTTTTATCTGTTCCATAGTCAGGTTTACATGGAATGTCCGCGATTTCCAATCTGTTTTCCCAAGCGCCGCATGCGGAAGAAGAACTTTTTTTTCCGCAAACCAATTGCCTGTATCCACAACCAAATATCGGATTGACCAGGTGACATCATCGAAGAAAAATTCATTTACCTTCCCAATCTCACCGTCTTTTGCGTTTATTGTATAACCAATTAAATTATTTACACTACGTTTCATTTTAATTCCTTTTTCTATTACTGATCTAATAACTATTAATTTTCTTTAATTATTATATGAGTCTGTTCTAAAAAGGTAATAATGTCATTCTGAAGGAGCGGAGCGACTGAAGAATCTCTTTATTTATAATGACTTAGAGATTCTTCACTTCGTTCAGAATGACACATGTGAGCTTTTTAGAGTAAACTCATTACTATATTATTTGACATATTTACTTTGCTGCTTTAATAATACCGCTTTGTTCAAGACTTGGTATCACCAGATCCGCAATATCGTTTTGAACAGCTTCAACTGTATTCTGCTCGGGTGTGTTGCTTGTAGCTGCCCAGATTAAACGTTCCTTATCTCTAACAACCCAGACTTCCATTGCCCGACTGTCAATATATGATGAATCAACATATCCGAAATGTTCGACATTCTGAATGTATGAGGAATATGTGTTTCTAAAAGGATTGTACCTTGTTTTCGATTCTGTTGTAACATAACCCTGGACATAATTTGCTTCTGCTTCCTTTTGAAGAAGACGTATTACAAGAATACCATCGAACCCATTATCCTTAACCGTTTCAATAATTTGGTTTGTATCCGGCAATACATTAGGAAATAAAAAATATGAAGATGTTGCCTTCACACCTTGTTTGGAAAATTCGGCAACAAAAGCATCCTCCCAAATACGGCGCTGAATCGGATTTTTCCTCATGGAGATAATTAATATTTTATTCAATGGGGAGTCGTGGTATGTCGTATCATTCCATACATCTACGAGTACAGATGAGGAACAACTTTCTACCAAAACAATCATGAAACAAAATACTGCGGTAATAAGAAATTTTTTGTAAGGATTCACAACGTAACTCCTTGAAATAATTTTACCCTGATAATTAAACCCGGAAATAACAAACTTTAATAGGTCGTATTTCCGGGTAAATAACTGTTATAATTTCGAAATTATTTTTCGCAATTCTTCCTTTGTTTTTCCAAGCTTTTGTTGCAATCTGCCCAATAATTCTTCTTCCTTTCCTTTCTGTAGAAGTAAATCATCGTCAGTCAGAACGGCGAATTGTTGCTTTAGTTTTCCGGCAGTTTCATTCCAGTTTCCTTTGAGTAAGAGCGAATTCATTTTAATGTTCCTTTATAATTGTGATTGATCAATATTTCCCATTAGTCTTGTTATTTCATCAAAAGCATTTTCTTAACTTCTGTTATCTCGTTTGTCTGAAGCTTATAATAGTAGATACCGCTTGCCAGATTGTAACCATTAAATGTTACATTATAAACTTGTCCTGCAATTGCATTGCCATCGAACAACATTGATACTTTCCCGCCAATAACGTTGAATATTGTTAGAGTTGCATGAGTATTTTTACTTATGCTGAATTGTATCAACGTTGAAGGATTAAACGGGTTAGGATAATTTTGACTAAGCAAAAATCCTTTTGGTAGTTGTCCTGCATTAACTTCTGTAATGTTGCTGTATTTATAATTGCCGTCGCCATCAATTTGTTTTAAACGGTAAGCATAGGCGCCGTAAGAAACTGTTTTGTCTACAAATATATAATTCTTTGGGGAATTACTAAGGACTGCACCATTTACGAAACCAATCTTTGTCCAATTATAAGTCAGCGTTTCATTTTTTACGTTCGAAGTTTGACTTCTCTGTACTTCAAACCCGTAATTATTTACTTCTGTGGCTGTGTTCCAGTTTAATTCTACCGAACCGTTATTTAAAGTTGCCGTGAAAGAGGTTAGTTCCACCGGTAGGGCTGAAGTGCCGTTTAATGTAACAGCAGTCAGTCCTAATACTGCGCCGTCAATCGCGCCCGTATTTTGCGTAATGTATGTTCCCGCCAGGATGATTCCCTTGAAATCTCCATCAATAGTTGCTGCACTGCCGACTTGCCAAAAAACATTAGACGCAAGTACACCGCCGGCGAGGGTCACATGGCAACCCGATCCCGTGATGAGTGTTGTCGTCATCTTAAAGATGAAGATGTCAGTTGCTGTGCCAGTTAATGTGAGAGTGCTGGTTATCCCAAAAGTTCCAGGACCAGAATAGACTCCGCGACCCAGGTTCAACCCGCCGAGCTCTACGGCAGCAAATGTGGCATCAGGTGTCCGTAAAGTGGTTGTATTAATCGCCAGGGTTAAGGCACCAATAGCAGCACCGTATGCTGAGTTGCCTACATCTGTTGTTCCATTTACTGTTCCACCATTAGTTACTGAAGTACCCCCTACATTTCCGTTAACGGTGCAACCGACGCCAATAGAGAGCGCGGTTCCTGCCAGAGCTCTGTAATTGCCAGCAGCTCCAAGATCTACTGTTGCCGGATTTGAATATGGTTGAGCCATTGCGATAACAGGTATCATCAACGCCACCAAGGATATTACACCGATTAAGCGTGAACACCGCTTCAAAAAACATAAAAGATTAAATGTATTAGTTTTCATAATAATCTCCTTAAGATAATTAACTTTTAATACTGCAATAAATATGTAACGGATAATAGTGTAATTCAATCGGGCGAAAGGATGAAAAAGGGACTACATCTTTAGGTTGATTTTGTCTTTCGCTCTGTGTTATATTGGAGAGAATCCGACCACATCGGCTACACCATTACGAAGAGCAAACCAGATAAACTGAAAGAAGTAATCATCAGATCTCCGGGAATATTGCGTATTCCCTATCTTCATATTTCCGTTTTTATCCGGCAGGTTTGATCCCCGGATAATGAATATTTTGCCATAGAGAGAGGCGATACGATCAAATATTCCTTTTTCGCTCCTGGTTTTTTTATTAAGTACGGCGATGGATAGATCTTTATACTCGACTCCCAGTGAACCGCTTGCATGACCTGAAGCAACATTGATATTAAACTTTGCTGACTGTAGAACTCCGGATTTGATACGGCGATGTTCGCCGGCTTCAATGAATGAATTTATTTTGTTTACATCCATCATGCTGACAGACCCTGAGTATCGTAAAGAAAATTTCTTTGACATTAGAGGAATTTCCATAAAAAGTTTCATTGTTCCGGAGTTCAAAAAAAGTCCTTCCCCCTTTATAATAGTAATTGCCGGATTATCCGATTGGTTAGAAATTCTGCTTACTGAAACATTTGCCTTAGTAAAGGAAACCTCTCCGGGTGTTTCTTTAATAACAAACCGCTCACAATATTTCAAACGCCCATTAATTATTTTCAGATCATCTATCTTTACCTTCTCTTTCATCGATGATAAAAACTCGTTTGGCATCTGAGGGTTCGGTGAGTTCAAATCATAGGGCTTGTCCATGTTTACCAAAATATCAGCGAATAAACCTATTATATGAATGCTTTTAGCGCTATAAATATTTCCTTGAAGCAAACCCAGACAATTCAGTCCCATCATTTTCATTTGAGGAATATCAAAGTTATACCTTGTTTGTCTGAATTTACTTTCCGCGAAGAAATGTTCATCGTTAATTAAAGAAAAATATTTAATTGAATCAGCCGTCATTTCAGAATCAGGGACCGATATATGCAGCATTTCAAAACGAAGTTCTTTCTGGAACTTAAGAAAATTAAGTTTAATTTTGTGGGCATCTATTACGGATCCATTAAGTGTATTTGTGGTAAATTCATTTCTCAGGAAAATTTTTATCCAATTGATTCCTTTAACTGAGAATGAAACAACGCTGCATTTATACCCGGTAGTCTTCAGGGTGATAGAATCACAACCTAATCTATTTTCCCAGATATTATAATGCATGTCGCCAAGCTTAATTGAGTCGGCGGGATAAGCCTTTTTAAAAGCTTTTGTGACCCGGTCCTTTAGGAGTATATTCACAAAATGGTCGGGAAATAATAAAAATGCTACTACGGCAATAAATAATGCGGCTCCAATCCCCAATCCTGCATATTTTAATATTTTTAGCAGAGGTTGTTTTCCCCATTTAAACAAATTATCCGGCTTTTTATTAATCATTGAAGATCATGTGATAACTTTAGTACACAAACGTTGTAAAGCATATTTTTATTCATCCTTTTCAATTGCTTCCTGTAAGTTATTATTGAGTTCGATCTAAAAAGTGGTAAATCTAGAATGTCATTCCCGTCCCGATTTATCGGGAGGAATCCATTCGTTTTTATAGGTTCCCTACGATACTTTTTATGTTAATGTCCTTTTTAGAGTAAACTCATTATTAATTTTTTATATTATTCCTTATAGAAAATATGAATAGAATTAAAACGAGACAATCGGGCGAAGGGATGAAAAAGGGACTAATTCTTTTTGGTAATAACGAGTGTAATATTACTCACTTGTAAATAAAGCGGTTTCTCTTTTCAATTTATAAGATTCAAGTTGATGCGCATGTTTTGCGATTTGTACACGTTTGGATATAGCTAATTTTTCGAGGATGTTATGTACATGACTTTTTACTGTGTAAATGGAAAGATTAAGTTTGTCCGCAATTTCTTTGTTTGTTGCACTATCCGCAATTAGATCAATTACTTGTTTTTCCCTTTTTGTCATAATTATCGATTCAACGATCTCAAGTGGTTTAACTTCATTAATTGTATTTTCCGCAATCTGTGAAAAAAGAGAACCGGTCAATTGTTCCGGTAAAATCATTCCTCCCAAAATAACAGAACGGATAGTCTTTAAAAATTCAGCAGTGTTTGCATCTTTAAGTATAAAACCCGAAACACCCGCCCGAACGTATTCAAAAACATCTGCTTGTAAGGGCAAAATATTCATTACTATCAGTTTTATTTGTGGGAAATTCTTCTTAGATAATTTTACGTTCTGCAAACTATGCTGACTAATTTCCCCAAAATCAAGAATCACTAAGCCTGGTTTATATTTGTCTATCGATACTAAAATATTTTCGACTTTACCGATAGATGCTGCAACGAGCATATCGGGCTGTCTTTTTATCATCGATTCAATACCATTACGCAGGAGTCTGTTATCTTCTATCAGAAGTATCCGGATTTTCTTCAATTAGTTTCCTCTAATATGATGTTGAATTTCTCGTTCCTGATATTCAACATAAGTTTCTATGTCGTTGTTTTCATTTTCCTTGTTACTGCTGTTTTCACAATAACATCACCTTTCCTGCTCTGAGACATTTTAGCCTTGTTCTGAATAAATGTTTCGTTCCTTGCTTTTTCAATTCCAATAACTTTGACTGCTTCTGATTCTTCGGCTTCAAATTCAGATTTCAATAAAACAATCTGAGCTTCCATTGCCTCACGCTTGCGCTCTAATCCAAATTGTTTCCTTCTGATTTCCTGCTGACGTAAAAGTTGTTCGGCTTCATCTTTCGTTTCTTGCGATAAACGTGCCGAACCGGTCAATACACCTTCTGGTCCAACATATACATCAAGCAGTTGAATTCCATCATTTGTCAGTTTAAACTCGCGAATCTGATTGGAGTGTGCCATTCCGCGCGATTTAAGCACATATAATCCCCTGTTACGTTCGCCCCCGATTTCAATATCGCGAAGGAGAAGCCATGTATCTATTAGGGAGGAGACGTAAACATCAGAAATTTCCATATTTTCCCCGGCAGAAGTAAGACTCGTGAAGAATGCAGTGCATCGCTTCATCTTCAAAAAATCTACCAGTCGCAGCAACATAGTTTTGACTTCTGTTTGATTATCACCCATCACAAATGCATTTATTGGGTCGAGAACAACAACGGAAGGTTTAAATTTATTGAATATTTTAATGCTTGTTGTCAGGTGCGTTTCCAACCCATAAAGAGTCGGACGGGTTGCATGGAACTGCAGCAGCCCTTTTCTCATCCAGGGCTCTAAATTTATTCCAATTGAACACATATTTCTTATAAGCTGGCTGGGAGACTCTTCAAAGGTAAAATAGAGTACTTTTTCATTTCTTTTGCATGCAGCCTCAACAAATCGGGCTGCTATACTGGTTTTACCCGTACCGGCAGTGCCTGAAACAAGTACAGTACTTCCGCGAAAGTAACCTTTTCCCGAAAGCATTGTGTCAAGACGGGGAATACCTGTGGAAATTCTCTCGTCCGACGAATAATAATTCAGACCAAGCGATGTGACGGGCATTACTGAAAAACCATCTTCATCAATAAGGAATGGATATTCATTGGTTCCATGAGTAGAACCGCGATATTTTACTATTCTCAACCTTCGAATTGAAGATTGGTCATTTACACGGTGATCAAGCAGTATTACGCAATCCGAGACATACTCTTCAAGACCCTGGCGGGTTAAAGAACC
>Ga0182027_10010669_pt1 | contig 13033 bp, 4 predicted proteins | sample 712E1DmetaG_FD_121300 | JGI IMG/M metagenome (GOLD analysis project Ga0182027, IMG submission 121300) | Permafrost microbial communities from Stordalen Mire, Sweden - 712E1D metaG (Illumina Assembly) | ecosystem: Environmental > Terrestrial > Soil > Wetlands > Permafrost | place: Sweden...
CGTCCTGTCGAAGCGGTAGAAGTTCGGGGAAGTGTCGATCGCCTCGAACCGCGCGAAGACGTCTCCGCCCTGTGCAGCTCCCACAGGGTCGAACCTGCCACGGCCCTTCCACAGCGTCGTCGTCGCACCGGTGTGCGAGTCAACGGCGAGGATTGTGCGGTCGCCGGCCTCCTCGTCGTTGGCGACGATCGCGAACCTTCCCGGGTCGGGCTGCCAGAGCGTGTCCCGGTCCGCCATGATCGGGGTCCCGACGGCGGGCAGCGTCGCCGGGGCGGAGCCGTCAACCGGGACGATCGCCAGAGCCTTGGGCGGCACGGAGTAGTAGGTCTTCTCCCCTTCCGCCTCGATCCCGACGAGGATTGCCCTCCCGTCTGCCGTCAAGGCGAGAGGAACCTCCTCCAGGTTGCCGAGCGGGGCACCGAGCTGCCGCGGCGCCGTTGCGGGCGACGCGACGTCCGCGAGCCAGAGCTTCTTGTCCTTCAGGAAGACGATCCGCGTCGACCCCGGCAGCCACCGGTAGGCTGCCTCGAAGTACGCGCCCTCCGGAACCTGCACATCCGCTGCGACCACGGCGGGCTTGCCGCCGGATGCGGAGGCAACCGCGAGGTCGTAGTAAGTCTGGGACGCCGCCTCGCCCTTGGTTCTGAAGACGGACAAGTACGAGACCCATCTGCCGTCAGGGGAGAGACGCATGCAACTCGGCCGCGGCTTCTCACCAGCCGGCACCACGGTCCTCACCTTGCCCGTGGCCACGTCGATCGCGGCGAGTGTCGCGTTGTTCTCGCGAATGAAGTGGGCCATCAGGTGTTCGGGCGTCGCGGTGCTGCCGGCGGACGAACCGGCCGCCTCGACACTGCTCGAGTAGACCGTCACGGCCGGCTTCTCGAGGGGCGCGGTCGGGGACCCGGCCCGCATGCCGGACGGCGGGACGAGAGGCGCGCCGGGTGACGGCTGATCGGCGGGCCGCAGAGGAACAAAGAGCTCACGGCCATCCGCGCTCCACTCCGCCTCATCACCGGGCCAGTGCTTCGCCTTAACAAGGGCGTCCGAGACGCGGCGCGAGGTGCCTTTGGCCACGTCGTAAACCCAGAGCTGCGGAGCTCCGCCGGCATCCGAGAAGAAGGCCACGCGGCGCCCGTCAGGCGAAGGCGAGGATCGCCAACAGTTGGTGTTCTCCGGGCAGACCGCGTGCGCTTCCCCGCCGCGAGTGGGGACAACGAACACCCGCAGTCCGACCATCTCGGACGGGGTGCCATTCGGGAGAAAGCGAACGCCCTCGGCGACCTGGCTTTCCTGACTCCGCGCAGGGGGCGCATAGACATCGTACGTAAGGAGCCTCCCGTCCCGGCTTACGGCCGGGCGATCCTCCCACAGGCGAATTGTCTTCTTGGAGAACGCGAGGTCGAGCGGCAGGGCGAGGGACCCCTTCACTGGCTCCGCTGCGGCCACCACTCCGAGGCATGTTCCGAGAATTGTAGATGCTGCCGCGGTCAACACTCGTGTCGAGATCATTGGCAACTCCTTTTGTCCCACCTCTTGCGCCGAGACGCGCGAAGGCTCTCATCCCAGGGCAGTTGCGACCCTCCGCGCTTCGGCGCCTCAAGACCGTACTGGCCGCACTCCTATTTGATCCCTTTCTTGGCGACGAAGCCGGTGATCTCCGTTCCGATGTGGAAGCTGGTCTTCACAGGTGAGGCGGCCTTGAGCCGCCAGACGATTGCGTCCGTGACTGTCTCGGGCTCGAGCGCCTCGAGGTCGTGCAACGCCTTCGAGTAGTCAAAGGTCGCGCCGATGCCGGTCTGCCCGTTAGAGGCGTTGAGGATCGCTGGGGTGTCCGTCTCCTCATGGGATTTGATGCTATATGGATGTGCCAGCTCCTTGACCTCGACCTTGAACGGCGGGTAAAGCGTCTCCTTTGAGACGTTCTTCAGCCGCACGGGGAGCAGCACCTCGCGGGTCTCGCGGTCGTACTGGATGGGGTCGAACACCAGGGTCACCCTGTCCGAGAGCGTGGCCACCACCCTCTCGAGAGCTGGCGCCGGCGTCGGAACCGAGGTGTGAACGCGGATCGCGGTCGTGTAGAGCTGGTAGGTCCCGCTGCGAGCGTCGGTCCAGAACGGGTGGAACGCCCCCTCCGCGTCGGCGGTCATCCCGATGTAGTCGCCGCCATCGGGCCAGCGTGACATCCCGGAGACGAAGCTCGCGGTGACTAGGCCCCGTTCCGCCGTCACGAACGGACCCGGCCGCAGGTTGCCGGATCCGAACGGGTACGATGACGCGCTGGAGACCCGCACCTTGGGAAGGATGGTCTCTCCGCCGTCGAGCGAGGCCGTGAAAGAGATGTGGAACCGGTCCCGGCTCGGAAAACCGTCGGTGTCGTAGAAGTAGATACCGAGCACGCCGTCGGGGTTGACGGCGATCATGGGCTGAAACTGGGAGGCATACATCGGAGCGCCGGGATCCACGGGTTTCGGCTTGCTCCACGTTCCGCCCCGGTCTCCGGACCACGACAGCATGAGGCGGAAGCGGTCGTTCTCGAGCTCGGTCCACGCGGCGTAGATCCGGTCCCGGAACTTGCCCCGGGTGTCCGCGGCGAACACCGGCGACCCTATCTGGTCGACACGTCCGCTGCGCTGGATGCGGCGCAACTCCTTGTCTCCCCCGAACGGGATTTCCGTGATCATGCGGCGCGGCGAGAACGTCACGCCCCCGTCCGAGGAGATCGAGTAGACAGCCTTCCAGATCGAGGCCTCCTTGTCGATGGAGTAGTTGGGGTACTCCAGCATGGGGATGAACAGCGCGCCGTCGGAGAGAACCAGGAGGTTCTCCGCGGCGAGGCCGGTGTTGTTGCCGCGCCCCACCTCGATCGGGCCGATGAACGAGCGCCCGTCGTCTGCGGAACGGAAGAGGACCACCCTCCGCTGCATCTGCAAGTCTTCCATCTCCCGCGAGCCGGGAACGTCGGCTTCCGCGGTGAGGTAGACCCGCCCCGCGAACGGGCCGAACGTGTAGTCGATCACGAGACACTCGTGGTCGCCGTCCCCGAGGATGAGCGCCCTGCTCCAGCTCTTGCCCCCGTCCTCCGAGCGGTAGAACTTGATCTCGGGCGAGAGGCCCACGAAGAACGCGCTCCCGGTGATCCCGAACCCGACTTGTGGATCGGCCCCACCCTTCTCGAGCTCGTCCGGAAACGCCACGTCGGCCCAACTCGAGCCGCCGTCGAACGAGACGTAGGCCTTGTTGGCCGCGCTGCCGTCGGGGCGGATCATCACGATCGACGCGCCCACTAGGTTCTTCGGGCTTCTCGGGTTCGCGGCGATCATCGTCTCGCAGTGGGCGACGTCGCCGTCCCGGCTCACGAGGATGTTGGGCCCCACCACGATTGGGGGATTTGGAGTCTCGCCCCCGGCTGCGGCCGCCAGCCACGCCAGTCCAAACACCACGGCGAGAGATTGCCTGGTTGCACCGACGAGACAACGCAGCGCAAGCGGAAAGTGTCCGAGCACCTGAGCCCTCCTTCTAGGCAAACCTCTACTTGCCTTCCTCCACCATTCCCTCTACCTTCAGGCGGATCGGCTGCGGCAGTGTTGGGTCCTCGAAGCGGAACTTCAGGACGACTGGCCCGGTCAGTGCACCGGGTTCGAGGGACTCGAGGTTCCCAAGGGCCCCCGAGAAATCAAAGATCGCGCCTTCGCCGTTCTTACCGTTGGCCGCGTTGACTACCCACATTGGGGGGTAGGGGTACTTGGGGAGTTCTGGATCGTTGAGGTCGAACCCCAGTATTTCCAGTGTGATCGGTGGATAGATCGGCTGCTGCGAGATGTTCCGCAGCCGGACCGGAATCTCTGATTCCTTCGTGGCTCCGTCGTAACGTGTGGGGTCGAAGACGAATTCGAGGCGCGTGTCCAGGATCACCTTGGTCCGAGCCGGCGCTGGAGGCTTGGTCGGAACTGCAACAGGCGGAGTGGCGGCGCCTGTCGCTTCGGGCGCCTCCTTGGGCGGGACAATGACCGAGACGCTCGCCGTGTAGATCTGGAACGTCCCCGTCCGCGCGTCGGCCCAGAACGGATGGAAGACCCCTTCCTTGTCCGGTGTCAGCCCCATGTAGTCGCCTCCTCCTGGCCAGCGACTCCCGGCAGAGACCAGCGAAAGCGCAGTGGTTTCTTTGTGCCGGAAGATCAGCGCCCCCATGTTCATGTTGCCGGCCCCAAGTGGGGTCGAGGGTGCTGAAGAAACGCGAATGGCCGGTAGGAAGGACTTGCCACCGTCAAGCGATGCCGTGAAGTACTCGTTGAACTGAGAACCGTCCTTCGAGTCCCGCGTGTCGTACCATGTCACCCCGACGACGCCGTCCTTGTTCACCGCCACAACGGGTTGACCCTGCATCGCGTCTTTTGGAGTGCCAGGGTCCAGCAGCATCGGCTCGGACCAGTGCAGACCGCGGTCCTCGGAGTGGGAGAAGAGAAGCCGAATGGGGCCGTACCGAAAGTCTGTCCAAACCACGTAGATCCGATCCCGGTACTCCTTCGTGTGGTTGTCCACGGCAAACGCCGGGAACATTGAGAGCCTCTCCCCCACCTTGTCATCGAGGTTGTACTGGATCGTCTGAATCTTGCGGGGCTTCCCGAACGAGACGCCGCCGTCTTCCGAGAGAACCATCCAAGCGGAGCTCGAGCCCTTGCCAGTCATTTTGGCCTTGCCGGGCAGGAAATCGAAGTCCGCATAGGGAACGACCAGCGTCCCGTCGGAGAGGACCATGGGTTGGATGTCGTTGATCCCGATCGTCCCGCCGCCGTTGGCTGCCTCGACCGGTCCGGTCCAGCTCCGGCCGTCGTCCTCCGAGCGGAAGACGCCGACCGTGTAGACCGGATAGCCGTAGAGGGCTCCGATGTAGATTCGCCCAGCGTACTTCCCGGTCGTCTGGTCCACAGTCATCTGCTCGTGGTCGTAGGAGTAGCCAAGGTTCATGGTCTTGCCCCAGCTCCTCCCGCCATCCTCGGACCTCCACACCTGCAGGTACCCGTGCTCCTGCCCCTTCTCGTCATGCTGGAACGCCAGCGCCGAGAAGATACCCGTGCCCTGCGGCGTGAAGGCGACGTACGGGTCCCCCCCCCCCCACTCCACCTGCTCGGCGAACTCGGACGGCAACCACGTGGTGCCTCCGTCGGTCGTGGCGTAGGCACGGCAGGCAGTGCCTCCGTTCGGGCGCGTATAGGTGATCGCACCACCCAAGAAGTTCTTGACGTCCTTAGGGTTGGCGGCGAGAATCAGCTCGATGTGCGGGAAGTCCCCGTCGCGCGAAACAAGCATGTTCGGGCCCACCACAACGCGTGGCCCCGGTGCCTCGGTTGCGCTCGCGATTGCCAGGCAGGTCACGCATGAAAGAAACAGAGCACTCATGATCTTTCTAAACATGATCGTCTCCTTCCTCACTTCCCGATCAGACGTATGGAAGTTCGCATTTCGGCGGTGGTGACCGAGGGCGGATTCCACGTTAGTGTCCCCCAGCGGCGGTTGCGGTTTGGAGGCCAAACCACAGCTCCGCCGAGCCCAATGTAATAGGCTGTTTTTGGCGCTGATCAAACGGGCCACCCCACCCGACTACGTCCGGACTGGTTACGATAATGCGACCAGCCAGGTCTCGAGGTGCGGTGGGGAGGCTGGCCGCCCAAGCGTTCGCCTTGGCCGTCCACCTGGTTGATGGTTTTCGTTCCTCAGGCGGATCTGCGACTGCGATCGAACCGAAGCTTGGATGTGTGAAGAAGTCGACGTACTCGTACTTGACCGGTCCTCGATTTAGGGAGTACGCGTCGACGACCACGACCCACCGTCCAGCCTTCGGGCCGGCAACGCCCACTTCACCACCTGGTCCCATGTCCGCTGCCTTCGCGACCGTCCCGCAGGTTGGCTTGGGCGCCGGCGGAGCTTTGTTGCCTTTCTCGAGCTCGGCCGGCTTTTCCTCCGGTACCTTCTCCGGCTCCGTACAGTCGAGCAGGTACACGTCGAGGTCCGCACGGGCGTCACTCGCACCTCTCACCTTAGCGAACAGGGACGTCGTACCCTTGGGCACCACAATTTCGTACAGGTGCTGCTCGCCCTGCGCGATCGTTACGCTCCTCCGGCTGGCGCTGCCGAGCTCGACCGAAGTTACTGCTGCCACGGTCTTACCCAGCCGGTTTTCGAGCGCAAGCGAAAACTGCTGCGAGCTGTCCACTTTGAGAACTCCAGGGGCTACCGGGATCGTCGTCACGTCGACGCCGAGGAGCGTTGCGTTGACGGTCACGGGGGTCGCCTTGAGCGGGACGGGCGTCTCCGGGTCATAGGCCCACTTGATCTTGCTGTCGACGTTGATCTCCCACACGCCTGACTGCGGGCGCGCAACCGAGCAGGGCTTGGTGCTGCCCTCAGGCTCGAACGAGCAGGGGTAGACCGCGTCCTTGTCGGGACCAATGAGGGACAGATTGAAATCCGGCGACGAGGCCGAGAAGGTGAGCGCTGCGGTGCCGGGAGGCACCTCAATGAACACCCCGAGGTCGCCCGGCCTCGGGGGCGTCACCTCCGCCTTCACCGAGTAGCCGTTGTCGGCCGTGAAGCGGTAGGGCACGACAATGGCCGCGAGCATGCGGTGCGCGTGCCCGGGGATCAACGTGTGATCAATCGAGAGAATTGCGCTGTGTGCACCTTCCTTCTTCGCGGTGATCGAGACCGGCACCGCAACCGGAGTGCCCAACGGGAGCGTCACCGAGTCCTGGCTGCTGAACGTGCCGTCGTTGCCCTGCCAGCTCAAATTGAAAATCATCGGCTCCGAAGGACCGGAGGTGCGCGTCAGCGTGATCGTCCGCTCGGCGCGGTCACCCACCGCCCACCCTTCGCGTTCGTACAACCCGACGCCTTCATCGGGCGTCAGCAAGAGATGGCTCAGCTTAGTCTTCACCGGCGCGCGGCTCGTGATCGTGACCGGCTCGACTGCCTGCAGCTTCTTCAGCAGCTCGAACGCCGCCCCAACTTGGATGAGCCCATTGCCTTGTTCGTGGGCGGCAAGACGAGGGATGTAGCGCGCGCTGCCGGTGATCGCCCTCTTGAGACGCGCCGCATCATACGGAACGCCGCTCTGCTTGGCGGCGCTGACCACGAGCGCGGTTGCTCCCGCCGCCATCGGCGTCGCCGTCGAGGTTCCACCGTCGACCGAGTAACCGGGAGGAAGCTGATAGAGCCCCTTAAAGGTCCCCCCCTTGCGATACCCGGGATCCGTGGACATCTGGCCGCTGGGGGCGATCACGTCGGGCTTGAGCGCCCCCGAGCCGCTCGGGCCGTGGGACAGGGCGCCCCAGTGCATGTTGTCATCGTTTTCGGGGACCAGCCCCCAATTCAAGCGGTAGCTCTCCTTGTTCTGGTACCCTCCGACGCTGACCACGGCCGGGGCGAGCCCGTCCTCAGCCACAAACCCGAAAGCGGGGGAGTTGTCTCCCGGCACGAACAGGAGCTTGTGGTAGCGTTCAGTGAGCCGCTGTGCCACCAGGCTGATGGGATGAGTTGCGTCAGCCAGGAGGTAGGGCACGGATGCGATCGCTACCGATTGCTCAAGCACGATCAGGTCCACCTGCGGGTGCCTGAACGCGGTGATGAGCCCTTCGATCAGGCTGTGCGCGTTGCTGACGCCGTAGAACATTGACACAAGCCGAGCTCCCGGGGCCACCCCCTGCAGCCGGCCATTAGGATGCTTGTTGCCAACGACCGATCCCATGATTCCGGTCGCATGCTGGTAGATGCCGACGTTGATCGAGACGAACTTGTTCTTTGGGTCCGTCTGCACGGTGAACCCGACGCTTTCACGAATCGGAGTCTTCGGATCGTCCTTGCCAAAAATTCCGACGTCCCCGCGCTTGATGTAGTCGGTCATCGGCTTCTTATCGGCGAAGCTCAGATTGCGGTCTGTGTCGACCCAGACGTCGTTTGAGGCCTCGTCCCAGAGCACGCCGAATAGGCCGTCGTCGCCTTTGGGGTTGCCATTACGGTCGATGTCCTGGTCTATGTATGCCGCGTTCGACTCCCTGTTGAAGCGGCGTTCGCTGAAGAAGCCGATGCGGTAGGTTCCGTCGTGGGGAACCGTGAACGTCTTGCCGCCGAAGGTCACCTTTCCGCCACTGGAGGTGACGATGTCCTGCATGTTGACCCACTGAGGGTTGACGTCCCAGTCGTCCCGAGGGTCAGTGACGTTGAGGTAGTCCGCAACCTTCGGCACTGTCGTGCCGTCCAAGGTGTAAGCGGTCTGGAACTCAGGCAGGAGGAGATCGAAGTTGCCATCCAGCAGCGCGATCGTCACACCGCGGCCATCCCAGGTCGGGTGGTTAGCGAGAAAGTCGGCGGCGTCCAGGTCCTTGATGGGCGAGTAGGGATGGCGAAGAGGGTAGTCGGTCAACTGAGGAGGCCACTCCTCGGGCGCCTGATCGGGTTGTGCCATAGGGAGAACCCCACCCGGTCGAGGCAGGGCCTGCGGGCCCGGTCGGAGTCGGTACGGATAGCTGTCGTCGTAGTCCACGGTTGCGGCTTCATTCTGGTTGAACTCGGCGAGTTCCGTCGCGCGATCAGGTGAGATCCGTACGCGGAGGTACCCCACCTCGTCGTCCCTATATCGCACATCGCCACCGAGGCGCTCCGCTTGTTCAGCGACCGCAGCGGCGGCGCCCGGTTTTGCGACGAGCAACAGCATCACGGTCTTGCGCCCCTGTGCATGAGCGATCGCCAGCGATTGCCGGCTGTCTTTAAAAAGCTTGGGTCGCTGGGTGGTTATTTGGAGGTTGGGTGCCACCGAGACATCCGCCCCGCTGCCGTTCCCGACCATGCCAAGCGATAGGAACAGGGTGCCGACCACGCAGGTTGCGATTCCCTTCAAGTTCATGACTCCTCCTTCCCTCCGAGTCTCAGAGACCAGTTCCCTCCTGCCCGCTGGGAACCCGCACGCAGGGTTCACTCCCACTAGGCAGACTCTCCACCCGGCGCTCGATACACCGCTGGCTCGATATTGAGATTTATCACTCATCACTGATGATCATCCATGCTGACGCTCATAATGAGACCAAGCGACCTACCAGTCAAGACCCGGTCACGGAGCATTGGGTCCTAACGCCTCCAAAGTTGTCCGGGACCTGCGTCAATGCGCCCTGAGCCGGCAGTCGTGCCTGTGGTTGATTCGCTTCTGCGAACTCTGGCTGGAAAACCGGTGGCGGCTGGCCGGCTCAGATCGGCCCGGGTTGGACCGTGGAAGGGGGCAATTCCCGCAGGGGATGACTTGTGAAGGTCGTCTGGCAGTGGGGGCTTGTCGTTTGGATTTGGCTCAGTGTACGCCCTGCGAGTTCTCGAGACCGCAGGGGGCGACGCGGTCGCCATGGGGATGCACTATCGGTACAGGGCGTTCGGGTCATATCGAAGAAGCTTCGCACGTCAAGTTCACGCCAGAACACATAAGGAACCACCTGCAGTAAAACACCTGGTTTGCGAATCCGCATCTTTCCTGTCAGTCCGGCTCCCTTCCTGTTGGCCGCATTCGACTCATTTGCCTAGGCGCCGAAGTACAACTGGGATCTTGTCCACCCCCTCGGAAAAAGGGACATCAGGGGGCCTTCCCCTCTTTCGCGACCTCTTTTGGCCTTGGCTGCAGGAGTTCGTCAAACCAGGCATAGATTCGCTGCCACATATCGCGGATGTTGGCTGGACCCTCAAGGACATGTCCTTCGCCCCAGTAGCGGAGAAACTCGGCCCTCTTGTTTTGGCGGTAGAGGGACATGAAGAACTGCTCCCCCTGCTGCATGGCGACGTAATCCATGTCACCCTGAATGATCATGAGCGGCGTTTCAACCCGATCGACGTAGAAGATCGGGCTGTTGCGAATGTACCGCCCAAAGTCTCTCCACGGGGGATTGCCGAGGCGCTCTTGGCCGCTCTCGGCGAGGAACATGTAGAAGAGGTCCTCTTGAGGGAAGGCGCCGTAGCGCTGTCGGGCATCGAACTGCGCGTACAGGCTCGCGAGGTCGGACAACCCGGCTAGTGCCACTGCAGCCTGGAACCGGGTCGTCTGGGTGACGAGGCCGTAGGTGCTAAAACCGCCGAAGCTCTGGCCCATCAGGCCCAACCGCTTGGGATCGGCAATGCCAAGCTCGATGGCTTTGTCCACGGCGGGAAGAACGCCTTTGGACAGCTCCATGTAGGGGTCGCTCGTCACGCCCTCTTCGCTTAGCGGCATGCTGGGCAGAAGCACAGCGTATCCGTGCGCGGCCAGGAGTTGCAGGTTCAGAGAGATTGCCTCGTTCAGGTTCGCAAGCGAGGTAGGCTTGTCCCCAGCAACTGAACCCGCGTACACCCAGGTCACGAGTGGGCACTTCTCTCCTTCCTGATAACCGATTGGAAGGATGACCCAGGCCTTCAAGTCCTGGCCGTCGAGGCCGCGATACTCGATCTTCCGGGTCTTGCCCTCGGCGATACCGGAGAGAAAGGTATTCGTTTCCACAACCCGAGTCGATCCGGAGTCCCGGCGCGAGAGCCAGAGAAAGCTCCCGTCGCGAGTCGCGGCCGTGAAGACTGCCGTCCCCTTGCCAGTGTCAAGTGATGCAAGGCTGGCACTGGGATGGGGCTTGGCAAAGGGGCTGAGCTTTCCGGAAGGCAGGTCGATCGTGTACAGATCCATCGTCTGATCTTCCTGAACACCCACGATGAGTTGTGACGGGTCCCCCTTTTCAAGCGTCGGTTCCTTGGGCCAGACGATTGAAGCAATCTTCGCTTTGAACTTCTCCGTCAAGTTCCGCGGCGGCGCCGGGCCCGTGTCGATCCGCCAGAGGCCCCCATCTGCGATACCCAAGAAAGAGCCATCCCCACGCGGAAGCAGTAGGGCCGGAGCAGATTTCAAACCAGCCGTGACATTGCGGGGTGTCGTACCAGCTGAAACGAGCCACCAGTCTGATCGGTCCTCCTTCTCAAGTTTCGTGAACGCTTTCGTGGATCTCGCCAGAACGAGCAGTTCCTGCTTTGCTGACCAGACAACCCTCGGCTGGTCGTTCACGGCGGGGGTCGGATCGATCTCATCCCCCGACGCTGCCTCGCAACTCCCGGAAGCCGTGCACACGAGAACGCGCGGCGGTGCCTGCTGCGAATTGGTGAGCGAAGCCACCGCGGCGAAGCGACGGGCGTCGGGCGACCAGGTCAGCGACCCTTCGAACACCTCCCGCACGCCTTCGACGCGAGCGGGAATCGCATCTCTGGTGGTACTCACGAGAAAGACGGCGAAGAGCTTCCCCTCGCGCGGGGGCAGGAGCTTCTTGGGATCGGGCAGCATCTGTTCCGACTGCGCCAGGAAAGCAAGGCGACGTTTGTCTGGCGAGAGGCGAAGGTCGCGGAAGCTCGCCGCCGCGGCCACAACTCGCTGCGAACCTGTAGCCGCGTCGATCCAGAGCAGCTGGCTCTGCGGTCTCTTGCTGACGTCCACCGGCACGCCGCTCTCGAGCACGCTGACGGTCGTTTCATCTCCCTTCCATGCTTTCGGCCACTCCCGCATCGCCTTCTCGCCCGATTCGACCTCGATGGTCATCGAGAGCGGCCGTTCCCCTGCGGGAAGAACCGGGCAGAAGAGCTCGTGGCCGGAGACCCAGACCGGGCCCTTGTCGCCAAGATCCCAAGTGTCCACCCCGCGCTCGGTCAGGGGTTTCAGGCTTCCAGACGACCTTTCCCAGGCCCAGAGCCGCACGTTTCCCCCGCGCGTTGAGAGCATGGCAATCCGGGTCCCATCAGGCGACCAGGACGGCAGCCAGAATCCGGAGTTATCCGACGCGCCCTTGGTCAAGTTCATGGGCGTGCCTCCGCTAGAGGGGACGAGCCAGACGTCCGCGCGGTCGTTTCCCCACAAGAAGTCCCACTTGTGGTAGGTCACCGTCTTAGCGCGCTTGACGACGTATGCGAGCCAATTGCCGTCCGGCGAGAACGAAACATCGCCCACCTCCTCAAGACGGAGCACGTCATCGGGCGTCATGGGTCGCTGCGGTGCGGACGTTTGGGCAAGCGCTGCAGGGAGCGCGACGAGGAGGAAGAGGATGGGGCACTTGAATCGGAGGGTCTTCATGGGGGGGCCTCCAGGGTCATTTTTTCACGGCGAGTGCGCCAATAGCCAGATCTGGATGCCGACTACTTTGGAGAGCGCTCTTGACCTTCAGGCTTGACCCCGGTCTGCAGTGCGATACCAGGTTCGCGATCAAGATCAGCACCCGACCACCACTCATCATGTATGATTACCTCGCACTCCAAAATAGCCGACCATTCACATCCTGTCAACGGTCGGCTAGCATAAAGGTAATCTCAAGTTCGTCTGCCCGTCCACTAAAGGGCTTCGAATGGTAGCTGCGCCGAGCCTCTCTCCATTTCTGAGGTGTTGCCTCTTGTCCCTTTTGAAGGCGCGCGACCCGCGGCCAAGTGCTGAACAGTTCAGAACGTCTGCAGACTCGGCGCCCCAGCCTCAGGAAGCTCAGATTTCTGGGATCACTCGGCGCTGTAGATCCAAGTCTCCAGGTACTCAACGCTTCCTTTGGGGGTTCGCCTGGGCGACCTCCCGTCCGCGGCGTGCGTACTTCTCGGATCGCACCGAGTCACCGAGTCGGTTGTACAGATCCGCGAGCAAGAAATTGGCTAGCGCGAGCTGTGGCGCGAGCGGCTTGCGCTTGATGGCCTTCTCCACGAGCCGAACCGCCTCCTCGAATCGTTCGCCCCGGTCGAGGTATAGCTTCGCAAGAGTCAAGTAGGGCGTTGGTGCGGTCGGGTTCGCATCAATCGCACTCTGCAGGGTCTTCTCCTGATCGGTGGGCCGCCCGAGCTTGGCGTATGCCTCGGCGAGCACGTAGGCCGTCCGCAGGTCCCTTGGGGTAGCCGCAAGCTCATCGCTGTATGCCGCTATCGCCTCTTCCACCCGACCCTGGTGCTCGAGGATCTGTCCACGCCAGAATCGGGCACCGGCAGCCGCGGGGTCGAGCTCGAGGGCGGTTTTGAGCTCCTGCTC
>Ga0182027_10010671_pt1 | contig 13032 bp, 13 predicted proteins | sample 712E1DmetaG_FD_121300 | JGI IMG/M metagenome (GOLD analysis project Ga0182027, IMG submission 121300) | Permafrost microbial communities from Stordalen Mire, Sweden - 712E1D metaG (Illumina Assembly) | ecosystem: Environmental > Terrestrial > Soil > Wetlands > Permafrost | place: Sweden...
ATCTTTATAATTTGCGTACGCCCAATAAAATTCCAGATTAGTAAATTCTTGCAAATGATTGACGTCAGAACCTTCATTTCGATAAGCCCGCCCTATTTCAAAAGTCTTGGTAAAACCGGCCGCCATCAAACGCTTCTGCCAAAGTTCGCCAATTGAAATACGCAAATAAAGCGGAAGTTTAAAATCCTCATTGTAAGTTTTAAAAGGCGTAGCCTCCGCCCCACCCGTGGTAATTTCGAGCGTGGGAGTTTCCACTTCCAAAAATCCGTGATCTTTCATAAAATTTCTCGCCGTATCCCAAAATTTTGTTTTCTTCAAGAGAGTATCTTTTATTTCCGGATTCATCAAAATATCCAAATAGCGTTTTCGAAATCTTTCTTCCACATCCACGAGTCCGTGCCACTTTTCCGGCAAAGGTCGCAAACTTTTGGAAAGCATCCGCCAGTCTTTTGCTTCGATTGTCTTCTCGCCTCTTTTGGTTGTAAAAAAATTACCTTGAATTTCCACAAAGTCCCCAATATCCACTACTTCATTCCAAAAATCAAATTTAGTCGCACCCAAAATATCTTTCTTTAGTAAACCTTGAAAGTTTCCCGTCCCATCATTTAAAGTTATAAAAATAATTGCGCCCTGTCCACGAATAGACATTATCCGCCCAGCTATCCATTTTGTTTCTTTCTTTTTTTCTAGATTATCAAAATTTTCTATTGCTTCTTTTAAAGAAATTTCCCTGTTTGATTCGGCTGGGTACGGATTTATTCCTTTATTCCGAAGAATTTCAAGCTTTTTTATTCTGGCATCTCTAATTTCATCAATTGAAGACATATATTTTTTCGTAGATAGCGCTTTAGGCGCTCAAAGTGCCTAAAGCGCTATCGTCCTCAAGATACGCTGATTATTTTATAATGAACTAATCCGCTCGGAGTTTTAAAGGAAACACTCTCCCCCTTTTTTTTACCAAAAAGCGCTTCACCAAAAGGAGACCTGTTGGAAATTTTTCCTTTGGACATATCTGCTTCTTCCGACCCAACTATAATATAAGTTTTCTTTTCTTTACTGTTTTCCTTTTGCACAATTACATTCGAACCAATTTCAACGATGTCGCCACCACCTCCGGAAACAGTCTGCGAAGATTTTAAGATTTGTTCTATTTTGACAATCCGTTCCTCCAGCTTGCCTTGGTCCTCACGAGTTTGATGATATTCCGCATTTTCGGACAAATCACCCAAAGATTTTGCATACTCCAAAGAGGCCAGAATTTCTTTCCTTTTGGGCCCTTTTAACTCTTCTAATTCAATTTCCAAAGCCTTCCTTTTTTCTTTAGTTATATAGTCCGCTGCTTGATCCATTTGTTCAATTTATTCTTTTTTTAAGAAAAAGTCAATTAAAAAACCAGCGAACATTTTCTCCTTTCGGTTGTGTTGCTGGCTTCTTTTGAGAGTGATTTTTAGGACCCTCCGCCCACCCGCCTGAACCCTAGGCGGAGACTGACAAGAATTACCCTTGCCAGTTTTGTTGCTAGACTTGGTTTTGGGCTTTCCGCCATCCAAGTCTGAAAGTTACTGGCAAGTAACTTGTTACCGAAAAAGACATAATCGAGGTCTTGAGCCTCGATATAATCCCTGCTGGGTTTGACGCCAGCCATCCGAGTCCGTATTTGTGCGGACTCTCTTGGCTCAACTTTAGGTCGATGTCGAGCCAGGAACTTCCTCACCTGATGCTTCGTGTACATATTTTCTATATTATACACCTAATAAACATTTCTGTCAATGTCGCATAAAAATAACTTATATGATAGCTTATACAGATATGGCAAAAACAGTAATCGAGGTGAAAAAAAATCCAAATGAAAATAATTCAAGTATTTTGCGTCGCTTCTCACGCAAAATACAAGAGTCGGGAATAATCCGCAAGGTCAAAAGCGCTCGCTATAATGTCCGAAAAGAATCCAAGCTCAAAGTAAAAAATGGCGCACTCAAGAGAATGGCTCGCAGAAAAGAAATAGAGCATTTGAAAAAACTCGGCAAAATGGTAACCAAGTAAGAAAATGCTTTCTGCTAGTAAAATAGAAAGTATCAAGAAAGATATTCTGGGAAAAGACTATTCCCTATCTGTTGCTTTTGTTAGCGAAAACAAATCTAGAAAAATAAATAAAAAATACAGAAACAAAGACAGAGCGACGAATGTCCTTTCTTTTTCTTTGCGTAAGAACGAAGGAGAACTCATCTTGTGCAAAACTGTCATAAAAAAAGAGGCAAAAAAAATCAACGAAACTTTGGACAAATGGTTGGGTTTCCTGATTATCCACGGAATGCTTCATTTAAAAGGTTTAGAACATGGCGCGAAAATGGAAAAACTGGAAGAAAAATACTTGTCCCGTAACGGCTAACGCCTAATTTTGATTACGTGATATAATAACAAGTATTAATAAATAAATTTTGTATCGGGATGATTAGAAATATCACAGTCGGAATAGATGTAGGCTCTTCGGTGACGAGAGTCGTCGTGGGAGAGTTTTTAAAAGGAGAAAAAAATCCTAAAATTATTGGCGAGGGCATTAGTGAGACACGAGGTTTGCGGCACGGGTATGTTGTTGATTCTCTCTTGGCAACAGTTTCAGTAAAAAATGCCGTATCCATGGCGGAAAAATCTTCCGGTGTAAAAATAAAACGCGCATTTGTCGCATTCGGCGGCGTAAGCTTGCGGGGAGAAAACAGTTCGGGTTCAACAATTATTTCCAAAGCCGATGGCGAAGTGACAACTCTGGATATAAACAAAGCCCAAGAAGACGCTGAAGAAAACTTAAATTTAAACAACAAAAAAATCATTCAGACTTACCTCATTTCTTTCCGGCTTGACGGCAAAGAGGTGTTGGGCAGATTGGAGGGTATGCGCGGAACCAAGCTTGAAATAAAAGCTCTTTTTGTGACTTGTTCCATCCAGCATTTTGACGATCTGCTGGAAGTCATCGCGGGAGCGGGCGTAGAAACAATCGACATCATCGCTTCCCCCATCGCCGTTAGCCAAATCGCCTTATCGGAAAAACAAAAAATAGCGGGAGTCGGTTTGGTCGACATCGGGCACCAAACGACCACCCTCTCAGTTTTTGAAAATGGATCACTGACATCCATCCATACTTTTTCAATCGGCTCTTCTGATATCACGAATGACATCGCGCTCGGATTAAAGATTCCTCTGGAAGAAGCCGAAAATTTAAAACTTGGAAATATGTTGCAAGATTTTTCGAAGAAAAAATTGGATGAAATTATTGAGGCGCGTCTTTCGGATATTTTCGAACTGATTGAAAATCACTTAAAAAAAATAAAAAGATCGGAGCTCTTGCCGGCAGGAATAGTTTTTGCCGGAGGCGGCGCGCATACGGGAGGACTTCTGGAACTTTCAAAATCTGAGCTTAAGCTCCCCTCCAGTCTCGGGACAACAGATTTGTTTGGTAATTTTAAAACGAAGCTTCGAGATATCTCTTGGTTTACGGCTCTTGGTCTCGTAATTTCCGGCAGAGATAACAACGGTTATTCCGAAGGTTCGTTCGCCAACTTGTTTAAAGACCTAAAAAACTCAATAAAATCAAGCATAAAACAACTGATGCCGTAAAAGACTTATCACTTTAAAAAAGAAAAGCTTGTCCCGTACCAAACTTGTTTTGGTACGGGGTTTGCTTTTTTTTACTTCGGTGGTAGTATGCTTTTATATAAGTTAAATCATTAATAACCCACGCCTTTGGCGGGGCAAGTAAATTTATGCCAAAAATAAACGAAGAGATACAGAGTTTCGCTCGCATTATGGTTATCGGAATCGGAGGGTCGGGAAAAAATGCTGTGAACCACATGATAAACTCCAAGGTGAAAGGAGTGAGTTTCATTTGTATGAACACCGACACGCAAGACTTGCATCACTCTCTCGCGGAGAAAAAAATCCACATCGGGAAAAATCTGACGAAAGGTCTCGGCGCCGGAATGGATCCGGAGGTTGGGAAAAAAGCAGCCGAAGAAACAAAATCCGAAATCCAAGATGTCATCAAGGGAGCGGATATGATTTTTATTGCTTGTGGAATGGGCGGGGGCACGGGTACGGGCGCCGCTCCGATTGTGGCTCGCGCCGCCAGAGAGCAAGGCATCTTGACAGTCGCCGTCACTACCAAGCCTTTCTTCTTTGAAGGCACTCAAAGGATGAAAATAGCCGAAAAAGGATTAGAAGAATTATCCAAAGAAGTGGATGCGATTATTGTGATTCCAAATGATAAGCTTCTGCAAATAGCGGATAAAAACACCAATTTTAAAGACGCTTTTGCCAGTTGCGATAATGTTCTGCGCCAAGCCGTGGAAGGTATTTCCGACCTGATTATCACTCCCGGCATTATTAATGTTGATTTCGCAGATATTAAAGCGGTGATGAAAGACGCTGGGAGCGCCTTGATGGGTATCGGCACTGCGTCCGGCGAGAAACGCGCGGAAAAAGCGGCTATCGCAGCCATTAACTCTCCGCTTCTTGAAATTTCAATTCATGGCGCCAAAGGCGTGCTCTTTGCAATTTCCGGCGGCGATGATTTAACTATTAATGAAATTCAAGAAGCCGCTAAAATAATCACCGAATCAATTGATAAAGATGCCAAAGTAATCTTCGGCACGATTCTGGATGAAAAATTAAAAAAGGGAGAATTAAAAGTCACGGTTATTGCCACCAACTTCCCCGCCGATATGCCTCGTAAAAATCTCTTTAGCGGAACAGGCAGCGTGAATCAAACATTGCTCAAAGACGAAAATGCTGCATTGGTTAAAAAAGAAATAAATAATACTATAAACGGCGCAAAAGGCGGAAATAATCTGAATAATAATGACTTTATAAAAAAGGGAGACGGCAAAAAAACAGAAGCGATAAAGGATATCATCATTGAAGACGACGCTGATGACTGGAGCGCTGTTCCAGCATTTCTACGAAGAAAGAAATAGAAATCTATAAATATAATTTTTGAAGGGGTTTTCCGAGCGACGGCGAGGAAACTTCAGGATTTTTTAAGCTTCAAAAAATCTGTACCGGAAAAAATTGATATTTTTAGATTTTTAATAAAATAGTATATACTATAAAGTATGATTACTTACGATTTGATAATAATTGGAGGCGGGCCAGCTGGAAGCGCGGCGGCTGTTTATTCTGCCAGAAAAAGACTGCAAACGCTTTTTATCACCACTGAATGGGGCGGGCAGTCTGTCGTATCCGAAAAAATTTACAATTGGATCGGAACAACTTCCCTTTCAGGCAATGAACTGGCGGAGAGTTTCAAAAAACAGGTATTGGCAAATAGCGGAGCGGGACAAACTCTGGAAGTGAAAGAAGGTCAGAAAGTAACTAATCTAGTCAAAAAGGGTGAAATATTTGAAATCAAAACAGAATCAGAAGAAATTTTTCTAACTAAAACGGTGCTGATTGCGTCTGGTAGTGGACATAGAAAATTAGAAGCAAAGAATGCGGACAAACTGGAGCACAAAGGACTCACCTACTGCGCCTCTTGCGACGGACCTTTATTTTCCGGAATGGATGTCGTCGTCATTGGCGGAGGTAATGCGGGCTTTGAAAGCGCCGCACAACTCCTTGCTTATTGCAAGTCCGTTACCCTTCTGCACAGAAGCGATACTTTTCGCGCCGATGAAATTACGGTGGAAAAAGTTTTGAAAAATCCGAAAATGAAAGCGATAAAGAATGTGGATATTCTGGAAGTAAAAGGCGATAAATTCGTGGAAGGAATAGTTTATAAGGATAAAAATACAGGCAAAATTGTAGAGTTAAAAGTTTCTGGCATTTTTGTGGAAGTCGGACAGATTCCAAACACTGGTTTTGCGAAAGATATCGTTCCATTGGATGAGATAGGCCGAATAAAAATAGATGCATGGACTCAAAAAACAGAAACAAAAGGCATCTGGGCGGCTGGAGACTGCACGAACGTCTTATATCACCAAAACAATATCGCCGCCGGCGACGCTGTCCGCGCGTTGGAAAATATTTATCTTTTTCTGCATACGAAATAGACTTAAAATAAAAAAACAGCCCCTTGAAGGGCTGTTTTTTTATTATTTACCGCAAACGCAAGGATTCTTCTTGCAAGTAGAACATACTCCAGCCATATATTTTTAAAAAAAATGATAATTGTATCAACAAATACGCGGACTAAAACGTATACATCGTACCCGTAGAGTATATACCAAATAAGATAAAAAATCAATCTGCGACCAGAACCAGATCGAAGATCGGTACTGGCCAGCCCTGAACCGAACTTGTTCTGGTTCGGGGCGGAGGCGGTGGTGCGAAGTTGGAACTTCTTTACTAAATAATATTAACTATAATCCCAATTTTTCTAAGTCTTCTTTAAATTTCTGATTATCTGTAAATAAAATAGATGTATATCCTATACTTTTTGCTCCTGATAGTGAATTTGGAGTATCGTCTACAAATACAACCTCGTTATTCTGTACTCCTAGTTTATTAAATAAAATCTGAAATATTTCTGGTTGTGGTTTATAAAAACCAACTTCTGCTGATATAACAATTGTGTCAAACAAATCAGCTAAACCCAAGTCTTGTATTTCTTGTCTCAATTCAACATAATTATTACTCAATAAACCAATTTTATAATTTTTATTTTTTAAACTTCTTATTATTTCTACAAGTTCTTGATTAATTTTTCTTGTCGCTCTATTCTCTTTTATCATTTCTTGTATATGAGATATTTGCTCGTCTGTTGCATTAAACTTCTTTGCAACAAGATTAGCAACTCCTTCCCAACTAGATTGATTTGTGTGAAATAAATAAATCAAAGAATAATATGCTTCATTCCAGTCTTCCTCTGAAACGTTCAAATACTGAGATATTTTTTTAATCAATCCTCCCTCAATCATTTCTATAACCCCACCCCAATCAAATGCAATTACTTTTATCATTATTTAAAATCATAGCTTTTTTAATAAAAAATTACTAGATTGCTGATATGAGGCATAGAGATGACCAAATCAAAATACTAGACCTTATCTGCTCCAAAATGATACCAGTAGATTTTTATTCCAAAAAAATAATAAAAACAATCTTGGGCGGAGGCGGTGAGATTTGAACTCACGATACCTTTCGGTATGCCGGTTTTCGAAACCGGTGCCTTAAACCGCTCAGCCACGCCTCCGCTCAAGATTGTTTTAAATACCCAAATCGCTCTTTGAGCCATTTTCTCCCAACTCCTGTCTTTAAAAATATTTCTCTTTTTCTTGCATCAGTATAGCTTTCAAACAATTCTTTAGCAATTTCAATCCAAGGTCGACCAAATTTCGTCGATCTGACCTTTCTATAATTATGCGCTTTAATTCTAACCCTCAAATCATCAGCTCTTGAAGAACCTACATAGAATTTATTTTTAGACTTACTAAATAATATATAAGTTATAGCCATATAAGTGTTTTTCCAAATTATATGCTAGAGTTTCGCCCACCAAAGGCGGGTCCGCCTCTGGCGGAAAACCGGTGATTTCAACCGCTCACCCACGCCTCCATATTTGTAATCTAGCATTAATTGCGATTTTGACCAAAGTTTGTATTTCTTCTCCCTACAGGGAAACGCGAGTACGCTTTCGGTCACAAGTGACTAAAATCCTACAGGGATAATCTTTCCTTACAGGAACAGTATACCTTTTTAATTTATTCAAAATAAATTTTTCATAAATAATAAAAAGCTTTTCGCTTCCCTGACATGAATAAAGCAGTTTATTCATTTAGGGCTACAAAAGAAAAAACCCCGCAAATGCGGGACTTTTTTCTACCTGTAGCCCTACAGGGAATCGAACCCTGATTACCGGATTGAAAACCCGATGTCCTAACCGTTAGACGATAGGGCCAAATAAAAACTCCTGACCTATCATCCTCGGTATGTCGTAGGGCGATAGGGCCATGTAGAAAAATATAGCATTTTTATGTAGAATTGCAAAATAAAAAAATAAATATATCTTTTTTAGTTAGATTTATATATAAGCTTACGAAGAATCTCTCTGGTTCGCGAGAGTTTGCTCTTTACTGCCTTAACACCAATTCCAAGGGTCATTGCGATTTCTTCATAGGACATATTCTCTTCATTGCGTAATCTGAGAATTTCGCGTTGTCTTGGATTGAGACGATTAAGTTGTTCTTCAATTGTTTTCGAAAGTTCTGCAGCGCCTAAATCTTCCCTTGGCGATGACATTTCACTCGGAATTACATCAGCGAGCGTTGCGCTACTATCATCAAGGCCAATCGGCGCATCAAGAGAAACAACCTTGTCTCTTCCTCGTCGCTTTCCGTGAACAAGCCGATTACGAGCCAAATTTCTAGCAATAGTATACAACCATGCAGATAAAGATGAGTCACCCCGAAATTTACCCAAAGAACGGTGAGCTTTTACAAAAACTTGTGATGTAATTTCTTCAGCATCTTCTCGGTTATTTAAAATAGAGAAAACAAACCTCAAAATTCTTTGATAATGAAAATCTACAATTTCTTTAAACGCCCTTTCCTTTGACGCTTCACTGCCATTACCATTAAAAATTCTAACAAGTTCCATATCATGCCTGTTTTCTTCTTCTTTTTCTTGAGTAACCAAATGAATTCTACCATTAATTTCCGGTGTAAAAGTATCCGGAACAGTAACAGAAATTGGAGTTTCAAGAGCTTTAGGAGTTTTAGGTTTGCTATCTTCAAATGACATAATGTTTCTAATATTTTAATTTTAATAACATCTATACTTATAATGCTATGACACACAATAAACAATGTCAAATTAAAGGACAATTGATAATTTATCTTTAATTTTATACAATCGCAGTATATGGACAAGAAACAAGAACTGGAAAATCTGCACAAAAAGTGGAAAGAAGAATGCGGGTGTGAGCTTAAAAAGACTGCTACCCAAGCAGTATCTGGAGACGGCAGTCCCGATGCAGAAATTGTTTTTATCGGCGAAGCGCCGGGACGTTCCGAAGACGAACAAGGCAAACCATTTGTCGGAGCCGCCGGAAAATTCTTGAATGAAATGCTGGAATTGATAAATCTGAAAAGAGAGGAAGTATATATCACTAATATAGTAAAATACCGCCCGCCTAATAATCGCGATCCCCTGCCCGAAGAAAAAGCGTCTTGCCGAGAATGGCTTTTGGGAGAACTTAAAATAATAGAGCCCTCGCTCATAGTATTTCTTGGTCGGCATGCAATGAATAATTTTTTCCCGGATTTACAAATTTCCAAAGCCCACGGGAAATTATTAATAAAAAAATTCAAAGGAATGTCCACAAAATATTTCTTCCCTCTCTATCACCCCGCCGCCGCTTTATATGACGGTTCGATGCGCGAAACTCTGAAAGAAGATTTCAAAAAAATTCCAAAAGTTCTGAAAGAAATAGAAAAACGTCAATTTTAGTGTATAATCCCTAAACATGCATAAAAAAATTAGAATAATCATTCTAGCCGCTGGCAAAGGCATCAGAATGAAAAGCGAATTGCCGAAAGTTTTAATCAAATTGAACGGCAAACCAATGATTGAGCATTTGCTTTCGGCTATTAAGGAATCAGGGGTTGATAAGAGGCCTGTCATTGTAGTCGGCCATAAAAAAGAAGAAGTAATGAGTGCTCTTGGCGATAAATACGAGTATGTGGTGCAAGAAAAACAGTTGGGCACAGGACATGCGGTAATAAGCGCGGAAAAGGCTCTTAAAAATAAGGCCGATAACATAATCGTTTTGCCGAGTGACCACTCTTTTATCAGCGCCGAAACGATAAAAAAACTGGCTCAAAAACATCTGGATTCAGGAGCCAAAGTAACAATGGCCACGGTCAAAGTTCCGGATTTTAAAGATTGGCGTTCTGTTTTTTACAGCAGTTTTTCGCGAATTGTCCGAAATAAAAATAACGATATAATAAGGGACGTCCAGTTTAGAGATGCAACCGAAGACGAAAAGAAAATCACGGAAGTAAACCCCATATTTTTTTGTTTTGAATCGAGCTGGCTTTGGAAAAAATTAAAAACTTTAAATACAAACAATGCGCAAAAACAATATTACCTGACTGACTTAGTGGAACGAGCGATAAAAGACAAGGTAAAAATAGAATCCATAGAAATAGATCCGAAAGAAGCGCTAGCGGCAAACTCAAAAGAAGAATTGAAAATTCTGGAAAAACTTACTTCATAATAAATTCATTAAAAAATGATAGAATAGAGTATCCATAAAAATATAATGCAAAATCCATTTCAAAACGCCATGACACAGTTGGATAAAGTTTCTAAAATCAAGAATTTTGGAGATGATTTTATCGCTCGCCTGCGGGAACCAAATCGCGATATTAGAATTTCAATCCCTGTGAAAATGGACAACGGCGGAGTAAAAATTTTTGAAGGATATCGAGTAGAATATAACAATGCTCTGGGGCCTTACAAGGGCGGAATCAGATATCATCCTTTGACTGAAATAAATGAAGTGAAAGCTCTCGCCTTTTGGATGACGCTCAAATGCGCCGTGGCTGGCATTCCGATGGGCGGAGGCAAAGGCGGAATAACCGTTCTGCCAAAAGATTTATCCAAAGGAGAGTTGGAAAGACTGTCACGCGGATGGGTCAGAGGCCTTTCGGACGTCTTAGGACCGCATAAAGATGTGCCGGCGCCGGATGTAAACACCACACCGGAAATAATGGCTTGGATGGCGGATGAGTTTGAAAAAATAACCGGTGACAAAACAAAAGCGACGTTTACCGGCAAACCGATTGAAATGGGAGGGTCTGAAGGCAGAGGTCCAGCGACAGGGCTTGGGGGGTTTTATGTTTTTGAAACCCTGCGCGAGAAAATTGGACTGCCGAAAAAATGCAAGATTGTGATTCAGGGCTTTGGGAATGTGGGCGGAAATGCGGCGCGGATTTTCACGGAAAATGGACACATCGTGGTGGCAGTCTCTGATTCTAAAAGCGCGATATTTAAGACAGATGGACTTGATCTGGAAAAAGTTGAAATTCATAAGAAAAATACTGGCGCCCTGAAAGATTTTCCGGATGCGAAGAACATTACAAACATGGAATTGCTCGAAATCCCTTGCGATTTACTGATCCCAGCTGCTTTTGAAAATGTAATAACCGACGATAACGCCGATAAAATAAAAGCGAAAGCGATTTTAGAGCTTGCGAACGGGCCGATAACACCCGAAGCAGACGAAATTTTGTTCAAAAAAAATATTCCAGTGATACCAGACATCTTGGCGAATTCCGGAGGCGTAACCGTATCCTATTTTGAATGGGAACAAAATTTAAAAAAGGAACATTGGACGGAAAAAGAAGTTTTCAAAAAATTAAAACTGATGATGGAAGAAGCTTCAGAAAAAACATTAGAAAAAGCCAAAGAATCAAACACCTCTCTCCGGATGGGCGCTTTCATTCTTGCTCTTGAACGGATTAAAAATAAGATGCAATAAAAACTTGTTTATTTGTACCACTGATAGTATGATTAGGATATGAGGTCAAAGTGGTTCAAATTAAAACCCAAAACTATATCTTTAAGAAAACAAGGAAAATCGATTAGAGAAATTGAGTCCTCTTTGGGTGTTCCCCGTTCTACTCTTAGCTATTGGTTAAGAACTATTAAGCTCACCGCATCACAATATAAAATATTAGAAAACAAACACAAAGAATCTCTAGTAAAAGCTAGAAAAAAAGCTGTTGTTTGGCACAATAAACAAAAAGCAGATAGATTAAAATTTGCAGAAAATAATGCTAATAAAACTCTACAGAAAATTAACATCAATGAAGAAATTATTGAACTAGCACTTGCACTTTTATATCTTGGCGAAGGATCTAAAAAATCTCCAACAACTTGTATGGGAAATTCCGATCCATTGATATTAAAATTCTTTTTAAAGATAATGACGGGTGTATATAAAATAAATATAGAAAAAATTAGGTTTGACTTACATATTCGCGCCGATCAAAATCCAGAACTGCTCAAAAAATATTGGTCAAAAAAATTAAAAGCTCCTTTATATAGATTCAATTCTGTATCAATAGACAAAAGAACTGTTGGAAAATCCACATACCCAGACTATAAAGGGGTTTGTGTAATTAATTGCGGAAACATTGCCGTACAAAGAAAATTAGTATATATTGGTAGAAAGTTTTGTGCAAAAACAATAGAAAATCTGGGCGGTTAGCTCATTTGGCTAGAGCGTGTCGTTGACGTCGACAAGGTAACAAGTTCGAGTCTTGTACCGCCCACAGGCAAAAATAACACCTAGGAAAGACCTGCACGGATTTATATGAGGGTATTTTTATTGCGTTGATGAAGTAGCGTCTGTTGCTGGTGGATTTGATGTAGTGTCCGTGATGTCCGGAGTAAGTGTTGGAGGAGTTGATACAGGAGTGATATCTGGAGTTGGTGTAGAGATTGGCGACAAAACTGGATCAGGGACTGGAATTGGTGTTTGAATCGGTGCTGGTGCTGAAACAGATCCCCCTGCTTGCCCCGTCACAGGCGAGGCTCCAGATAGGAGAGATTTCAATTGATCTTCGGTAACACAGGTTGAACCTAGACAGAGAGTGTCTGCTTTAATATTATTTATATTTGCATCTTTAGCATTTATTTCCCCCACAAATATCTTTGCAATTCCATTTGTCGCATCGGCTAACCATGTAGTTATCTTCTCATAAACATTGTTAAAGAAAGCAGTCACAAAAGTTTCATTAGCAGATCCAGAAATAGGAGTAACAGTCCCAGCAATAGCATCTAGGTTAAGATTCATATCTTGTATTGATTTGATAATCAAAGGATTGAGTTTAGTGTAATCAATGGCAAAGAAACCATCAGTACGTTGGTAGACAGCTTCCGGATAGATAGGCTGCACTTCTTGAGCGATCATGCCGGTGTGGAGAAGTTGAGTGGCTCCTTCATCCACAATACTCTTCTTGTAGTTAAAATTGACAACGTTTAGCTTCATTAAATCAGCTAGTCCATAGCCTGTAGATACGATGTTTTCCTTGG
>Ga0182027_10010672_pt1 | contig 13032 bp, 7 predicted proteins | sample 712E1DmetaG_FD_121300 | JGI IMG/M metagenome (GOLD analysis project Ga0182027, IMG submission 121300) | Permafrost microbial communities from Stordalen Mire, Sweden - 712E1D metaG (Illumina Assembly) | ecosystem: Environmental > Terrestrial > Soil > Wetlands > Permafrost | place: Sweden...
AAACCATCCGACATTATTTCCTCAAACAGTTCCTTATAATGTCCTTTCCTTCCCCTGATAACCGGAGCTAATATAGAAATCTTCTTACCATTAAGAGTTGAAAGAACAGACTCGATTATTTGTGCTGATGTCTGTCTGGTTACCGGTTTTCCGCAATTGTAGCAATATGGAGTTCCCAACTTTGAATAAAGGAGGCGTAGATAATCATAAATTTCGGTAACGGTTCCCACCGTTGAACGCGGGTTGCCTGAAGTCGATTTCTGTTCAATGGAAATGGCCGGGCTTAAACCCTCTATCAGGTCAACATCCGGTTTCTCAAGCATATCCAGAAATTGCCGTGCATAGGCCGAAAGGGATTCAATATATCTCCTTTGCCCTTCGGCATAAATAGTATCAAATGCCAGGGAGGATTTGCCTGACCCGGACAGGCCCGTAATAACTGTCAGCGAATCGCGGGGAATTTCTACATCGATGTCCTTAAGGTTATGTTCCCTTGCACCCTTAATTATTATTGTCTCTTTTTCCAAATCTGCTTATTTATTATAATTTAAATATTTATATTACTATTAGATGCTAAGAAAATCAATTTATTTCGCACAGTATCATTAACTCTAATGTATGACTTTAATTAAACCCATAAAAACTATAAGTGGAACTTATGAAACAAGGCTGAAGGAAAAAGGTTCCCTTTTTATCGGTCAGGCATTCATAGCTGCTGATATTGAGAAATGTGAAGATATTTTAACCTCAGTTAAGAAGAAATTCTTTGATGCAACACATCATTGTTATGCTTTTAAGATGAATTCAGGAGAAAACCGATATTCTGATAATGGCGAGCCAAACGGCACAGCAGGAGTAAGGATAATGAACGCTATAGAGCATTTTGATTTTACTGATCTAATTGTAATTGTTACCCGGTATTTCGGTGGGACAAAACTTGGAGTAGGTTCTCTGGGCAAGACTTATTATGAAACAGCTTATAATACACTGCAGGCAGCCGGAATAACTGTTAAAAATCCATTTAATGAAATCAAAATAACCACTAATTTTGACCAAATGGGGCATATTTTCAGGATATTATCCGGCTTGAACTCAAAAAATATAAAATCAGAATACAAGGAAAGTGTTGTTGAAATCAACTGTTTTTTGAATGTAAATGATATAGCTGCATTAGGTAAATCAGTTGACTCATTTTCCAGGGGGGATATAAACATTATCCAGTCAAAGGAAATAGTTTATTTATAGTTTGTCATTCATAAGATTTAAAAGATAAACAATAATTTTTTAACATAAGATTGTTGAAAAACTTGATAGTGCTAATAATATTACCGAACTTTATATAGTAAAAATTACGGGGTTTTATGTCAGACATAAATAATAATTCGGATGCATCTAAATTAGCAGATCTTACATTTCAATTGTTATCACAATGCCTGGAAAAAGAACATCGATTAGCCGAACATCATGGGCTAACGCAGGCAGAATTCAGATGTCTGCGATTATTCGGAACAACAGAATGCCTTAACAACAAACAAATTGCTGAAAGAATGGGACTCAGCCCAAGCAGATTAACCCGGATCATTGATGGTTTAGTAAGCAAACAATATATAGACAGGAAAATTGAACCGAACGACCGCAGGAATATGCGTGTTACATTGTCACATAAGGGAGTTAACATAGTAAAGCAGCTTAACAGTGATTATGTAAATATTCATAGAGAAATTCTAAACGAGATAGATGAAGAACAGCATGAACCTTTGATAACCGCAATGGGTCATTTCCTGTCTGCTTTGCAGATATGGACTGCAAAACCATAATTTATAATTTTACTCCAATACCGAGCCCATCACCAACAGAAATGATTGAAGCTTTCAATTCAGGTCGTTCTATAAATGCCTTGTTGAAACTTCTGATATAATCCGTTGATCTTTGATATTTGGATGGTATTTTTTCTTCGGCAGCAAGGCCATGCCAGAGAAGATTATCAACCAATATAACTCCTCCTTTCTTCAAAAGGGCTAAAGAGAATTCAAATAGTTTTGCATACTCATTTTTATCGGCATCAAGAAATATAAAATCGTACTTTTTATCAAGAGCCGGCATAATGTTAAGAGCATTCCCGGCAAGAATAATTATTTTATCCTCAACATCCGATCTTTTTATATAAGCTTTTGCCAGAGCAATATTATCCTCACTCTTTTCAATAGTGTGTATTATGCTCTTCTTCTTTAGATTCCGTGCAATCCTTATTGATGAATACGCAATGGCAGTACCGATTTCAAGAACCCTTTTGGGCTTTAACATTTTTATAACCACTTCCATAAAGGCAGCTGAGTTCTTATCAAGAATGGGAACATTATTTTCATGCGCATACTTTTCCATTTCAAGTATAAGGGGATCTTTATGATCGGTAAAATGCTTCAGATATTCAGCCTGAACCGGGAACAATATTTTATTCAATTTCTTTCACCTATTAAAATCTATTTTAAATAAACCATTTTCTTAGTATAAAAACTTCCATCTAAATTGAGGGAGTAGACATAAACACCACTCGGTAATGTGATTCCCGAAATTCCTTTGCCATTCCACTCAATAATATTATCTCCGGTGGCAGTATTCGGGATAAAGAATGTTTTTACTTTTTGCCCCAAAATATTGAATATATCCAACTCACCACTTTGATTTCCAACAGACTTAAATTTTATTGTTGTGCTGCTATTAAAAGGATTGGGGTAGTTTTGACTAAGTATACCATAATCGAAAGGTGAATTAAGAGGAAGGTTAAGAGCAACATTCAGAGTGCCGTATAAATATTTATAATACTGACTTGCGTTAGCCGGATCACGATAACTGTGTCCGCTGCTATCGTTGTAAGTAAAATAAAAATCTAATTCTTCATTTATCGTTAAAGGCGGGAATATAAAATTATATTTATGCAATCCGCTATATACCATTGATGTATCAACCTGCTTATCATTTAACGGAATATAATGAATTTTTACTGATGAGGGGTTAATACTGTTGCCCATAAATATCTTATTCAACATATAGGAGTTTGTTGAAGCAAGAAATTGCAGGTTGGGAAAGCTTAATGCTTTAGCTGCAGATATCAATCCGTATCCCCTTGAATTATTTGGAGTAGCGGTGTTGTCAGATGTTTCAAGAAAAATATCTCTAACCTGCCTGTTGGTTAAATGAGGATAAGCAGATAATAAGAGTCCAGCCACACCACAGGCAATAGGAGCAGAAAGTGAAGTTCCAGAGTCGTATTCATACCCGCTTACTGATCCTGATACAGCGCCAGCAACATTGACACCAAGGGCAACAACTTCAGGTTTAATCCTTCCGTCGGAAGTAGGTCCTATGCTGCTGAATGCAGCCACATTATTCTGGTCGTCAGCTGCGCCAATTGCAAGAATGCTGTCTTCATCGGCAGGAGTATCGATATACATCCAGGGCTGATCACCCTCGTTTCCTGCAGCAGTAATAGTAACAACTCCTCTGTGAAATGCAAGTTTACATGCTTTAGCTACAATTGTAGTATTACCATTCATGTCCTGGTAGGTATATGAATATGTTGTATCATCAAAAATGTTATATCCTAATGAGCTGCTTGTAATCTGAACTCCCAAGCCCTCCATCCAAATGAGAGCCGCAGCATAATTATCTTCCTCAATATGCGATTCTGAAGCAATGTTTTCTGTTTTTGCCAGGAGGAATGATGAATTGAAAGATGCGCCGATAAAGGTACTATCTTTAAAACCACCGACAACTGAAAAGACCAGTGTGCCATGATCATCCTGCCCCTTTGGGTCACCCGGTTGGTTAGCAGTTACCGAATCATGATTTATAAAATCGTACTCTGCAATTACATTTCTTGACTTAAGAGATTCATGCAGTTTCCAGTTGAACCCGGTATCGAGAAGGCCGATAAGAACACCCTGTCCAGTAATCCCCAAAGAATGCACAGCAGGTATATCTTCCATTGATAATTGAAAATAAGAAATACCGTAATCAGGATTTGAGTATGTGGTTTTTTTAAGAATATTAGCAGGAGCTGATTTTTCTTCTTTAAACTTAATTGTCCTTACCGGAGTAATTTTCTTCACAAAAGGGAAAGAAAGTAACTTACTTTTCTGTTCAGGAGTAAGATATGCAGAAACAGAATTGAACCAGCTTAATTTATTAACAATTTTAATCCCGTTTTCTTCAATAGCATTAATATAGTTTTCATTTACGGGTATATCATCAAAATCAATAAAATCTTCACCGAGAGTTTTTTTTCTTCTTTCAATTGCTTTAGGAGTGAGGGTTTTAACAGCATCGGCATAAAAGAGGCTGGATTTATTGAGTGATTCCCCGGAAATTGATCCCTTATCTTTGAAATAAATAAAATATTTAGTTTGTGCAAATGAAATTGTACAGACGGTTAAAAGTAAAAAGAGAAATATTTTCATTAGTCATTTATGTTAAATGAGATATTCAATAAAGTAATAAGTAATATAAATGTATTTGCAAATAAATAAAAATGTTAGTAGTTTAAGAGATAATAATGCGGGGAAATTTTTAAGCTATTTGTGATTTGTTCTACGCTCTTTTACGCATTTCTACGCTTTTCTACGCAAAAACAGCCTGTTCTCCCGCTCTTCTAATGCAGTTCTCTAAGCTTTCTCTGCCAAACAAGCTTTAATAGGTTATGAAGAAGAAAAGAATTACTTCAGAATCATCATCTTTTTAACCGAATTAAGTGTAATCTTGCCGTCGGAAGAAACGGCCGATACCGAATAGAAATAAATACCGCTTGATAAACCTGAAGCACTGAAATTAAGATCATAATATCCAGCCTGTCGGGTAGATTCATTGACCTCACTGATTAACTGACCGATAGAATTATAAAACCTGATAGATACAGAGCCCTCAAATGGAATCGTATAATTAATAACAGTAGAAGGATTGAAAGGATTAGGATAATTTTGACTCACGTTAAACATTTTAGGAGCGGCAACTTCAGCTTCAATTATTTTGCTATAGTTAAAAGATCCGTTGTCATCAACCATCTTTAACCGATACTGATATTTTGCCGAATTCAGATTCTTATCCAAATATGAATACTCTTTAGGAGAATTGCTATTCCCGCTTGCTTTCATTTCACCAATTTTCTGCCAGTAAGAAATATTGCCATCTTTTGAAATTGATCTTTCAACAATAAAGAAACTGCTATTAATTTCAGACTTAGTTTCCCACATTAATGAGATATTGTTAATAATACATTTAGTTGAAAATGAATTTAACTCCACGGGAAGTGGATTGTCTATTTCTATGTTTCCATTGTTAAATCCGGATGCAATATTCTGATTCAGAACATTTCCTATTAAAAGGTTAGAAATAGTTATGGGATAAGTTCCCAGCGGACTATTTAATTTTACGTTGAATCTTACAACTTCACCGGAATTACTCTTAAATAAATTTTGATTTAATGAGAAAGCAAGGATTCTTAGAGCCCCGTTTGGCTGAATCGAATATGACAAAGAATGGCCGTTGGCCCTTAGGGAATTAAGAACCACGGAATTTGGGATAAATGCTGCCTCGGAAGGGAGTGTTACATCAAACTGGAATGCTGTAAATTGATCCATATTTTCTATTGTAAATGGAACGGCGATTGTATCATTAACACACCCTGATTCTGATGTTACGCTTAATGTATTCGGGACAAAAAGGCTGCCGGATAAACTGATATATGAAGGATTTCGTGGTGCATCATTGCTGTTAATTGTTAGCTGGCCGGTATAATTTCCCTTAGATATTCCATGAAAATTAACTGCAATATTTCTCTGATTGCCCTGAAGTATTATGATTGGATATGTTTCATTAACAAAGAAATAAGAATTATTTGATGTGATTGAACTGATTTTCAATGTATCAGTTCCATAATTATAAAGAGTAATATTAACTTTATCAGTATCCGTTATTGAAACAGATCCATAATTAATCTGACTACTGCTTAAAGATAAATAAGGGGAAGCAATCTGCATGCTGCCGGCATAAGATGCAGAAATAATATTTGTATTAGTAGTGTCACTGATAATAGCATTTGAAACAGGAATAGAATATCCCCCTCCCTGACCGAGGAGAGAAAAACTCAATTTAAGCACATCACCATTAGTCCCTGTAAAAGTTTCATTGTCAGGTGAATAAGAAACTACTCTCAGGCTATTTCCATTGATAGTATCTACACTGATCAGATGATTTGTATTTCTTAAAAGGACTGCCGAACCAAATATATATTGCATTACTGAAGGTAATGCAAGAGTAAATTCAAATGCAGTGAAAGGGTCCATATTATTTATGCTGACAGTAAGATCACCTTGTTGGCCCGATCTTCCATTTAATGATCCTACATGAATTTCATTTACAGCAAAACCAATCCCTGTCAGCGCGATAGTCTTTATTGAATCAAGCGGATCGTTTGATTTTATTGTTATTGCACCTGTCATATTCCCTTTTTTCACCGGAGCAAACCGCACAGTTCTATAAATGGTTTGAAGCGGTTGAATGATAACTGCGGATGAATCAAGACATTTCATTTCTGATGAGTTAGAGGAAAAAGCAGAAACTGATAAAGGGAGGTTGCCGTTATTTGTAACAGGGATACTTTGATCATATGTTTGTCCAAGCGGTATGCTTCCAAAGTTAATATTTGATATTCCAATATTTATCGCCGGAGCCAACAAAGTATATTTACCGTTAAATGAATTAAATGATAGTTTAGCATTATTTGTATCACTTATAACAATATTACCGGGAACCAGGTAATAATCTCCCGGAGTTGTTTTAGCAATACAACTGAATACAGCTACCGTTCCATTACTTCCGTTGAAATTCTTTTTTGTGAGTGAATAAGAAATGATTCTTAATACATTACCGGAGATAATTGATCCGGTAATAACATGATCCACTTTCCTTGTGGGATCTAACTGCAATGAGTTTGCCTTATAATCAAGTGAAGCAGGTAAAGTTATATCCAATTGGAAAGCAGTGAAAGACTGGCTATTAGCTGTATTGATAGTAAACTGCACTTCCTGATTTGGTCCGGAGCTAAGAGTATCAACCCACAATGAATTCTGGCTGAAAGAATTTCCGGTCAGTGATAGCAGTATAATAATTATAAGTTTTTTCATTTTCTTTTACTCATTATCATTATGAAAATGAACTATTTCAGAAGCAATAATTTTTTAGCTGATGTAAACTTCTGAGATTCGAATCTGTATATATATACGCCACTTGATACAATATTCCCGTAATTGTTTCTTCCGTCCCATTGTATTTTGTATCTTCCGGGATTTACTTCTCCAAGTTCAAATGTCTTTATTCTCTGACCCAGAATATTATATATAACAATCCTTCCAATTATTTTCTGCGGAACTCCGTACTGGATTATTGTCTGCATGTTAAACGGATTCGGGAAGTTCTGATCTAAATAATATTCTGTTGGAATTAATGATTTCCCATTATCTATAACATTTGTTAAAACATTGTTTCCGTTCTTATCGGCAAGGACAGCTTCTGTAAGATACACTGCACTTTGAACTCCCTGCAAAGTACCAAGCACATAACTTCCCGGCTGAAGTTCAGAATTATTCATGTTGTAATATATAATTGTCTTCAATGTATCTCCCTTGTTGCCGCTTGCAAGTTCAAATCCTGTCATACCCTGACTGGTATATTGAATTTTATCCATGCCTAAACCTTTAAGTCTTACCTGTATTCCGGCTAATGGTATGTCGGTGTTCAACTTCAGGGTATTCCCGACAAGTTCAAGTTTTGCATTCCCGAATGTCTCTTTGGCAAGATATTTTTTTAGGCTTCCGTGAAGGACAATGTTTACTGTTCCCACAACATCAAGGACATTTATTGAACTATCCCTTACAACATCGGCAGCATCAAATATGAACGGCTGAGGGTTTTGTCCTAATATATATGACACATCAGTTAATACATCAAGAACGGTTACTGACAAATCACCGTTCGCGTCTCCGAGTGCGGCAGTATAAGGTACAGAACTTATTACCTTTGATGAATCCGATTCGCTGAAATCTGTTCTAACTACTTTGTAATAGTAATAGTATTTTTTATTCGGGACTACATTATAATCCGTAAACAAAGTATCTGTGACCAGTTGAGTATTTAAAAGAACAGGGCTGTTAAAAGTTGAATCAGTAATATTATTAAACCTGTATATATTATATCCCAATAAATCAGGAACCCCATCGGGTTTCTCCCAGTCAAGAGAAACCTTTCCAAGTCCGGCAGTTGAATTGAAACCATTAGCTGCCGAACCTGCTGCACTAATTAAAAAGCTGAAACGCATATTTTCCAACGGTGTTTTCCAACCTTCAATATCCTGGGTACCGCTTACGCATAAAGTATTTATTCCATCGCCCGTATAAAGCTGAACATTTTTATAGGCAGTCCATACTCTGTTTCCATTACTCCAGTGACCTGAATCCGCCACAATTTGTTGAGTAAAGGGTAATCTGACTCCAAAGGTTAATAAAGGTTTATAAGTTGTATCCATCACCTGGCTGAAATAAACGTCAAATCTATGAGGACCCACCCCGATCGGGTTCATTAAGTTGGATTGATCCTGCGGATCAATTCCATCAACAAGAATTTTCCATACAATATTATGCGCAGAATCGCCTGGTGCAGTTAATATCGGATCGTAATTAAACTGAGATAGTACGGGATCATCCCAGAAGCTCCAATTCATCAAAGTAATTTTGTTTTTATCAGTAGTCCCCCAATACTGGTTGGGTATTTTAACCAAAGAATACACACTTCCGGCATTTAACATCAAAGCATCGCGGTTAAAACCGATAAAATTATTACCTTTGTTAATACTGCTATCAATGCTTGAATTACATTGAAATAAAACAGACCTGCCATAAGAACCTGCAGAATTACTAATATTCGAAAAATTATTATACTTTAAACTTTTAAATCCATTAAACGTTGAACTCCACTGATAAGGCAGCCCGGATAAAAACCGGGAATCAATAAAATTATTTCTTTCAACATAACAATTTTCAAAACTCTCATTTTGGTAAAACAAGGTTCCTACATTTGATGCCCTGATAGTACTTTCCTTTAAAGTAATGTTTCTCCCCCAAAACAACTGACTTGCCCCATCTATTGAAATATTATCAAACAGGCATTTATAAAAGGAACACGTGTCAAGCCAGAATCCGGGATAGTTATAAATCCCGTTATTATAAATGGCATATTGATTTTGAAAAATTGTGTAGGCGAATTCACCAGTTGAGGCAGTCGCATTTACTCCAGAAAATCCACCCGGACCATCAATAGTAATTAAACTATCAGCAGTTCCCAGACATGTAATTTTGCCAAGTATAACAATACCATTTTTATTAATTAACCTGGTTCCCGGTTTAATAGTCAGATGACCATTTTCACCGACTTTAAAGCTATTATTTACCATCCAGGAATAATTAGGAGTTAATACCATATTGGAATCCATTACACCGGAAAGATAAACACCATTATTAATTGTAAAGACAATTTTTTGCTTTACAGTATCAGTGGATCCTTTGTACCATAACAAACCTTCAAACACAATATCTCTATTATTTGCTACATTAGGACTTATAGTAATGAGGAGAGGATTTTTCTCGTTGCTTCTTGTAGCATAAGAACTGATACTTCCGACAAAAGAAGTGTCTTTTGTTATTTGTGCCACAGTAGTATCTTCAAATTCTTCAAATTTCAAGCCGACATATACACTGTCAGCCTGTCCCCAGGAATTTCTAAGCATAAACCAGAGTTGAATTTTTTCTCCTGCATCAACCAATCCATTTTTATTATCACCGGGAAGAGTATCGACTAAAGTATTTGAGACAAAATTGATAACAGGTTTAGGTCCAATATTTATTGCGGAGTTTAATTGAACGTATTGATTTATTGAATTAATTAAATTCCCCCACATAAGTTCCTGTGAATCAAATGGACGTCTGGTTTTATAAAGAGAAACAGACCCTGAAACCAGAGGAGCGGCCATTGATGTACCGCTGTAGACCTTATAATTTCCATTTGGAACAGTACTAATTATTGATGTACCTGGTGCTTTGAGTTCATAATTTAATAAATCCGGATATTCACTATATACAGGTCCATCCTGGTCATAATTTGTAAACCCGTCAGGTGGTGGAGGTGGTGCTTCAACACCTAAAACATAAGGTAAAGCTGCCGGATAAAACGGGTAGCATGATGCACAGGGTCCAATGGCTAGACCATCATTACCTGCTGCCGCTACAAGTACACATGTGGCATATGCATTTTCTAATGCTGCTTCCTCAGTTAAAGACCTTGCATAGCTGCCGAAGCTCATATTTATAACAGTAGCTCCGTGAGTTGCCGCATAAATAATACCTTTGGTTATTGTTGCAACATCACCAACTCCACTGGACTGAAAAACCTTGACAGGCATTATCTTAGCGTGCCAATTTACGCCTGCAATTCCAATTCCATTGTTGCCAACTGCTGCCGCTATTCCTGCTACGTGTGTTCCATGACTATTATCATCAGTTGGATTATTATCATGATTTATATAATCCCAACCTCTGATGTCATTAACTACTCCGTCAGCATCTGGTGATGTACGGGGGTTAGGGTTTTGCCAGATATTGGGAGCAAGATCGGGATGAGTCCAGTCAACACCAGTATCCAGAATTGCTATTATTTGTGTGGTATCTCCGGTAGTGCTGTCCCAAACCGCATCGACCTGACAAGCCGGTAATCCCCACTGTTGGTTGTACAATGGGTCATTCGGAGTGAGTATTAATGGTGAATTTGTGTTTTTACCTTTATTCGTATTCGGAATTACATTGGGATTATCTTTTAGCCATTGCAGCATTTCGGATTCATTAAGCGGAGGGGATAAAGGTTCACTATTTACAATTGATAAAATATAATTCGGCTCTGCATAAACAACATTGGGATCCTGTTTCAGTTCATCAATCGCCTGGAATAATTGTTGGTCGTTTGCAATTTTAAGTTTGTAAATATTATGAAGATTTGGACGTACGAAGGATTGGCCATTATAAGATTTAAATATCTGTTTTTGTAATAATTGTTCTGCGTTAGGGAATAACTTTTCAGTAGAAGCTACCTTATACTTTTGAAGAACAGCATCGACAGAAGATATACCCGTTACCGAAAATCCGTTCCTCTTTGATAAACCGACGACAGCATTATCATTTAATTTCACGAGAATAATCCCGGGTACATACTCAAACTTTTGTCCCTTGGGATCAAGTTTTACTACATCAGTTTGAGAATTGTTTGTGAATAAAGACTGTTGTGGAAAAATAGGAAGGCAAATTAATAAAATTGAGAACAGTATATATTTTTTCATAGTGACCTCTATTGAAATCTGTTTTCGATTTAATAATCAGAGAAATTCTAAATCATTTAAAATTAGTTATTTATAAGACATAAAACAATCCTTCCCCTTCCCATTTTTCCTTTTAACTTTTTACTTTATACTTTTAAACATCCTTCCCCATTTTATGCTTTTATACAAATCAGTTATATGTATTATGGAGATGTATGGATCCCATGACCAATACACAAATGCTGCTTTGCCGATCAGAGCATCTTCCGGAACAAAACCCCAGTATCTGCTGTCAAGACTATTCTCCCTATTATCTCCCAGAACGAAATAATAATTCTTTCTGAATGTATAATTTTTTACCGGAGTCCCTTCAATTGTAACAACTGAACCTTCGGTACTAACAACCATTCTATCATATTCGCGGTTGATAATCATTCCCCAGTATTTAACAGTCTGACGGTTTATTGCTACGACATCTCCCTTTTTAGGGACAACCATTGGACCATAATTATCAATGTTGCAGCTTTTCCCCGGAGAAAAGAGATTAGGATCCTTTAATCCTTTTGGTATTGCATCAGAATCAAATACAGCACCTGGAGGAGCCTCAATCAATTTTCTGTTCACATAAAGTTTTCTTTCTTTGATTTCAATTGTATCCCCGGGTTTTCCGATTAACCGTTTCACAAAATTGGTAGGATCAGCAGGTTCGAACTCATTCACCTGCCCGGGAAAATCAAATACTATAATATCATTCCTTTCAGGTTCCTTTATTTTAAGCAGGCTCATATTAGGAATTTTTATATCAGTGAAAGGAATTAAAGAAGGTGAAGCAAGTTTATATGCTATTTTATTTACGACAATATAGTCCCCTACAAGAAGAGTATTTTCCATTGACCCGGTAGGGATTTTATAAAGATCAAAAAAACATCCTTTTATAATCAGGGAAAATAAAATGAAAAGTAAAATAAATTTAAGAAGACATCCCTTTTTTTTAGGGGGTTTATTGGGTTTCATAATTACCAGAATTATTCGTCAATCTGTAGAACAGCAAGGAATGCTTCCTGTGGAATTTCAACATTACCTACCTGCTTCATTCTTTTCTTTCCTTCTTTCTGCTTTTCAAGCAGCTTTCTTTTTCTAGATATATCCCCGCCGTAACATTTTGCCAGTACATTTTTTCGGAGAGCTTTAACTACTGCTTTTGATATTACTTTTGTTCCAATTGCTGCCTGAATTGATATCTCAAACATCTGCCGCGGTATCAGTTCCTTTAACTTGCTGCTAACCTTTCTGCCCCAGTCGTAAGATTTGTCTCTATGCACAATCATAGAAAGAGCATCAACCGGTTCCCCGTTCAGTAAAATATCAAGCCGTACAAGATCACTTTCGAGGTATCCTAAATACTCATAATCAAATGACGCATAACCGCGTGTAGTTGATTTTAATTTATCGAAGAAATCGAATATGATTTCAGCCAGGGGAAATTCGAATTGCAGATCGGCTCTGGTAGGATCAATGTAGGTGGTATTTTTATATGTACCTCTTTTGTCCATACTCAATTTCATAATATTGCCGACATACTCGCTTGGGCAGACTATTTGAGCTTTAACGTAAGGTTCCTG
>Ga0182027_10010674_pt1 | contig 13030 bp, 11 predicted proteins | sample 712E1DmetaG_FD_121300 | JGI IMG/M metagenome (GOLD analysis project Ga0182027, IMG submission 121300) | Permafrost microbial communities from Stordalen Mire, Sweden - 712E1D metaG (Illumina Assembly) | ecosystem: Environmental > Terrestrial > Soil > Wetlands > Permafrost | place: Sweden...
CAGCTCTGGCTGGCGCTGTTCTCCTTAACCTGCGCCTTCACCCTCGTCGCCCTTCACTACTACGGACCCCTATTTGCGATGTTTTGCGCGATCCCACTGGGCTTCCTGGGCTGGACGCTTGCTTTTAGTCGGCGCATCAATGCCGCCAGCGCCAAAACCCGGGCGACATCAAGCCAGCAGGCGCAGCGTTCGGCCGAACGCATCAGTGAGGCCATTGCCGCGATCTCGGATGGGTTGGCGACCAATATCGTCCTGTCCGCCCAAGAGAAGACCCTGGGCCGATCGGCGAGCGAGGACGACTTGCGCGCACTCGCGGCGGCCAGGCTTCGCGATTGCTCGGGGCCGGAGGGCCTGATGGATGTGCATTACCTCATTGTTGCGCTCATGGATCTGCTCAACCGGGCGAGCTCACCCCTCAACGGGCGCCGATTGGCCCTACCCCTTGAGAGTCTGGAGCGCCTGGCTCAAGACCACTGTGAGGCCACACAAGACGCCCTCTACGCGAGCACGACGGCTCGACTTGGCGACCTGGGCGTTGATACCGTGGTTGGCAATTATGCCGACTTCGAGCTCCTGATCGGCCAAGCTCAGATACTCGAGCTCACTTGCCAGCTCGCCGGCGAGCTGGATCTGACAGTCATCCGCCTGCCGATCGCCTAACTATCAGCCTTGGCGCGCTTACGCTCCGCGCGCAATTGGTGCAGTAGCGTCCGGCTGTTCACTTTGGTTATCTCCATACCAGCTTGATCGGCTATCCGGCGAAGCTCGCCCATGCGGCGCAAGATCTCCTGTGTCTCTTCATATGTCGCTGGCTCTTCGCGAAAGGGCAATCGCATCTGACTCTCCTCAAAGTGGTCAATCAGGTAATCTGGAGCTCGCTTGGGCATAAGTCAAACTTGGCGCGAGAGCGCGACAGATTCAAACCTTAAGCCAGGGAGATCAAATCGCCTTTGGCGATGCCGGCGACAGCCAACACTCCGGCCTCCAGTTCGACGCAGCCATCGGCGCCGCCCACCCACCAGACCACACCGCGCCAGGTCGGCAGATTGTGGCGCAGGGCGAGGACTTTGCGCAACCCCGCATCGTCGGGTTTGGACAGGAACAGCACGTCGATCGGGATGCTCATGAACATCATGTGGATGGAGTTGGTCCCGGGAAACCACAAGCCCTCGCCGACGCTTAGAGACTTCGTGCCGATCAAGCCCTTGATTTGGCGCCAGGGGTTGTCCGCGGTCTTGATCTTGTCGGCGATCAAAGCGCCATCGGGCGCGCGGCGGGCGACAAGTAGTGGCTTGGACACAGGACGCTCCTTAGATGTGGCTTTAGGGGACTCAAGGTTTGGTGCTAGAAGAGGCCTTGGTGCTGGGCACGGCACTTGGACTGGCGGTCGCCGGTGGGGTCGAGCTCACGATAGAGATACTCGGACTGGGATTGAAGCTTGGGCTTACCTGACCCGGCGTTGCTGAGGCGGGCGGCAGCAGTGGTCCGCCTGGATCAATGGCCAGCCGCCAGAGGGCACTGATCTTCCAGGTGCCCCCGCTATAGGTCAGCATGAAGTGTTGGCCGACGAGGGTGCTCTGGGCATCAAGGCTGATCGTGTAGGTGGCCTCCACCATGGCATTGGCGTTGTCGCGCCACAGGGTCTTGGTGGTGATGATCCCGGTGATGGTCAGTCCGCTCTGCGGGTCGGCCTTGGCCGCCTCAATCGCATTCACAGTGGTCAAGGCCTGCCCGGTCACAAACAGCTTGACCTGCTCGTAGGGCTGGGACCCGGCTTCGGCGCGCACCTGGGCGCTGATGTAGTTGCGCACCACCTGCTCCACAGAGCTGCCATCCGGCGCGGCGGCCTGTGGCACCAAGCCAATGTAGGCGTTGGCTGCCAATGACCAGCCGGTGACCGCGGCGAAGAACAAGATCGCTAAAGTCGCGCGGCGGATGGTGTTTGTCATTGCTTAAGGTTCCTCGTTTCTTCTTTGGCACTTGTCAAGTGGATCTGAAAGGCTCAGATGATATTTGGCGAAAGGCACTTGCCGTCAAGAGTCGGCCTGCATTATCTCCCCCAGAGCTTACTGGCCGGCGAGGGCTTCGGCTGTATAGGTGCCACTCACCAAGACCGCGCGAGGACAGGTTGCCGAGTTGAAGAGGTCTTTGAGGAACATCGGCTGATAGCACCAATGAACGGTCACGGTGATGGTCTTATTGCCCGCGCCGAGACTGACAACATAAGGAGATAGGCCAATCGGGGCGAAGCCGGGCAGGTTGATCTGTTGAGCGACCACCTGGGCCAGCCAGCTCTGAGCCGAAGTGGTCGCCGCGTTCGCCGCAGCGCCCGGATCCAAGACCAGCAAGAAATTGCAATCCTCGGCGGTCGGCGTATGGGTGATACCGGCACTGTCGGTGTAGGTATGGGCGATGATAAAGGCGTTGCATTTCTCGTCAAAGATCGGGGCCTTGGTGACCGGGTCGATCGAGCGGTCAATCTGCACCGCGCCGGCCCGGGCGGCATGGGTGGCGATGATCTCCAGGTCGCGTTGGCTCTGCTGCATCATGGCGCCATCGAGAGTCAGGGTGGCCAACAACAGCAGGACTATCAGGGCGGCCGGGAACATGACGATGATCTGCCCACGGGAGCGGTTGGGGAATTTCTTAGCAAACATGTGGTGGCCTCACTGTGACCGGTTGGGGTTGATGAGGTCGTTGCCACAGAAATGGTAGGTGAAGGCGTTCCAGAATTCCTTGGACAGATCCACCGGGCCATGCAGGGCCAGGTACTCCAGCCCGCCGAGTGGGGTCCAGGTGTAGGAAACGCAGACCTTGATGATAACCGGTTGGAGGACGCCGTTGACATAGTGAGTGGGGGCGATCCGTTCTGCGGCCAACACCTGGCCCCCAGAGTTGATTACCTGCACATAGACCACCGGGTTCTGGGCGGCGCTCGGGGTGAGCTTGCCATTGCCATCGAGGGCAGAACAGCCCTGGTTGGCCCCACCGGCCACCGGCGAGCCAACCGTCTTGTAATTTGGCAGGTTGTCGGTCAGGGCGGCCGTGATCTCGGAGCGGATGACGTCCAGAAGTTGGTTGCACAGCGCCGTGCGGTCGCTGCCCGCGTCACCGCCGACGGCCGGGATATAGCGGGTGGCGATCTCCAGGGCGGTCTCGCTCACATCGAGGGTCACCCCCCGTGTGGTGACGGCCGGCATGAAGTTCAATACGCTGATGATAATGGTCATCATCAATGGCAGCACCAGGGCGAATTCCACCAGGGCCTGGCCGGAAGAGCGGTTGGTGGCAGTCTTAGTCTTCATTAGTAGGCGCTCCCGCAGCCGCCGGCGGTGTAGTCGGACACCGATGCCGGGGCCATGCAACTCGATACATAGCGGTTGAGCACCTGCACCGTGGTGGCGTTCAGGGTCACCGTGGAGGCGAGGAAGCCCAAAATAGAACTAGAGGTGTCGATCTTGATTGTCTGGATCTGCGCCTTGACCACCAAGAAGGACGGGGCGGGCGTGCTGGCGGGATTGATGGTATTTATCCCCCAGGAAAGCGCAAGGCCTCCAGACAAGTTGTTCGCGAAGGTGCCCAGCCGCTCCAAGACGCAGACCGGCGAAGCGGCCGCCGCATTCCAGATGGCATAGCAAGCACTGATGGTGCCCGATTGCTCGGGTCCCACATAGAAACCGGATAGCTCTTTGTAGGCTCGGGTCAAGGCAGTGTCCAAGGGCGTCTGCAGGGCCCGGGCCTTGTCGCCGGCGCCGGGGCCAAAACCGCGCCCCGTCGCGCCGCCGCTGGAAATGTCATAGATACAGCCCCAGTCCCAGCTCAACCGGTTCGAGGCCGGGGCGGCGTTGGCAGCCTCTCGGCAGGAGCGGGATCCGGGGGTCAGGTCCGCGAAGACGACCTCATTGACATTGGGCAAGAACACTGTGGCCAGATGGGGGTCGAAAGCGAAGCGGAAGTTGATCGGGGCCATCGCCTCGTTGCCCGCACTGGCGCCGACGCGCACCGAGCGGGCTAGGACCTGCTTGTCGTAGCTCCAGACGAATAACTGGGTGGCCGCCAGCACCACGATGAAGAACAGGGGTGCCACCAGGGCGAACTCGATCAGGGCCTGACCGCGCCGCCGGCGAGCACGGGGAGATGCGCTCGGATTCGAGACAAGCGCAGACTCGGGGCGTCGGCGCAGTATCTTCATGGCGGGGCCCACTTATATGCCGAACTGGGCGTGCAGCCAAGTCGGGATGAAGGGGGCGATGAACGGCAGCATGATCACGGCGAAGAGGATCAACAGGTTGAAGAAGACCAGGTACACGGTGGCCTTGAGCTGTTGGGTGGCTTCGGAGCTGCGGATCTGGTCGATGCGCAATAGGCGCAACTCGCGCACCTGCTGCTCGATCTGCTCACTCGTCACCGAGCGGTGCTGGATGGTGGCCTGGCGCAGTTGCATCAGGAAGTCGTTCATATCGTCATCGTTGCAATAGATGGCATAGTTGATCAGCAGATCGGGGTTTTCCACATCCGCGCCTTCACGGACCAGACCCTGGGAAGCGTTGTCCATCATGTTGTGCAGGCCCACATAGACCTCGCCATCGTAGGGACCCGGACGGGAGCGCATGCGCCCGGACTGGACCATGCGCAGCCTGGAGCGCTCACGCTCTTCCTGGGACTGCTTGTCGATCTCGGCGAAGATGGTGGTCATGTCCGACGAGGCCACCGACACGCTGGCGTAGGTGCCCATCAGATCAATCGAGTCATCGCGGATGAGCGCCTGGCGCTTGCGCATGGCGGAGTTGAGCCTCGAGCGCAGGAAGAACCAGCCCATGACGGCGCCGCCGCCGCCCACCGCCAAGCTCGTGCCTGCGTCCAGGGCGATGAACAGGTAACCAAAGGCGAACCCGGCCACGAAGCCCGCCGGAGTGAGGATAAACGGCAGCAGCAGGAAGGCCTCTGGCTTGAAGCGCGAGCGGGTCCACAGGAGCTCGCGCTCCAACTGGGCCCGGCCGCCCTTGCGCCGGCGGATCAGCAGGTTGAACAGCGGCAGGAAGAACTTCTCGAGGTCCGAGGCCTCGATCTTGCGCTCGCCGGTCACGGTCACCACGGTCTTGGGCCGGGAGAACAGAGCCGAGATGATCAGAATGACTGCCACGGCGGCCAAACCCGCTGTGAACAGGGGCAGGGCGATCGAGTTGAAGGAGAAGCCACCCGATCCGGCTAGGCCACTCAGAGTTGAAGGTTCAAGGGGGTTCATCTGATACTTCCTTAGTCGCGCTCATTGAGGGGGCGTTGCTGGAGCCAGTAGCCGATGTACCAGTAGCCGAAGAGGAACAAAGCCACAGCCTGACCGGTCCAACTGAGCCAGAAGATGGACGCTGTGTCCAGGTTGAAGATCATGTAGATGCCCAGGGCCGGGCACAGGATGCCCATGCCCTTGTAGGAGGCCAGCGGCAGGCCCATGACCTGGGCCAGCGAGCGGCGCAGCACCAGGATATAATTCACCCCTTCGGCGTAGAAGAGCAGGGATTTGGCGACCTGGTGCTTGTCCAGGCGCTCATTGCGGATGTAGACCTCGATCATCCCACGATAGTGGCGGTTGCCCAGGCGGTCGGCTGACTGGCGCAGCGCGTCAGACAATGACAGGCCTTTGGTGCTGCGGTTGACCAGGGCCAGGGCGATGGCCTCGGCGATCTGGTTGCGCTCGCGGGTGAGTGACTCCACACCCTTGCTCGTCGCCTGGTTGGCGAAGAGCTCGAGGGCTGCGTCCGCCGAGTTGTCCGCCTCGATTAACGCGGCGATGTTGCGGCAGGCCACAATGATGTGCTTCATCTGGGTGCGGCGCATCTTGGTGGCCACCCGATTGACGTAGAACATGCGCATCCCAAAAACGCCGACCCCTAAGCCGATGAACAGGGCGAGGATCTCCAGGTGGAAGACCAGCTCGATGAACAGCGACAGGAACAACCCCAAGATGAACGAGTAGGCGATGTAGCGGCTCGCCGACATCTCGATGCCCGCTTCCGCCAGATCCTGTTCGAGGTTGGTGAGGATGAAACGGCGCTTGACCGGGAGCACCCCCGTGGGAGCCGGCGGCCGCGGGCGGACATAGCCGAAGACGGCTGCCACTAATAGTGCCGCCATAACGGCGGTGAAGAGTGAGATGAAGATTGTCGAGTTCATATTTTGGCCTCAGACTTTGGCGCTGGCTCACCACTTGATGGACTGGCGGATTTCTTGGGTCCGAGCTCGAGGATTTCCTTGAGCTTCCCACTCGGTAGGCCGAAGCGGTCCATCTTGTCGACGAAGCGGTCCGCCACGCCCTTGTAGCCCTCACAGCGCAAGGGCGCCTCGATGTTGGTCCGGCGGTTGATGCCGACCAGGTCGCTGGTGTAGCGGCCGAAGACCGGCTTCACCTCGAACTTGATCTGGTTGTCCTTGGCCGAGTAGGCATAGAGCGTGGAGATCTCCATGATTCGCCGCAGGCGCTTGATCTCGCCGTTGGGCTGCTCCTTGGTCTGGGCGGCGATGAAGATGATGACATCGACGGCCGAGAGGACCTGCCCGCCCACGTACTCCAGAGACGCCTTGGTCGAGCTGGCCTCGTTGATCAGGTTCAGGATACGCATCAGTCCCGCCTCGGTGCCCGAGGCGTGGGTGGTGGTGATGGAGCCGTCGTGGCCGGTGTTGGCCGCATTGAGGTACTGGGTGGCCTCGGTCGGCCGGCGCGCCTCACCGATGATGATGATGTCAGGCCGCATGCGCATGGCGGAAATGACCAAGTCGGCAAGGTCCAAGTTGCCCTGGGCCAGCAGCCCGCGCGCATTGGGGCGCTTGAGGACCAACTCCTGGCTTTCCTCGATGGACAGGATGCGCAGGTCGGCGGGGATCTCGTTGACCAGGGCTTTGAGCAAGCTCGTCTTGCCTGAGCCTGTGCCGCCGACGATTAGAATCGTGGCACGGTGCTTGATGACGGCCCGCAGGAATTCGACGGCTTGGCGGCTCATGGCGGAGTCGCTGTCTCCTTCGCGAACTTGCGCCCAGGTGTCGAGTTGGTCAAACTTGCCAATGCTGACCGGCTTGCGCATGGAGATGATGGGCTCGCCGGTGTCGGTGTTGGTGCCGAGAACGATGTTCACGCGCACGCTGACCTCGGACCCGTCATCGAGCGCGTACTGGAAGTTCCAGTCGCGAATCGGCTGGGTGGTGGTCGGCGCCTCCAGGTGGTACTTGCCCACCAGGCGGTTGTAGAAGTTGGTGATCTCTTCAGCGGAGTCAAAAGGCGAGGATACCCGCTTCATCACGCCGGCCTCTTCAATGAAGACCTCATCATGCTTGTTGATCAGAACGTCGCTGACCCAGGGATTTCCCAGATGTTCCTCGAGGCCGTAGAGTCCGCCATAGACGTCTTGCACATGCTTGGCCAGGACGGTGTCAAGCACACCTAGCGCCTGGGCTGGAGCAAAAGCCAGAGCATCCACCACCTCGCGCAATTTGCGCGGATCGAAGCCGGCGCCGCCGTGAGTGCCCTTCCAGCCCTCTTCCTCCTTGCGGACCTGCTCGACGATCTCGCGCACAGGGCGGTGGCCGACCTTGGTCAGAATCTCCTCGGAGCGCGCGACGGGCGAGAGACCGGGGTCCAGGTCGGCGGCCAGCCGCTCAGCGGCGCTGGGCTCGTGCTCGATGCCCACATAAGGCAACACGGTGTCGTTGCCGCGACCAGATGATGCCTCGAAGGACGCTTCGCCGGGCGCCGGGTTCAGGGGCGTTGGCGTGGGGGCAGAAGCTTCGGGGACGGCCGGAGCAATGCTTACGGTGGGATAAGTGGGGTGGGCCGGCATGGGCACCGACGCCCCGATCACCGGGGCATCTAGCTCCGAGCGCTCGGGCGTCTGACCGGGGGCGGCCGACACCATGGCGCGGACGGCGTCCGAAGATGGCGCTCCCTCTGATGGCGCCTCAAAAACTTCCGGCGGCGTCGAGAAGGCTGCGGCCGATGGGTCAAAAACCGCTACCGGGGCGTCAAACATTTCCGGCGGTGCGGAAAACATCTCCGGCGGTGCGGACGAAGTCGCGGCTGGCGTGTCGGCAACCTCCGGCGGGGCGGCAGGCGCCGGCGCGCTCGAAGACGCGCCCGATGCGCCAAAGACATCATCGGGGAAGTCCAGGCTGAGGGGCTCGTCACTGACGCCGACGGCGGGCAGCTCTTCGAGGTCGCGATAGAAACTCATCGTCGCGCTCCCTTAGCTGAAGAAGCCACGGCGCTTGGACGGCGCCTTGGTGGTCTGACCGGCGGTGTCATAGACATGGACCACCGTGTTCACGATAGCTTGGAGATCGGCCTTCATTGGCGAGCTCGCCCGCGGCAGCCGACGCTCTTCCAGGGCCAGGACCGGCAGGCCCTCATGCTCGGAGATGAGGCGGGCATTGTCGTCCCAAGCCACCGGCAGGATGGCCTCGGCCTCGAAGAACTCGAATTCCCGCTTGACCTCTTCGAGGGTCGGGGCATAGGCCGCGCCGCGCGGGCGCAGCATGTTGGCCACGATCACCCGCTTGCCACGCAGGACGCCATAGCGGCCCAGATTCGCCGAGTTGAGCATGCTCTGCATGGCCTGCGCCTCGGCCTCGATCTCGGAAGTCGAGCCGGCGTTGACCACAATGACCAGCAGATCGGCCCGGGCGATCGAGAGCCGGGCAAAGGGGGTGTAGCGGTTGATGCCGGTGTCGATGACCACATAGCTCCAGCCGGTGCGCGGGGCGACCAGGCTGTTGATCAACTCGTTGACCCACTCACGACGGGTGAGCAACGCGGCCATCGGCGAACCGGGGCCAGTGTCGTACTCCGACTGATCATAGACCCCGGGCAGCAGATCCAGGTGGTTGGGCTTCTCGATTAGGGGCAATACGGCGCTCTGCAGGGCGATGGGGTCGATCTTCTGGGTGGTGTTGTCATGGCGGATCTGGGTGGCCAGCCAGGACAGCCCCTTGGTCTTGAAGAGCTCCTCGCGATCCTGATAGGCGTCCCGTCCCCGGTAGAGGAGGTCCTTGAAGAAGCGATCGATGTGGGCCGAGTCGGCGTTGAGGTCGATCAGGATGGTGTTCTCGCCCGAGAGCGACAGCCCCCAAGCCAAGTTCGCCGCGATCGTGGTCTTGCCCACCCCGCCCTTGGTGGCATGGACCGCGATGACGCCGGTGCGTGGGAACAATCCTGTGCCGCTGTGCTTGTTGATGATCACCGTGCTGGTGGCGGGAGCCGCGTTCTTGCGGATCTCGGCCACGCGGGATGCCAGCTCGTCACGGGCGGACTGGAACTGGCTGAACATCTCAGCGCCATTGGCCTCGCGACGCAGGATCCAACGGATGTCCAGATCGTCAAGGGCCTTGCGCTCATTCTCGTTATCCGCGAGACCCATGACGATGAGCATCTTGCCGCTCATGGACACGGCCGACAGCTTGTCGATCTCGCTCTTGCGCATCTTTGCGGCCATCTCGCCACCGATGATCAGGAAGAGGTGGGGGATGTGCTCCTCTTTGGCACCCAGGCGCAAAGCGCCCTTGGCGTCCTCGAAGCTGCGAGCCACGAACTCGTCGAAGGCCACCGCGCCCAGGATGCCGCGCCCCTCGCGTGAGGATTCCAGGGTGCTGATAAGCTCTTCGCGCCGCTGCGGCTTCGAAGAGATCACCAGCGCCCAGCGCTGCTTGTTCGCCTGTCCGCTCGCCCCGTTGTCCGGTGCGACTATCGGTTCGTTAGCCATCTTGATCTTCCAATCCTCTTGCGCGATATCTTTGTGAAGGGGACCTTGGCGGTCATGAACAGGAGTAGTTTGTTCATGACCACCAGATCCGCTGGGATCTCCTTACTTGCTGGCGGCTGCGCTCGGCAGGCCCTGGATGCCGCTGGTGGGGGCAGCGCTGGCTCCCGTGATGGGCGGCAGACTCGAGCCCGGGGAGGCGCTGGCTCCGGGGACGCCCACCTGGCTGACGCCGTAGGTGGTGTTGAAATAGGTTTGATCGGTGATGACCGTGCTGGAGTTCGAGGTCACATCCGGCGCCGCCAGGGCGACCCGGACCGTGCCGTTGAGCTGCGCCCAGACCAAGTCTTGCGCCTGCTGCGGGGTGAGGTCCAGGACGAACGAGGTGCCGGTCGGGGCGGAAACGCCGCCGCCGGCGGCGGCCGAGTTGTTGGCGGGGTCGACCTGCGGGATGGCGTAGATCACCTTGGCCTCATACATGCGCCGCACGCTAGTTGCATCCGCGAAATAGACGTCCAGGTAGTCACCGGCGCGCACATAGGTGGTGGTGGGATCGCCGGTGATGACCACGGCGCGTGAACCGGCCGGCAGGATCTCGGTGAAGCGGTGGGCGTATTGCTGGCTGGTGATGTCGGTGTTGGTGTCGGTGACCCGATGGAAATAGACCGTGGAGTACTCGAGGGTATCACCTGTTAACAGCGGCCGCACGACCAGGGTGCCCAGACGCGCATTCATGTCATCGATGTTGGTGATGACGTTGGGCCCCGAGGGATCACCGGTGCCGGTGACCGTTTGAATGTCGTCGCTCGTCAAGAAGGAGCCCATCGGGACCTCTTTGGTGGCGATGAAGTAGGTATACTGGTGGTTCAAGCTTGTCATGACGTAGAAGACCGAGGCGAACACACCGATGATGGCGATAGCGCCCAAGATCATCGGGACATTCAGGGCCGAGGAGCGCTTGGCGCCGGAGCGCCCCGGCGCAGACATTGAAGATCGACGATTTCGTCGCAAGAAGGACATCACACTACTCCTATGACGCAGTGCCCCATTAGACTTTGAGGCAAGCCCGCAAAAACCGCACTGCTATGCTCTTTACAGACTCGCCAAGAAGGCGTATCTGTCAAATACTGGGGCGAATGTCCTGGTCCAGAGCTCATTTGGTCGTGCGCGCCTGCGCCCTTGGTCGCCTGGGATAGTCGTCAAGCGAGGTCAATTGGCTATGAAGTCACGCCAGCCGGAATCAAGCGTTGAGGCGCGCGTTGGAAGCCGGGACTCTAGGTCCCGAAGAAGTGCTCGATAGCCTTAATGACCTTGTCCAGCGCTCCGCCCGGGTCCTTAAAGAAGGTGCTCAGGCCAGAGCCGATCTGTCCACCGAAGAAGTAGATCACCCCAATGCCAATCAGGACGATGGCGAAGGTGACGATCAGGGTGAAAACCAGTCCGCCGCCCCCGCCCTCAAAGTCGCCACGATTGACCGCACTGGCGTCCACTCCCAGCACCACAGGGGTTCGTTCCGAGGCGTGCAGGTCGGTGAAATGCAGTGAGGGGGCATCATTGGGCTTGGTGGCATGGGCGTAGTCGAGGCCGGCAAGCCGGCTGGCCGCCGGATCTTGCGACTCGGTGACCGGCTCGAAGATCGGCGAGAAGGAAACGTCCTCGGGTAATGATGAGGGCATGGCGCTGGTATGGTCGGGCGCCGGCGGGAAGCGGCGGGAACGCCCGTCCTGATCCGGATCGGGAACCTCAGGGAAGGGCTCGTCGAACATGTCCAGATTCAAGGACAGATCATCCTGCGCGGAAGGTGTGGGCGACGTGGGGCGAGTCGCGACAGGGGCTGTCGCCGGACTGCCGGATTTGGCCCGTTGGGCACGCTTGGCCGCTTCCTCGAGCATATTTTTGAGCGGATTGCGTCGCAAGGCCTTGCCTGTGGCCAGGTTCTGGGGGACGGCGTCGGGGTCTTCCTCATCGTCCAGGCTCGGCGGAGCGACCTGGGCTTGCAAGTCCAGATCTGGTGTGGCGATGGGAAATCGCTCGTCGGGTGCCTCGATGTCTTGGTCGGGCGTAGCGGAGCGGAGTCCGTCTTGGTTTGCCGGAGCGGAGTCTGCTATTGCTGCGGGGGCGGTGATCGCCGGCGTGGTGTCGGCGTCGGGCACAATCGGGGCAACGATTGTGGGCTCGGCAATCGCTGTCTCCGGCTCGAGGTCGAGGTTGCTCAAATCCCCCAAATCAAAGCCGAACAGGTCTTGCTCAGGCTCGGACGCGTCTGGGGCGGCGCTATCTGTGGCCGGTGCTTCTGGAGAGGTCTGGGAGGATTCGGAGACTGAGGCATCCGGAAACACGTTCTCTGTCGGGCCGACAGCTTCCGCCCTATCTGTCGCTGCGTCGGAACGGAGAGAAGACGCTTCTGTGTTTTGCCCGAACTGGTCGCGGTAGCCTTCCAGCTCTTGACGGGCCTCGCGGACCCCTTCCTGCTGGACGTCGAGGAACTTGCGTGCCTCCTGGTTGCGGGCAATGGCAGCCTCGGCCAATTCGGCCCGTGCCTGGGTGGCCTGCTGCTGCGCGGACAGCGACGCCACGACTTCGTTGGCCTTGGCCAGCTCCGCCTGGGCGCGCTGGCTGGCGGTCTCCGCTTCAACCTGGGCCATTAAAGCGGCTTGTACCCGGGCCTCACTCGCAGCGTCGTCCTCGGTGCTGCGGGACAGTTTGGCGGCCTCGAGTTCAGCCGTCATCTCAGCAACCAGTTGATCGGCCTGCGCAGCCGTTGCCGACAGACCCAGGGCCTCGGTGTGCCAGCGTTCTGCTTCAGCCGTGGCTCGGGTGTGAGCTTGTGCGATATCGCGCAGGGCCGTTTCCGCCGCAGTCTGGGCGTCGCGGTCTTGCTGCTCGCGGGCAAGCAGGGCGCGCATGCGGGCGTCCACCTGGCGCTCCTTCTCCGCCACCCGGTCGAATTCCGTGCTGATGCGGGTGTCGGCGCGCCGGTTGACTTCTTCGGCCATCGATGCCGCCTGGTTCATCGCCTCGCTGATCATGGCCTGGCGCAAGCTCTCCATCTCGGAGCGCAGGGCCTCGCGGTCAGCCGTTATGCGCTCACGTTCCTGCGCGGTGCGGGTCTCCAGGGCGGCCTGGTCGTTGGCCACCGAGTTGCGCTTGGCCTCGGCCTCTAGTTCTGCGGCCTGCGCGGCGGCGGTGCGCTCGTCAGCGGCGGCCTTCTCGGCCCGGACCTCGCTCCACATAGTGTCGATGTCGGATTTGGCCTTGCCCCGCATGGACTCCAGTTCCACCAAGTAGGC
>Ga0182027_10010675_pt1 | contig 13029 bp, 13 predicted proteins | sample 712E1DmetaG_FD_121300 | JGI IMG/M metagenome (GOLD analysis project Ga0182027, IMG submission 121300) | Permafrost microbial communities from Stordalen Mire, Sweden - 712E1D metaG (Illumina Assembly) | ecosystem: Environmental > Terrestrial > Soil > Wetlands > Permafrost | place: Sweden...
CCGATATATACCAAGACTGAAAGAAATCTATAAAAAAGCCGGTAATCTAGGTCATGCGATACGACGTAAAAACCTGAAAGATAGATTCTAGATAGGCGTAACAAAGTTGCCCCCGTGGATTGAGCCTACGGGGGCAACTAAAATTTTCAGAGATCCGATAATATTATTGTATAATATTTTTAGTTTATTATTATGTCATTTGATGTCTATGCTTGCGGCGGCGCAGGATTCTTATATCCTTCCAATAACACCTTCGGAACTAAATTAATCAATTCGTCGACGGTTAATAATTTTCCGTGTTCCTGGATGATGGTCTTTGCCCGGGCTGATTCCGAGTAAATGGCAATATTAGGATAAGTGACATCAAAGACCTGGCCGTTAATATTAGCGGCTTCATCGGTACAGAGATAAACAACGAATGGTGCGACTGTCTCCGGGCCAGGGGGGTGCATTAACTCCTCATACCTTTCTCTGGTAATAAGCCCTGTATCCAAACGCTTCTGGAAACCGGCTTTTACATCTTCGCTGAGGGTAAATCGGGTTCCTGCAGTGGGAGCATAAGCGTTACAGGTTACACCATAACGCCCGATCTCTCTGGCAACTGCCCTGGTCAACCCGACGATACCGGCTTTAGCTGCCGAATAGTTGCAATGTCCCACTGCACCTAGCCAAGCTGTGGATGTAGTATTGATTATGCGTCCCCACTTTTGCGTTCTCATTAAAGAGGCGGCATGGTGGATGCAGTTGAAAGAGCTTTTCAAATAAGAATCGATGGACAAATCCCAGTCTTCTTCCGTCATATTCCAGACCATTTTGGCGGCATCGGAACCGGCATTGTTCACAACAATATCGATTCTACCAAAATTACTCAAAGCGGTCTGGATGGCTTGTTGGGCTTCTTTAAAATCAGATACACTGCCGAAAAAGGGAACAGCCTCCCCACCGGATGCTTTTATCTCAGCAGCTACTGTTTCCGCATCCCCGCCCTGAGTTCCCGGTTTACGATTATTAGTCACCACTTTTGCGCCTTCAGCAGCTAGTGCTATTGCGACTGCTTTACCAATTCCCTGACCTGACCCGGTGATGAGAGCTACCTTACCTTTTAACTTACCAGTCATAAAAACCCTCCTTCTTTATATTTGTGGTATAGGCTCGAAGAAATATATGTGTTTTATTACCTGAAAGTACGCATAAAAATCATTATTTGTCTCATAATAACATATGAATGCAAAATCTGCCAATACAAAAGGACGGCCTTAAGCCGTCCTTAATGTTTTTCACAACGAATTATACTAAAATTAGAGAACAAATTAAACCGATATAAACCCTCCGAAATCTCAGAAAGGATGCTTCAGCCAACTTCAAGTATTAATTCTCTTCGTTTTTGCTCCAATCTTCCTCTTTAGCTCGCATACCCACGGGCACCAGCGTCTTTAGCTCCCTTAATTCTCTGCGATAACTACACTGCAAGCATTGCTCGAACCACCCGTCCATATCCCGGTCAATGAACAGGTCACCACCGCAACGACTGCAACTCTTTAATTTCCAATGTAACATGTTATTCACCCCCTTTCTCACATCCCACTTCTCCCAGTCACAAATGAATTTTATAGAAATTGTTGCATAATGTATGTGATAATCGTCTCATTCCCGGGGAATAATTGAAACATGTGCAAAAAAAGCGGGAAAACAGGAAAAGCTATATAAAAAACAGATTGCTTCTAATCTTCTTCAAAAACGATTTCAAAAGAACAGGTTAGAGCGCCGGTTGGGCATACAGCTTCACAAGCCGTACACCAATGACAATCTTCAGTCTCGATAATAGTGGCCTTATTTTTAACTAATAAGATAGCTCCGCAACTGCAAACACTGATGCAAAGCCCGCAAAGATTACACTTCTTCTGATCAATTGACGGCATTTCAACCAATTGAATAAGCCTCCGTATAATTGTAATTTAATCGATATCGGTACATTTGTCTGTAACCTTTGTCTCACCCGGATTCCGCTACTATCTCCTCAAGTGATTTTTTATCCGTTATTACAATGCGATGACGCTCTAACCTGATATATCCCTGTTCTTCCAGCGATTTTAATGAGCGCGCTACAACTTCCCTGGCCGTGCCAGCCATTGCTGCCATTTCTTGCTGGGTAAGATGGTCATTTATGCCGGCTCCGTCAACAGCATGTTCAAGTAAGATTTTAGTTACTCTGCCAAGGACATGCCGGAAGGATAAATCTTCAACCAGAGCGACAAGTTGCCTCATCCTGCCAGCTAAAACTTTACTCGTATTTAGAGCGATTTTAGGATATTGTTGCATCATGGTTTGTAGTTTCTCTTTTTTTATACCGTAGATAGTAACCGGTCCAAGAGCCTGCGCACTAACCGGATTTGAACCACTATCAAAAATAGGAATATCGTTGAGTGCTTCCCCGGGACGGGCAATACTGAGAATTTGCTCTTTCCCCTGCGCGGACATTTTAAATACCTTGACAGCACCGGCAGCGACAAAGAACAAAGTATCTGACAAATTCCCTTCCAGCAGAATTACCTCGCCCCGTTGAACTGTTTTCTCGGAAAATAACGATTTGATAGCTTCCAGTTCAGCGGTGTTCATCACCGCGAAGTATGGTATCGATTTGAGAAATGTTACATCAATGGTCATTGTTTTGTATCAGTTATTTATCATATTCCAGTAATATGTCAGATTATATCAGCTTCTGAAAATATGAGCAATACGGCGGTAAACTGAATTGGAACTGTTGCGAATGAACATTCTCTCCGACGCCCGTATCGGGATAAACCCAAGTTAGATGTTACGGGTATGGATATTCATTATATATAAGCATTTTCGCCGCAAGCGGCTGTTTATTGGACGCTGATGGAGAATAACATGTTAACGAATACCATCACTATAGTTTTTAAAAAGCGATATCAGCGTACTGGAATTGCGGGGAGATCCAACGTGTTGTTATTATGCACCCTAGAGTTCAATTTGTAACTTATACGATGTGTTGGTTATTTTTTAAGATAATTATTTCACAACATCCTTTCCAAAACAAAGTTTTAAAGTGCTTAGATGATTATAGGTTGAATAGAAATTCAAGTCCCCAGTCATTGTCTGTAATTTATAGCCGTAATAGCCGCCTATAGCGGCATCTTCAAGGTTATAAACTTCCATTCGGATTTTACGTATTGTGGAATTATCGATAGCAAAATTACCCCTGGTTTCCTGTAAAATATGATCCGGGCTTAAATTTTTGTAATGATCAGGGAAGTGATTTTCTGCGAACACTGACGCTTTCCATTTACCGAAAAAGCTTTTGTGTTCATAATCCATTTTTACGCGTGCTTCCTGCATTACGATGTTCGTTATCTCAGAGGTGCTTCTGGCAAATATACTTCGCCGTTCTGAGACAATCAGGGTATATGTTTCCTTTATACGAGAAGAGTTGATTATCCAAATATCGGGTAAAACAAATTTTACTGTTTCGGCGGGATAACCCGGTTCGGGATTCCGGTAAACCGGCGCAAACGACGGAACATTTTGATATACAGGCGTCCCTGGAGAAGTTGAAAGAAAAGCCTGGTTTAATCCAGGTGCGGGAGGTTGAAGTTCGATCCCGCAGGACGCGCAGAATTTTTGAATAGCCTGAACCGGTTGACCGCAATTAGCACAGAATGCCATACAGGTCTCCTCTTAGAAGATGTAGTTACTTAGCGCCAAAGGCGCGGTAAGGGATGGCGGGTTCGATAACAACCTGACCCGCACGTGTAATTCCATAAACAAACTCAGGATGCGTGATATTGACGCTGTCTATCCATTCCGCCGGTTTCCCATCCGCATCTTCTACCATCAGGTAAATTGTCCAGCTGTCCCCGTTATAGCGCAGGCGGTTAACCGGTACGTTTACAGTTTCCAGCTTAGTGCCCTGAAAAATTTGCTGCATATTCGCATACCAGGTTTCATTATATGGCGGCTTACCGCCGGTTATTTTAATGCTAAATTGAACTGTTGCTAAAGGATCTTGCAATTGAGATAGATCTGTCGGTCCTGTGAAGCTGGTAATCACCGGATAACCGTTATCGGTCGTTTTAGTAGTCGTGGTAGTTGTTTCGGCTTCGTAGATGACATTAACATATTGAAAGTCAATATATTTAGGGCTGCCGTCGATAATGCCTCCAATGTAAATTCCGAGTTTATTATTTCCCGGCTGCAAGTCGTAATTTCCCTTGCCGTCAACTTGAAGCCTTACGCCGTCTTTGAAAACCATCAACCCTAATTGTTCCTGTCCTTGGGGAACTGCGACTAAGGAAATAGCATCAAACGGTGTTTTTATGCCGTCGGTTAAAGGAACCAACTTACCCTTGTCATTGTAGTATTGTAGTGTATATACGGGGAATTCATCGTTACCGATTGTTTTGTTTTTAAATTCCGTCCAGAGTGCGGCCATTTTGTCCCAAGGCACCACTGTGGTTTTTGCATAGTATTCGATGCTGTCGTAGGCTGTTCCCTTTCCTTGAGCAATTGCATCGGCGTTAGCACCGGAATTATATGGTTCAAGTTTACCGTTAGCATAGACAATCCGGCGTTCGGTATTACCGGGATAATTAGGATCGGCGATATAAAGAGCACCTTCGTTAACGCGGTAGCAAATTACGCAATGGCCGCTCCCACTGTTTGTCTTATCCAACCCCACCAGTTGAGTTTCATTGGTGGCCTGAATAGAATAGGCAAAACATTCCCAAGTCATCTCATCACTGAGACCAAGCGGAATATCCACTACTTTCCATTTCGCATTATCTTGGACGTACATTTTCCCCCTGACATTCATCCAGAAGTCATTCGCCTTTTTACTCATAACATCCTGTACAACCGAACTGAACCGGTAACCAAGAGAATCGTCCTGCCATAAATCCGGTGTTGCCGGGTCGTCACCGTTGTTATCGTAGCGGCCGTAGAGGTGGGCACTACTGCCGTCCGGTTGGACGCAAAGTACCACATGGCAGCCAGCGATTGCCCTTCGCAGTGCCCATTCGGAGCGAGATAAGAGCCGCGATTTACAAATTGCCAATCGTCCACTCCGGGTTTGAAGTGAGAATCAATATCATTTTTCAGCAGCGCTTTGGAAATCATGCTGAGAAACAGGTCGCAGAAATGGGAGGTCGCAATTGTGACGGAATCCGCATCCGCAGCCACCATGGGCACGCCTTCCAGTTGTTTGGTTTTTGCGTCATAGATAAAGGCCATTGCAAACTGATCGGCCGGTATTTTGGCCGGGATCCGGACATACAACAACTCAGTCGATTTGACCCCACCGTTGTCGATAGTAATCAAGGGTGTGATGGGATTAATATCGCTGCCGAAGGTCTGATTGGTTATCGGCGCATAAGATACCTTGAAATTGCTGCTGGCGGTGTAAGAATTGGCGGGCACATCCATAACAAAACCGTCCAGAGGGTCACCCGGTTTGGTCACGGAAATCATACCACCTGCCGTAGTTAGCGTTTGAGTAACCGCGTCCACTTTGGCGCCGGTTGTAATATTTCCGGTGCGGGGCGGCGGGTGCGGACTGTTGTTCTGTTTGGTGGAAGTTTTAATTCCACAGGAATAACCGCCCAGGATTAAAGATAAAATTAAAATAATTGACAGCATTAAGTAACCGGCTTTTTTGTACATCTAGACTCCTTAGAGTATCCAACGTAATATCTAATGAAGTAACTGTAACCCAAGGCATAAACTTCGTCAAGTTGGTGAAATGTCCATGACCTTGTTCCGGGTACTACAGTTTTTAGAGAGTAACGTCAATCGGAAAAAAGATGTAATATGTGTATTGGCTTTCTGTGATATATTGAAATACGCAAACCGGTTACATCAGAAGTCGGAGTCTGCCAACAATTAATAAAAACCTCTAAATTGAAAGTGACAGTTGCTTAACCACTTTCCCCGGTAATTGCTTTATTTTCGCTTAAAGTCCCTTCTTTATTAAGCTTATCTAGCAAAGAAAGAACTTCCTCATCTTGGGGTATGTCACTCGGTAAGTCCGCATAATGCATTAAGCGAATTTTACCTTTTTTATCTATCACTGCCAGAGCGGGTAAACGACCACCTTTTAGTAGTTTGAATTGCTGGTTATAAAGCTTAGCGATCTCATGCTCGGGATCAGGTATTCCGATAAATGGCATTTGGTGTTCATGCCACCATTTTGTAAAAGAATCGGAGTCTTCCGGTCCTACGGTGATAATTTCAGTATTACTATCTACGAACTTCTGGTAATCCTGACGCAACTGCGCCATATGTCTTCTGCAATGAGGTCAAAAGAAGCCCCGGTTAAAAACCAGTACTACGTTCTTAATGTCTTTATAATTTGAAAGTTTTATTAAACGACCTTCGCTGTCACTGGCTTCGAATTCAGGTGCAGTGGGTGTTTGATTTTCAGCTACCATCGGTTTATATCTCCTTTTTCAAATTTGTGACTAGGATCTCATGAATATAGCTATTTTGGTAATCTGCGCAAATAACGGTGCGCCGCGAGTGCCGCCTTGGCACCTTCGCCGGCAGCAATAACGATCTGTTTTTCCGGCACGGTTGAGACATCACCAGCAGCAAAGAGACCGGGTATCTCCGTTTCGCATGCAGCATTAATCGGAACTTCCCCAGCCTGATTTAATTTTATTAAATCCCTCACCATATCCGAGTTAGGAACTAATCCGATTTCGATAAATACGCCAGTGACATCCAGTTGCTTACTGCTGCCTGTTTTAATATCTGTAACCACGATACCTTCAACTGTACCCTCACCGAGTATTTTTTCCGTCTGATATTCCTTATAAATTGTCAGATTTTTTGCCTCTATCACTTTTTTTATCAATATGGGATCCCCCGTAAGCGGCGTCACCGAGACCATATCGACATGTTCCGCAACTTTCAATAAATCTAAAGCAGCTTCGAGGGCAGAATTGCCACCACCGATAACAGCAACTTTTTGACCCGTATAATCCGGGGCATCGCATGTGGAGCAGTATGTTACCCCATGTCCCATGAGTTCCGTTTCTCCCGCGATACTCAATCTGCGAGGGCGTTTGCCGCTGGCTAAAATGACTGATTGCCCTTGAAATTTTTCTCCGGAATCGGCCGTAACTTCAAAACCACCATTTATCTTTTTGACTTGCATTACATTTACCCCGATTTTTTTGACAACGGGAAACTGATCAACTTGTTTTTGAAATCTGTCAATCAATTCGTCACTTTCAATGACTTGATAGCCCATGTAGTTTTCAACGCTACTTGTCCACATTACCTGCCCACCAACGTCCTTGGCAATAAGAAATGTATTCAATAATTTGCGAGCAGAGTAAACCGCTGCCGTCAGACCCGCGGGACCGCCACCAATAATAATTATTTCGTACATAAAATCCTCCGAAATTATCTGTTCTTTGCTACTGCCTGTCATTACAACTCCCAGACTGATCTTTGAAGTATTATTATTTATTAAATATATTATATATAAAATATATGCAATATTAATTAAATTGTCGGGACATCTATTACATATTTATAACAAATGTAAGATTTGTTTTTTGCACATTTATATCAATTCCAATATTCAGGCCAATAACTGGATAATAATCGAGAAATAATCGCCAAATGAAAACAAATGACGCCCAAATGAATGATGGACGATCCAAGATTAAAAGACAAACTTGTTGGCAATCTTTTACTTAATAAAAACAGGGCGAGTTTTCACTGGGAAAACAATATATTTTGTCCCAATTGTGGAAATAAGGTAAACCAAGCGGAAAGCCAAAAAGTCGAACAACGGCGTCAGCGGACGATTCCCGTTCATGATGATATACCGGTCCTGAGAATAAAATATCTCAAAAGGAAAGGCCATCCGTGTTCAAGGTGGCCCGGAACAAAACGCTTATCAAGGTATCAGAATATTATTATTCCATCATCCAACTTGGTGGAGTTATTGTTTGAAATTATGTTCTTTTAGTAATAGAATAGGTTACCGCCAAAGAGTAAATTGTGTGCAATTTTAGTTTAAGGAGATCAGTATGGAATTTCGCAGATTAGGCAAGTCTGGTTTAAAAGTTTCGGAAATCGGTCTAGGCGGCAGCAATTTCGGTTCACGCATCGGTGAAGAGACATCGATGGAGGTGATTCACCAAGCTTTAGATGCCGGTATCAATTTCATTGATACAGCCGATGTTTATAGCGAGGGACATTCCGAAGAGATCATAGGCAAGGCCATAAAAGGCCGACGCTCCGGCGTGATTGTTGCCACTAAATTTGGCAATCCTACCGGACAGGGACCAAATGACTCGGGAGCCTCATATAACCACGTTATGGAAGCGGTTGTAGCCAGTTTAAAGCGCCTTAATACCGAATATATCGACCTTTACTATGTTCATCTGCCAGACCCAACCACGCCGATCGAAGAAACCTTGGGGGCACTGGATAACTTGATTAAAACCGGTAAGGTGAGATACATTGGCTGCTCCAATTTTACTGCCTGGCAGCTTTGCGGAGCCTGGTGGACTTCCAGAATTAATCATCTGGCGCCTTTCGTGGCGATCCAATCTCACTACAACCTGCTGGAACGAAGTATTGAATCGGAATTGGTGCCTTGCTGTGAAAGCTATGGCATCGGGATAATTCCCTATTTCCCCCTTGCCCGAGGATTCCTGACCGGGAAATACAAACGCGGCCAGCCAGCCCCGGCCGGTAGCCGCCTCGGGAATGAGCAAAACGCACCGCCGCCTCGCCTGCCCAATATGCCCCGCATGCCACTGCCAGTACTAACTGATTCTAACTTTGAAAAATTAGAGAAATGGCAGAAATTTGCTCAAGCCCATCATCACTCAATGGAAGAACTAGCGATGGCCTGGTTACTTTCTCATTCCTATATAGATTCGGTCATTGCCGGAGTAAGTAAACCCGAGCAGGTATCAGCACATATACTCGCCGCGGAATGGAAACTATCAGAACAAGATTTGATCGAGTTGGGATGAATGGGCAGAAAGTTCAGCTTAAATAATTCAGTCTCTTGCATTTAGAATAAACCAACTTTTTTATGTAAAGCACGATGTTTTTTAAAAATACAAATATTATTTACAACTATTTACCTCTTGAAATCCGAATTATTGTGCTATATTGTGTAACTTTAAAAAGTAACGCTTACATGTTCAGATAGGTAAAATATTGACACCAGCTTCTTGGTTTAATATGATAAGACTTTGTAGGGTCTCAGCGGGTTCGCGGAACTTGTCTCTCTAGGTTCTTTACCTCCCCTCCTCAGTTGCCCGAAAGATAAATGAATAAAACAAGATTACAACGTGCAGTTTTTCAAAGCTGCATTTATAATATTCTGAAATCCAGACCACAGCAGTAGCCGATAACTATAATGATGATGAATTTTCTATTTGTCTGTGGTCTTTGCATGTTCTTTGGGGCTGCTCTGTTTCAGACTGTCTTTGCCGCCAAAGCCTCTGTTGTTGTCCGGCGTTTCAGTCTCTGGGCGATGCTCAGTGCCAATTTACTTTTTCTGTTATTCTCTCTAAATATTGTCCTCCGTGACAGCACATTCTCTGTCAATCTCTACCAGTTAACAGATATTTTGCATTTTTCTTTCTTCGTTGACCGTCTGGCGGCCTTCTTCATGATGATTATCTCGTCGGTATCTGCCATAGCCTGTTTATATTCACTCGGTTATATCGAGCATCACGCCTCCAATACCGATAAAAATTTCCTGGTTGCAATGATGAGCTTATTTATTATTGCGATGCTGCTGCTCGTCGCCTCGGACAACACTTTCTCTCTATTATTCTTCTGGGAAATCATGTCGCTCACCTCCTTCTTCATGGTGATGTTCGAGCGAAAAAAAGCGGATACACGGAAGTCCGCGTTATTCTATTTTGTGATGACACAAATGAGCACCACTTTCCTGATGTTCGGCTTCATTGCAATTTACCATATCACAGGCTCTTTTGAAATAACCGCTATACCTGTTGTATCTCCATTCTTGAAAGCGGTTATCTTTCTGTCACTTTTCATCGGCTTCGGGATTAAAGCCGGCGTGATGCCGTTTCATAAATGGCTGCCTTACGCCCATTCGGCCAGCCCTTCCAACATCTCGGCTTTGATGTCCGGGGTGATGATTAAGGTTGCCATCTATGGACTCGTCCGGTATCTGGTTTTCGTGCTCACCCCCGACCGCTGGTGGGGCGTGATGGTTCTGCTTTTCGGTTCCTTCTCCGCCTTACTGGGTATTATCTACGCGCTGAAAGAACATGACATTAAAAAATTGCTGGCTTATTCCAGCATAGAAAATGTTGGTATTATTCTCATCGGAATCGGGCTGTACCTGATTTTCCAGAGCTACGGTTTCTACGATTTAGCAATGCTGGCCTTAATCGGCGGCCTCTTCCATTCTTTGAATCATGCCCTTTTCAAGAGTTTGCTTTTCCTGACAACCGGCTCTGTCGTCAATGCCACAGGCACACGGGATATTGAAAAGATGGGCGGGCTGATGAAAGTAATGCCTTATACCGGCTTTCTGTTCCTCGCAGGTTCGGCCGCTTTGGCTGCCCTGCCGCCTTTCAATGGTTTTGTCAGTGAATTGATGATTTTTCAGGCATTCATGCAATCATTTATTATCGGTAATCCGTTCCTGAAAATAATGTTGTTCCTGGGACTTTCCCTGTTTGCGCTGACCAGCGCGCTGGCGGCAGCCTGTTTTGTAAAAGCTTTCGGCCTGATATTCCTGGCAACACCACGTTCCGAAGAAGCCCGCAAAGCCAAAGAAGTATCGCCATCGATGATTGCCGGCCCGGCGATTCTGGCAGCGGTCTGTTTACTGGTCGGGATTTTCTCATTCCAGATTTTCAGTTCCTTAGGTTTTAATCTCCCCATCCCCAACCTGATGCTCATCGGTTTGAGTCTGGTTGTCACATTGGGACTGGTCTGGTCGTTCATGCGACTGGTCAGCAACCGTTCAACGCGAACCAGCGAAACCTGGGGATGTGGTATCACATCGCAAAACAGCAACATGGAATATACCGCCTCCGGTTTTTCCGAGCCTATTTTGACGATTTTCCGTCCCATTTACCGCACCAAGAAAAAGAACGAACGTAGCTTTAACGATGCCGGAAAAAGTATTTTTAAAGAAGGCAACGCAGAAATTCAGACATTTAAGGTATTTGAAGAACGCATTTATCTGCCGATTGCGCATTTTATCCAGAGGCTTTCGAACTATATCTCCAACCTCCACGATGTTGACCTGGATACCTATATCCTCTATTCTTTCGCCGCCATTGTGATTTTAATACTGGCAGCAGGATGGTTAATCTAGACGATGTCATTTTTAATTTACGCCTTACTGAACACCGTCTTTATCATTTTGATTTCACCTTTGTTCGTGAGTCTGATTAAAAAAGTGAAGGCTTTTTCACAAGGCAGGCAAGGGCCCCCGCTGTTACAAACATACTATTCGCTGTCTAAACTGCTGAAGAAAGAAACTGTTTATTCCACGAATACGTCGATGATAATGAGAGTCACCCCCTACATCAACATTGTGTGTATACTGGTGGCTTCTTTATGCGTGCCAGCGGTGTATATCCCCGGTATGGCGGCAGGTTTCGGTAATATCATCCTCTTCTTATATTTACTGGTTTTTGCCAAATTCTTTATGGCGCTGGCAGGATTGGATGCCAGCAGCACATTCGGCGGTATGGGCAGTTCCCGGGAAATGACGGTTTCCGCCGTCATCGAGCCGGTAATTATTATTGTCTTTACGGCGCTGGGATTATTGCTAAAAACCACTAACCTCTACGAAATGTTCAGAACGTCACTGCAATCTTCACTATTTATTAATCCGTCAACTCTACTCATCTCGTTATCATTGTTCATTATTCTGATTGTTGAGACCGCCCGGATTCCCGTGGATAATCCGGAAACACATCTGGAACTGACGATGATACATGAAGCGATGATACTGGAGTATTCCGGACCGAACCTGGCGCTGATGGAAATGTCCCACGCCGTCAAGCAGACAGTCCTGATGGCCGTGCTCATCAATATTCTCATTCCCTGGGGACTGACGACAGCGCCTAATATACTTACGGTCTCAATATCAATAATCGCATTTGCTGTCAAAGGTGTAATTCTGGCCGTTGCCGTAGGCTTTTTTGAATCTATGTTTGCCAAATCACGCTTGTTTCGCCTGCCTAATCTGTTTATGTTGGCGTTTTTCTTCTCATTTTCAACGATTTTGTTCGAGTTACTGAAATGATGAATTTGCCGATTCTGGATGACATTACTAAAATATTGTTCGTGCTGATTCTAGCAACAGCGGTGCTGATTATCACCGTGCGCACGCTTTCTTCCCTCTTTAATGTTTATTCACTTCAATCCTGGTTTATCGCTGCCGTTGCATTTGTGTTATATCTGAAAAACGGCAGTGTTGTGCTTTTATCGCTGGCGATATTGACCGTGGCCAGTAAGGCGTTTCTAGTACCGTTTGTAATGCGGCGTATTCAAAAATCGATGCATATCAAACGAGATTTGGAATTCCGTTACCTGACGCCCATCGGTTCGATACTGGTCGGCACAGCCATGATTTTCCTAGTCTATTGGTCTTTTTCCAAGTTTATACCGACATTATCAACTGAGGAATTGTTTTTCCCCGGTGCTGTAATTGGTGTCTCTTTAGCTTTGATGGGCATGATGGTCATTTTCACCCGTAAAAGGATGATTACCAAAATCCTCGGCTATTTAACTATGGAAAACGGCGTCCTGCTCTTCAGCCTTTTTATTGCCGAACTCCCTTTCATTATCGAACTACTGATTGTCATTGACCTTGTGATGTTAATCGTTCTGGCAACGGTGCTGGCTTTTGGTATCGATTCCAGTATCGATGAATTTCATACCAAATTAAACTCTTTCACGTTATGGTTTAAGGAGTAATCGGACAGATGTTACTGGCTTATGTAATATCCGGATTAGTAATCATGGGTTTTATGTTGC
>Ga0182027_10010677_pt1 | contig 13027 bp, 10 predicted proteins | sample 712E1DmetaG_FD_121300 | JGI IMG/M metagenome (GOLD analysis project Ga0182027, IMG submission 121300) | Permafrost microbial communities from Stordalen Mire, Sweden - 712E1D metaG (Illumina Assembly) | ecosystem: Environmental > Terrestrial > Soil > Wetlands > Permafrost | place: Sweden...
ACTACCTTGCCGTAGACCTCATTTATTACCTGGGCCAGACCGGCATATATAGCAGAAGCTCCGCATATTATTCCTTCATAACCGGCAATTTTCCCGATTGTGCTGGAGAAACTTGCGGCACTGACGGCGGTCGCATCTCTGATGCATAGGAGGAAGAAGAGGACAAACAGCGTACCGAAGACAACCTGCAGCGCCCGGTTCAACCTTAAAGTTCCGACGAACATTACCAGGGTGAACAAGCCCCACATAAAGAAATATGATGCCGTCGCGGTTTTATCCGGCTTGTCGTAACCCGAAATCATAAAAAGAGCGACCAGCGATAGCCAGAACAACCCATATGAAGTGAAGGCAGTGGCGCCGAATGTATTCCCTTTTTTCCATTCCTGAATACCGGCAATGATCTGAGCGATGCCGCCGTAGGCTAAACCCATGGCAAGTATCATTGTATTAAATCCGAAATATCCCGCGTTATGGAGATTCAAGAGGACCGTTGTCATCCCGAATCCCAATAAACCGAGCGGGGCAGGATTACTGGTAGTATCCTTGATCTTTGTCACGGTTTCATTCTGCTGCATTTACGCCTCCAACTATAATTTAAAAACAATATCCATTTGAACTTGTAGCGATTTTACAATATACCGCATGTTTTGTAAAGCTAATTTTCCCGTTGCAGCATCTGTTTTTTTACTTACTTTTCGTTCAAAATGCTTATTGTTGATATCTTGATTGTTCCAATCATTGACATTAGTCCTCTTGATTTAATATGATAAGATTTTATAGGGTCTCAGCGGGTCCGCGGAACTATAATTCTCAAGGTTCTTAACCTCCCCTCCTCAGTGCCCCGGTAAATAAATGATAAAAACAAGAATACATCGTGCAGTTTTACAAGGCTGCATTTATAATACTCAGCCAATCAGACCACAGCACTAGCCGAAGACTACTAAAATGATGAATTTGCTATTTATCTGTGGTCTTTGCGTGCTTTTTGGGGTAACACTTTTTCAGACGGTGTTAGTGACCAAAGCTTCAGCTGTTACCCGGCGTTTCAGCCTCTGGGCAACACTTTGCGCCAGTTTGTTATTCCTCGCTTTCTCGCTGGGTATCGTACTGCGCAACACAACATTCACTTTCAATCTCTATCAACTGACCGGTACCTTGCACCTTTCCTTCGCGGTCGACCGGCTGGCGGCTTATTTCATGATGATAATCTCGCTGCTGTCAACCACGGTATGTTTTTATTCCCTTGGGTATGTGGAGCACCACGGCAGCAATACCGGGAAAAACTTCCTGGTAGCAATGATGAGTTTATTCATCCTTTCGATGCTGCTGCTTGTTGCCTCCGATAACACTTTTTCGCTGCTGTTCTTCTGGGAAACAATGTCGTTGACCTCATTCCTGATGGTGATGTTCGACTACGACAAAGCAGACACGCGAAAATCCGGGCTGTTTTATTTCGTGATGACGCAGTTAAGCACGGTTTGCCTGATGTTCGGATTTATCGCTATTTACCATGTCACCGGCTCTTTTAGTATCGCCTCGGTTAACGTTGTCTCTCAATTATTTAAAGCTTTCATTTTCCTCTCACTTTTTATTGGCTTCGGGATTAAAGCCGGTGTGATGCCTTTTCACAAATGGCTGCCGTATGCCCACTCCGCCAGCCCCTCAAATATTTCGGCTTTGATGTCCGGCGTGATGATAAAAGTAGCAATCTATGGATTTGTCAGATATCTGGTTTTTGTGCTTACCCCCGACCCCTGGTGGGGCGTGATGATCCTGATTTTCGGCACATTCTCTGCTTTGCTCGGCGTGATTTATGCGCTGAAAGAACGGGACATCAAAAAATTACTGGCTTATTCCAGCATTGAAAATGTCGGCATTATTCTTATCGGTATCGGACTTTACCTGATTTTTCAGAGTTACGGTTTCACCGATTTAGCGATGCTGGCGTTGATTGCCAGCCTTTTCCACTGCCTCAATCACGCCCTTTTCAAGTGTCTGCTGTTCCTGACCACAGGTTCGGTAGTTAACGCTACAGGTACACGGGATATTGAAAAAATGGGCGGCCTGATTAAAGTCATGCCTTATACGGGGGTTATCTTCCTGGTTGGCTCTGTTGCCCTGGCAGCTCTGCCGCCTTTCAACGGTTTTGTCAGCGAATTAATGATATTTCAGGCCTTCCTTCAGTCTTTTATTATCGGTAACCCGTACCTGAAAATATTATTATTCCTCGGACTTTCTCTCTTTGCCTTGACCAGCGCCCTGGCGGCCGCCTGTTTCGTGAGGGCATTCGGCATGATATTCCTGGCGGCGCCGCGTTCGGAAGAAGCCGGAAAAGCCAAAGAAGTTTCCCGGTATATGCTCGCCGGACCGGCTGTTATTGCAACAATATGTTTGCTGCTCGGCATTTTCTCGTTCCAGATATTCTCATCGCTGGGCTATACATTGCCTATCCCCAATATGATGATGATTGGATTGACACTGATAGTGACATTGGGACTGGTCTGGCTGATCATGCGGTTTGTCAGCAACCGGACCAAACGGACGAGTGAGACCTGGGGGTGCGGCATCACATCGCAGAACAGCAAAATGGAATACACCGCTTCCGGGTTTTCAGAACCGATTCTCACGATTTTCCGTCCCATTTACCGGACGCAGAAAAAAGTAGAACGGACTTACGAAGATGACGGGAAAAGTATCTTTAAAGACGCCAAAGCCGAAATCCAGACTTTCAAATTATTTGAAGAAAGGATTTATTTACCGATAGCACACGCCGTGCAAAGATTATCAACCTACATCTCCGACCTGCACGATGTCGACCTGGACACCTATATTCTTTATTCTTTCGCTGCCGTAGTGATTTTAATCGTGGCAGCAGGGTGGTTTATTTAAACGATGCCGTTTATTATTTACGCGTTATTGAATACCGCCTTTGTCGTCCTGATTTCACCTTTATTCATTAGCCTGATTAAAAAAGTGAAGGCTTACTTGCAGGGCAGACAGGGGCCGCCTTTGTTTCAGACATATTATTCACTGTCTAAACTGCTCAAGAAAGAGACGGTTTATTCCAACAACGCGTCGCTGATAATCCGGATAACCCCGTACATCAACATCGTGTGCGTAATCGTGGCATCGCTGTTCGTGCCGATTGTCTTTATCCCGGGCATGTCTGCCGGCTTCGGTAATGTGATTCTCTTTTTATACCTGCTGGTTTGCGCCAAATTCTTCATGGCGCTGGCAGGACTGGATGCCGGCAGCACCTTCGGTGCCATGGGCAGTTCCAGGGAGATGACATTTTCTGCCGTCATCGAACCGGTAATTATTATCGTTTTTGCGGCGTTGGGTTTATTGTTAAAAACCACCAACCTTTATCAGATGTTCGCCACCTCGCTGCAGTCTTCGCTGCTGATCAACCCGTCTACATTACTCATTTCACTTTCGCTGTTCATTGTCCTGATTGTTGAGTCTTCCCGGATTCCGGTGGACAATCCTGAAACACACCTTGAATTGACGATGATACATGAAGCAATGCTGCTGGAATATTCCGGGCCGGACCTCGCCATGATGGAGATTTCCCACGCCGTCAAGCAAACGCTGTTGATGACCGTACTGATCAATGTTCTGTTCCCGTGGGGACTGACCGCGAAACCTACCATGCTTTCTGTCTCGATATCGATAGTCGCGTTTATTGCCAAAGGCGCGCTTTTGGCCACCGCAGTCGGCATTTTCGAGTCGCTATTCGCAAAATCACGTCTTTTCCGCCTGCCGAATTTATTTATGCTGGCATTCTTCTTTTCATTTTCAACAATTCTTTTCGAGTTATTAAAATGATGAATTTACAACTCCTGAATGACATCACAAAAATACTGTTCGTGCTGGTCATGGCGACCGCCGCTCTGATTATTACTGTGCGGACGCTGTCTTCGCTTTTTAACGTTTATTCCATTCAATCCTGGTTCATTGCCGCGGTGGCTTTCGTATTGTACTTAAAAAACGGCAGCGTCGTGCTTTTACTGCTGGCGATATTGACTGTCGTCAGTAAGGCTTTCCTGGTATCGTATGTGATGCGGCGGATTCAAAAATCGATGCACATGAAACGCGATTTAGAATTCAGGTATCTGACACCAATCGGTTCGATACTGGTGGGGACCGCTTTGATTTTTCTGGTCTATTGGTCGTTTTCCAGGTTTTTACCGGTGCTTTCATCTGACGGGCTGTTTCTTTTCGGCGCGGTAATCGGTGTTTCGCTGACATTGATGGGCATGATGGTCATTTTCACCCGAAAAAGAGTTATTACAAAAATTCTGGGCTACTTAACAATGGAAAATGGCGTCCTGCTTTTCAGCCTCTTTATCGCGGAACTACCCTTTATTATCGAGCTGCTGATCATCATCGACTTGGTAATGCTGATCGTGCTGGCAACCGTGTTGGCTTTTGGTATTGATTCCAGCATTGATGAATTTCACAATAAATTAAATTCTTATGTCATGTGGTTTAAGGAGTAATCGGATTGATGTTAGCGGCTTACCTGATATCCGGCTTATTGGTAATGGGCTTTATGTTCCTGCGTTTTTCCCTCTCATCGAAACGCGCCGATTACCTTAACACCCTGGCAATAGCGCATTCGGTAATTTATCTCATATTGACCGTCGTCACCCTGATTTATCTGCCTCAGCCGTCATTTTTCTTCAACCGTTATTTAATGGTGGACCCGCTTTCAGTTTATGAAGTGCTGATTGCCTGCGTCATTTTTCTGCTGGCATCATTGTATGCCCGCGGTTATGTCCGCCGTTTAGTCCAGTCCGGCGAAATCGAAGTCCGGGAATTAAGGCTGTTTTATGCGGCCTATAACCTCTTATTGGTTGTCGTTGTTTTTGCTTTCTATTGCAATAACATGGCCCTTTTCTGGATACTGCTGGAATTGACGACGATTCTTTCGGCTGTATTGATCGTTACCCTGAACGCCAAAGAAAATATCGTCGCCGCGCTGAAATACGTCTTTACCGCTTCCACTGCCATGATTTTCTCCATTATCGGCTTGATAATTCTTTTTGCCCTGACCAGGCAGGCGACCGGAACCGGCACATTAAACTGGGATGTATTGATGCAGCAAGCCGGGAGCCTGTCACCAAGATTATTTACATTTGCGTTTATTTTTGTTTTTGTCGGTTTTGCAGCCAAGGCAGGAATCGTGCCGTTCCACACCTGGCTGCCCCAGGCGCACGCCAAGGCCCCTTCGGTTATCAGTGTGCTCCTTTCTGCGGTGTTGTTAAATATCGGCATTTACGGCATCCTGAGACTTTATGCAGTGGCACATCTGACATCGGCCTGGCATCCCGTTTCGTTAATCTTGATCGGATTTGGCGTCCTGACCATCGCGGTGGCCGCGCTGTCCATGCTGCCCCGTGGAAATGTTAAAAAATTAATCGCTTTTTCAAGCATCGAACACATGGGGTTTTTGCTGGTCGGTATTGGATTGGGAACGCCAATAGTGCTTTTTTGGGTTCTATTTCACATTCTGGCGCATGCGCTGGTGAAAACCCAGCTCTTCTTTTCATCGGGCATCCTGCACCAGCAGTATCACAGCAACCAATTTGAAGATATGAAAGATATTTTTACGCTGCAGCCGCTGGCCGCGTGGGGCCTGATCACTGGCAGTATGGCAATAATCGGCGTGCCGTTTTTCCCGGTGTTTTTGTCCAAACTGAATATCCTGATTCAACTGGGGAATTTTTCTTTACCGCTGCTGTTCGTGATATTGCTATGCTTTTTACTTGTGGCTGCCGCTTTTGCCGCGATTCTAATCCGGACAATCCCGCAAACAGCTGAAACTAAGCCGGCACAATATCATGTTTCACTCAGCATGCGGCTCCCGATAATCGCGTTATTTGCGGCCATTGTAATGCTTGGAGTGTATTTCCCCACCGGATTACACACGATGCTGACCAAAATTGTCGGCAGTCTGGGTTTCTGAGGAAAAAGATGAAACAAGTCGTAGATATAAATCGTATTTTCGAAGAAAACAGCGCCGCAGCCAGGAACAGGAACTGCGCGGTGAATTATGTCTCCGTACCCGAAGATGATTTTAATGACGCTCTGGCTAATATCTCCGGTAAAAATGTTGTTTTAATCAGTTTGTTCTGTGTTGAGGATTTTAACAATCATCCCGGTTTTTCCCTGCTTTATGTACTCGAAAAAAGGAATTACAGCAATATTGTGATCGTTACGCGCCGGCTGGAACAGCCTTCAGCGGGTTCGGTGGCTTCCCTGTTCCCCTCCGCCTGCTGGTTTGAACGTGAAATCACCGACGGTTTCGGCGTCACTTTCCCGGATGCTTTCGATAAAAGGCGCCTCTTTTTGTATGAGGTATATCCGGAGGGGTTTCATCCGTTGCGGAAAGACTTCCGGAATCAACCGGTAGTTACCCGTGAAACAATTCCTGTTGATAGCGAGTATGTTTTTAAAAAGGTTACGGGAGAAGGGGTCTACCAGATTCCGGTCGGCCCGGTGCATGCCGGGATTATCGAACCCGGGCATTTCCGTTTCAGCGTCATCGGTGAAACCATTTTCAATCTCGAAATCAGGATGTTTTATAAGCACCGCGGCATTGAGAAATTGGCCGAAGGGAAAACCCCGCAGCAGGCGGTCTGTATTGCGGAATCTATCAGCGGTGATGAAACGGCGGCTAACGCGGTTGCTTTTTGCATGGCAGTAGAAAATACCGGCAAAATTGAAATTCCGAAACGTGCATTGCAGTTAAGAACAATTTTGCTGGAAATCGAGCGCATTTATTCCCACCTGGGCGATATGGCCGGGATGATTATCGATGTTGCTTTTACCAAAGGCGCCAGTCCTTTCTACGTGCTGCGGGAAGAAATTTTACGCATGAATAATATCCTGACCGGTTCCCGGTTCATGAAAGGCATTATTTGTCCGGGCGGCCTTACCAAAGACATTCCGCCGAAGGCGATTATCGAACTTTCCAAATACCTCGAAGATTTTACAACCAGACTGAAATCCGCAACCGATTCCATTTACGCAACCTCTTCGGTCATCGACCGTCTGGAAACGACGGGGGTAATTAAAAAAGAACTGGTCAATCTGCTCAATATTACCGGACCGGCCGCACGGGCTTCCGGTGTGGCGATTGATACCAGGTTCGACCGGTCTTACGGCATCTATGGCGATATTTCTGCGCAATTTCATAAAAGGATTGCGGAGAAAGGGGATGTTTTAGACCGTTTCAACGTGAAAGCCGCCGAAATCAACGATTCGGTGATGCTGATCCATTACTTAATTTCACGATTGGACAAAGGGGAAATCTGTACCGGAATGGAAATCAAAGACGGGTACTCGCTTTCTTTGGTCGAGGCGCCGCGCGGACAAAATTTACATTGGGTCAATATCAAAGACGGCCGTATTGACCGTTACAAGGTCAGAACGGCCTCGTTTTGCAACTGGCAGGCAATCGAGCATGCCGTTCTGGGAAACATCGTCCCTGATTTCCCCCTGATCAATAAAAGCCTGAATCTTTCATACGCCGGGACGGATTTATAATATGGCGAATTTTAAAAAGCAATTTCTATTGTATACGCCGGGCATAACCGAAAAGATAACCTTCCGCGACGAAGAATTCGAAAAACTCGGCTCTAAACTTAAAGCCGAAGTTAACTCCATATTCGGCAGAAGCCTGGCCATCCGTGAACTGGATTCCGGCAGCGACAATGCCGCCGAAATCGAGATGAATAATTTAGCTACGCCCTATTATGATGTGGAACGGTTCGGCATCACATTCGTGGCTTCGCCCCGCCACGCCGATGTCCTGGCGATCACCGGGGCCGTAACGCATAATATGGAAATCGCGGTCCGGAAAACCTACGCCGCCATGCCTTCACCCAAATTTGTGATTGCAATCGGCGATGATGCCTGTAACGGCGGAATCTTCGCCGGAACATATGCCGTCAACGGCGGCGCGGATAAAATCATCCCTGTCGACCTGAAAATTCCCGGAAACCCGCCCTCCCCTCTCGAAATAATTCGGGCGCTGCATGGGTTTATGACTGTGTTATCGCATCGAAAAACAAAACACCAATCGTAATGGCGCATTATTAAGAATATTGAGGGCCCACTTGGGCTTTTGCCTCTTCCTCCGAATTAAACGGGCCTTCGACGTCATCCTCGAAAACCCAATCGGGCCTATCGGTATTTGTTGGCATAAAATAGTAGGTTTGAATCTCGACATTACCGATATCGTCGACAAAAGTGATAGTTTGAATTGCCTCAATTCTCGCCGCGCTGCGTGCATCCTGAATATCCTGTACAATCGCCCATAGAGGATGACTGATAGTAAACACATTTACAAACGGCTGCCGCTGGTCCATCATTTTTTCTGCTCCTTATTTCCGTTTTTCATCGGCCGGCTTTATCCAATATGGGTGGCTGTCCCCTTACTGCCAATTTGCCAGCAGTTCTTTCACCCTAGCAGCAGCATCGCCTTTAACCGGCGCGCCGTGACCGCAAAGTAAAGTATCAAAATCCAGTCCGGCAATCTCCTGGACCGATTTTTTAGCTTCTACCATATCAGCCGCAAGCATTTTAGAAGGACGTTTCAAGTTACCGGCGGCATCGCTTCTTAAGGCATCTCCCACAAAGATGACCTTGCCCGGGATGTAAATACTGATACTGCCTTCGGAATGTCCCGGCGTGCTGATAATTTTGTACCCGGCAATATCCGTGTTTTCCTTGAGAACAATATCCGCCTGCACCGGCGCAGCCTGCATGAGCGGCGACAATAATTTAAGCAGCCTCATTAACCCTTTCAGATTTCTCCCCTTGTCAGTGCCGGCCAGCACACCAGCATCCCCGGCATGGATGACCAACTTTGCCCCGGTCGTTTTTTTCATTTCCGCCGCGCCGCCCACGTGATCGATGTCCGCATGGGTAATAAAAATATATTTGATATCGGATAAATTTTTCCCCAATTTCTTTAGATAGTTTGCTAAAATCTTGCTGCTACCGCGCATACCGGCATCGATTAAAACCATCTCCTGCCCGGACGTTACCAGATAGCAATTGGCGCCTGCCACCCCGTCTATTTTATGGACACCGGGAATTATTTCCATTGGTTTACTCCTTAGTTTTGTAAGAGCATTTTAGTACAAAACAACTCAGACGGCAAGAAAATGTACGGGAACACAGACTAATAAATTCCAAGTTCCAAACTCCAAAATCCAAACAAATCTTAAATACAAATACCAAAATATTGGTTTCATTTTTCTCTCCTTTAGAAAGAGATGAAGAGAGAATTATTCTGAAACCTGCCACTGCCTCCACAAATGATGGGGTAAATCTTATCACGTCCTGAGTCCGTCTCAGGCGGACGAAGGATCTCCCAGCCTACTAAACATCCACACCATTGTCATTCCTGCGAAGGGAGGAATCAAGAAAACGTAATCTGAGGATAACGGAAAATAGACTTGGAAAAGAAAATCCCCCTGCATCCACCTTTCTCGAAAGGGGGGATGCATGGTGAATAGAGGTCTAATCTGTAGGGTCGGGTTTCGAACCTGACCGCCATTGTAGTCAGGAATGAAGTATGGCATTCTAACATTAGCAGACCCTGATCAATTATAGAATGATGTGCGATGGATTCCCGCTTCCGCGGGAACGACAGTGAGAGGCTGTGTTTTCTACTGACTGTTGATCGCTAATTGTAATTTGTATTTTATGTTTTGATATTGCCGAAGGTCATTCAACTGAAGGATAAGAGTTTCGATATTCGGATTTAGGATTTGTTTGGAATTTGGATTTTGCCGTTAGGTACTCAGCTCAACGATCTGATGTAGAGCTTGGTATTTTCGTCGTAAAGAGGTGACAAAATCCCGAATCGCTCAGTCCTCTCGCCACTGGTGGGCGAGAGTTAGAGAGAGGGGGCGTAAAAGAGGTGACAAAAACCCCTTGACAGACAGCCCACCAATAACCCGTCATATAATAGCATTATCGTTTGTGCGAGATACGAGAAACGCTCCGTCATGTTCTGGCCGCCGGGGTCAATATGGGAAACCTGGAGTCTCCCATGTGTTATGGCTACACCAAACCGGACGGTAAATGTCCGTCAGAATCAGTCCTAAAAGCGCCCAGTAAAGGGTTTATACGGGAAAAAGACTTTAGTAATGCCGAAAAGGGCATTCCCCTGTGTTTCTGTAGGGACAGGTTTCGAACCTGTCCGCCTGATTCCGGGGGAAAACATGCCAACGGGGGAACACCGAATTTCACCCTTCAATTCGGCAAAGTCATTCCAGTTTGGGCCAAAACCTCAAATCGCATTTCCACATTCTGTTTACCGCGAGGGGCGCCGCATAATCAATTCCAAGAAGAGTTTCCCCAAAATTTCAATTAGAAAAAAGGTGAGAATCTCCCTCTCTACTTAGCACCCTTGAAGACAGCCTTTACTAATTCTCTCTTAATCTCTGCGTTCGCAGGGTTCGTGCCCGCGACAGTGGCCCAAGACATTTCGCCATAAAATTAAAGGGAGATTAGATTTTGTTAATCGCCGTCAGCCCGAATATCAGCAAAACGCCAAAAATCATTGCCAGCGCCATCTTCCAGGGGACATGACGGTAAGTTTCCGGTAAAAGACTGGCCGCGCCGATGTAAAGGAATTGGCCGGAAAAAGCAGCCAGTATTACCGCAAGTACGTTCTGGTTAATCGCGAAAAACGACGCTACAATAATGCCGAAAACCGGCGCAATTGCATCGACAAAAAGAAATCTTCTGGCATTCTTCACGTTTTGTTCATTCTTGAGCATAATCACGACGGTATTGATGCCATCGGTAAAGTCATGGGAGATTACCGCCAGGGCGACAATAATGCCGACTTTTGCGTTCGCCTGAAAGGCTATCCCGATTGCTGCGCCGTCCAGAAAACTGTGCGCCACCAGACCTATGGCGCCGATGGGGCCCATGATATGACCGTGTTCTTCTTCGTCATGATGGTGATGAGTTAAAAAGAAACGCTCGACCAGACTGAAAAACAGGAAAGCGGCGACAACCGCAATCATCAGTGTGCGCGTATCCATGCCGGTAGTTTTGGCAATATTTAGACTTTCCGGCAGCACATCGAAGAAAGTTATCGCGATCAATGCTCCGGCAGAAAAAGCAAAAAAGTACTGTAAAACCTTACGGAATTTAACGGCGACTAATCCGCCAATCATAGTAGACGCAAAGGTGATTAAAGCCAGAATGTAGAGGATTGGGTCCATAGCATGCATTATATAGGAATATAATCACGTCTGTCTATGCAAAATATCCCGAAATAATGAATGTTTGCATACAAATTTGATATTTGATAAAACAAAGAGAGGGGACTTTGATTGTCCCCCCTCTTATTACTTTGAGAATAAAATCAGCTTAGACAGCTTTTGTTTCGGTATTCTTGTTCTTGGGAGCGCCAGACCAGGGAATAAACCGGCGCCATTCATTATTTTCCCAGACTACCAGCAGCGCGCTGGCATTACAGATTGAGCTATAGGTTCCGGTGATGACACCAATCAGCAGGACCAGCACAAAGTAATGAATCGTTGTTCCGCCGATCAGGAACAGCGCCAACAGTACGAATAGAACGGTGAGCGAAGTATTCAACGACCGGACAAAGGTTTCATTGACACTGAAGTCTACTGTCTTTTCGAAATCTTTATTCGTGCCCTTAAGCATGTTCTCTCTTATGCGGTCGAAGACCACGATGGTGTCATGCACACTGTAGCCCGCGACCGTTAACACACCGGTGATAAACAAGGACCCTACCTGCACGTTGAGCAGCCATCCGAGTATGGAAAAGATACCAATTACCACCAGCAAGTCATGAAGCAGGGCGATGATGGCGCAAACACCCCAGCGGAAAGGCCGCGGCACCCGGCGGAAAGCCCAGGCGATGTAAACCATGATACAAATGGCGGCGACAATAACCGCAATAATGGCATAACGGACAGTCTGTGCAGCAACCGCCGCAGAGGTAGCTACAAAATCCGACGGAGTCGGGGTGCTGTTCAAAGAAGTCTTCAGGGAGTCCATTAGTGCGGTTTCCTGGGTGCTGTTGATGTTCGGCAGGTTGACGAAATAATTACCGGCAGAAATACCGGTGGAGGCGAGCTGAATTGTGGCGTTCGGATACCCCGCCGATGTCATGGCCTGGCGCAGTGCGCTCTCTTCAACCTGCGGTGAAAAACTGATTGTCACGGATGAACCCTGCTGAAAATCAGTACTTGGTTTCAGTCCGAACGCAATCAATGAAATTATACCGGGAATAATAACAATTGCCGAGATTAGAAAAAACCAGTATCGCTTACTAATGATATTAATCATTTTTCCCTCCGTAGAGAGTTACACCTTTTATCATGCCGTTGTTAACGAGTTGGGTCATGAATGTCCTGGTCACCGTGACCGAGCTGAATAAACTGACTACCACCCCCAGGAACAGGGTGATAGCAAAACCCTTTACCATAAATGCGCCGAATGTGTTGCCGAACCAGTAAAGGATGACGCACGTAATCATCGTTGACACGTTGCTCATCCAGATTGACGGCCAGGCGCGGTGGAATCCTTCCGCCACCGCCATTTTCAGGGTTAAGCCCCGTCTCATTTCTTCCTTCATGCGTTCGAATATCAGCACATTCGCATCCACTGCCATACCCGTCGATATCACGAAACCGGCGATACCGGGCAGGGTTAAAGTGATATTGAATAACTTAAAAATTGCCAGAATAATCGCGGCATAAATTGCCAGGGCAACCGTAGCCACCAGGCCGGGAAGACGATAGTATGCAATCATAAACAGGGCTACGCAGGCAATACCGATCAAGCCGGCCAGTAAACTCTTGTGCAGCGAGTCGGCGCCGAGGGTGGCGTTGACATCTGTCTGCTGAATAACAGTCAACGGTACATCAAGGCTGCCGGAATTAAGGTCGTTAACCATCAACCTCGCAGAAGCGAGATCGATATTGTTAATCACACCCTTGCTGGTGATGACGGCCTG
>Ga0182027_10010678_pt1 | contig 13027 bp, 11 predicted proteins | sample 712E1DmetaG_FD_121300 | JGI IMG/M metagenome (GOLD analysis project Ga0182027, IMG submission 121300) | Permafrost microbial communities from Stordalen Mire, Sweden - 712E1D metaG (Illumina Assembly) | ecosystem: Environmental > Terrestrial > Soil > Wetlands > Permafrost | place: Sweden...
AAGAGAACGGCGGCTGCTTGATTCCGATGATGATGCTCGCCCACGAGCATGACAAAGACCCGAAGATGCGACCAGAGCCTATCAGCCCCGAGAAGCGCGAAGAGGTCATTGCGCTCATGACAGCTGGCCTCGTGAATGCTCATTGCTATTTCCGGGCAGCCCGCGAAGCCCACGGACAGGACACAGTCACCATCGAGCCAAGGCGCAGCACTCCCAAGATCGGCAGGAATGAACGGTGCCCGTGTGGATCGGGGAAGAAGCACAAGAAATGTTGCGGGGGAACGGTGGAAAACTGAACCTGTCAACGTGCGAACTTGGCAGGAGCCACCAATTTCTTGGGCTATCCCACCGAGAACAAGGTCACGAATTCTGTCTGACTATTTGTGGGTTGGCACTGGCGCCGCATAGAGGGCCACAATGCCACGACCCGCGTCGTGAGATGAGGGTTCCACGGGCATCATGGCCATGTAGTCCGCCACGGCAAGCCCGGCGTCTGGTATCACAGGCTTGGCATCGTTCCTCGGGTTACGGGCAACCACTATGCCACGCTCGTTCAAGCTACAGCTCCATAGCAGGTGCCGGGCGTGGAATAGCACAATCCCTCTACGCAGTAGCCGCTGCAATTGGCATCCGTCGTACCTTGGGTCAGCTCGCGCACGCGTTCCACGGATCGTCATGGCGGATGTCGACCACGTGATCCGCGCAGCTGTGCATCAGCAAGCCAGCCTTCCCGCTTCACGGATTCCTCCATGATTTCAGCACTGCCGCTGTTGCGTACACGAAAGTGTGGAATGTCCACGTACGCAGCTGGGCTACTCAGGCATGCCGATTCAAGCTCCGCATCTCCGCGAATTCGTGCGAGAATCCTGACGATGCGTTTTCCGGACATCACGGGGCTCGTCAGGAAGGCAAGCTTCGGACCGCGTGCAAACGATAGGGTGATCGTGTCCTTCGCCTCCATCGAGACGCACAGCGACTAAGTCTAAGGGTAGCCGCCAGGCTGAGGCTCCGAATGTTTGGAAGGTCTTCGTGCCCCGCTCGTCGAGAATTGCGCTATGGTCCCTGCTTCCACGGGGCTCGTCATGGTAATCCAGGTTCAGCTCAAAGACATGCGCACAGGCGAACCGAAGACGCTTTGGTTCGAGCAATCGCCGATCCGGATCGGCCGCAACCAGCTCAACAACATCGCCATCGACGATCGCTTCGTTTCCGAGTGGCATGGGATGATCCGCTTCGACGCCAGCGGCATTCACTACTTCGACCTAGGTTCCACCAACGGAACGTCGCTAGATGGGCAGCGCCTGCCCAAGAATACGGCCACGCCGCTGACTGCGAGTTCGAAACTGGGGATTTGGCCCTTCGAGCTTTCCGCCGTGGCTCAGTCGTCGGCCCCGGCTGCCGGCGTCTCCGCGACTATGGCATGGGGGGGCACGCAAAGGAGCGGCGGGGTGCTCCGCGCAGCCGAACCAGCACCGACCGGGCCGGATCGAGTCTCCGCCGTGCGCCCGGGGGATCGGGAATCCCCACGTCCCAATCAACAGGCACCGTCGTTCCCGTCCTTGGCGGCAAAGAAAGCCGAGGATGTGCCGGCTCGGATCATGCACCTCTTCGAGACGTTTAGCGAAACCTTCATCGGCTTGAAGAAGGGATACGAGGAGTTCGGGGCCGAGGTGGGGGTCAGACCGCTCAGTGGTGGTACGCCCCTGCACCGCGCCCGCTCCAGCCGCGAGGTGATTGAGTATCTGCTCGATCCCGCCGGTGATACTGAGGCGCGCGCGCGTGATCTGAAAGCGGTGTTTGCGGACATGGGAATTCACCACATAGCGCTTATGGAGGGCCTCACGCAAGGGATCCGCGCTTTGCTTGGGTCGCTAGATCCGAGCGCCCAGGAAAACCGCACTGGTTCAGGTCTGTTCAGCCGGTCGAGGGCCAAGGCTGAGTGGCACAGCTACGTGGAGCGCTTTGCCACCCTGATTGCGGAGGACGCCGCCCTGCACGCCGAGATCTTCGGCGAAGAATTTGCGCGAGGCTATGCCAGCGTCGCGCTCGGGGGATCGAAGCCGGCTTCCGAGGATTCGGAAGGGTCAAAGTAGCCATGGATATGCTGCGAATCGTTTTTTTCGGAGCCGCCGTCGCCGCGTGGGCTACCACGGGGTGCGCGGCCGGGCGCCAGCCCCAGACTCCTCCAGCCCCAGCCCCGGCCCCTTGCACAATGGTGACCAGCGTCGGTGCTTCGCAGCCCATTGCGGAGCGCTCGCTGCCCGCCTCCCAGTGGTTTGCTCTGCTGCTCCACGGGTACCTGCCGACCGGCGCCATCACGAGACCCGCCGCGGATTGCTCTATGCGGCGCAGCGACTGGCCCGCCGATCGCTGCTCGGTCTGGCCCGCGCCGGCGGCTTCCCTCCCGGGCCAGTCTGTGACTGCGGCCGACCTCGTGGTGGAGAATCTCGACGGCCCCTGGCGTCTGGTCTGGGCGATAACCGAGCGTTTTGCGGACGGGCAGGCGCAAGGCTCCGTGGCGCTGACGCAATTTGATGGTCAGCTCGTGCGCGTGCGAGCGCTGGGGATGCTTCGCGCCCACCCGACCAGGGCCAAGCTGAGTGTCAAGAATTTCGCGGGCGGCACGCTCCTCGTGGCCGAGGGCGACTCTTGCAGCGTCCCTCAGGATCAATCCACCTGCTCGCGGACAGCGCGCCTGGTCCCGCTGATCGGCGATCGGTTCGTCCCGGTTGACCTGTCGGACGCTGCCGGAACGTGCGTAGGTGGCGCGCTCCTGCTGCTCAAGGGCCAGGGTAGGATCGGGCATGGTAGTGGCCGGCGGGACTTCCAATTCGAGAGCGCATTGACTTACTCCTCCGAGGAGGTGGCCGTTCACGAACAACTGACGGTAGAAGAACCGGCGCGGGACGGTAGTGCCGGAACTTTTCTCCGGCGCGTGCAGGGCGAGCGACGTGTTCACCTACACGCGGGTGCCTTACTGGCCACCGCCCCATCCATCCTTGACCGCTGGATCGTCGCTCAGAAAAAGGGCGACTAGTACCCCCGGGGCCGAGGCCGGGGCCGGGGCCGGATCCGGCTACCGGCCCACCGGCCCCTGGCTGCCGACCCCGGCTCTACGCGCGTCGACCTATTCGTTTTATCCCGCCTGTGCTCTTGCCCAGGTTGCCGGTGGTCACGCACTTGAAGATGTAGCGGCTTTGGCCGATCTCGACGGTGTCTCCATCACCCAGGGGGTGGCGCGCATCGATGCGCACGTCCTCGATCTTGATTTGGCCACCAAGCGGCTCGATGGCGAACTCCCCGTGCGTGTCCGAGATGACCGCGTGTTGCTCGGCTACCTGAGCGTCTCCGCCGAGGACGAGGTCGCACGTTGCTCCCCGCCCCACCACCGCCCGGCTGCCCCGGAGATGCAGAGTCTCACCACGTCGGCCTGGGCCGCTGGCACGGACCAACCAGGCCACGGCCAGAGAGGCGCTAGTTTGAGAACGCAGAGCTTCCTGGATATCGAGGACCGCACCCCTGGACCGAGGCAACCCGAGGACCGGGAATCTCTTGCCGGCCTGGCGAAGAGCCCGCGCCAAGTCCTCCAGTCCCAGCCGCGAAAGCGCGCTCCACTGATCAGCGGGCAGCCGCGCGGCAATGCTTTCGGCCGCCTTGCGGGCCGGCCTCTGCGCCGTAACGGCCTCGGCCAGCGCTGCAAAAAGACTGTCGTGCAGTGGCGACTCTTCACTGTCACCCGGGGTCAAGAGCGCGCGGATTTCTTCGAACCGCCGACGGCCAGCGCGAGTCTGCAGCAAGGGATAGCGGGGATCCGAGAAGATCGACTCGTCCACCGTGGCCAGGCCGGCGATGCTTTCTGGAAAGCTGCGGGTGAGTTCCGCAAGAGCCCGCTGGGTCGACATGCCTCGTCGGATAAGTGCGTGTGTGGCCGGGACGATCGGGTCTTCGTCCGCCTCGGACCGGCGCCTGGAACGAAGGCGCAAGACAAGCAACACTCCGATCGTAAGCATCGCGAGTGCAAGCCCCATCGCGCCCAGCCAGACCAGCCGTCCAGCGTCGGCGGGCAACGCAATCTTCCCCAGTTCGACGACCCGGCGCTTGCCATCCGTGGTCAGGTAGATCCTGACCTTGTGGCTTCCCCCGAAGGTACGCCATGCCCACGGGATATCGATTTGGATTCGACGCAAGTCCGCGACGGCCTGTCCTAGTGACTCCAGAGTAGCCTGCAGTTCCATGGGCTGCTCGACCGCCCTGTGAAATGCATCGGGGCCAGCGAGATCGCTCAGGCTTCTTGTGCTTTGTTCGGCGTCTGCTGCAGTAGATGGGAAGGACACCAGCAGGAGCCGGACGCCCGCCTTGGCCAAGTCGCTCGCCACGGCCACGAAATCCGCTGGTCCCTCTCCTGTCGGGTCGGCGAAGTCGCGACCGTCAGTCACCACCAGCAGGAGCTTGAAGGGGCTCTCGTCGGCCGAGAGATTCTTTAGGTCAACCGCAATCGCATCCCCCAGATTGGGACGGTCCCCACCGAGGTAGCCCATATCGTGAAGTTGGCCTCCGATCTCCGACGCCTTGAGCTTGGGAATGGGCTGCCGTTTACGACCGTACAGGGTCGCGTAGGCGCTCGTCCGGGCCGGCAGCCGCTTGAAGAAGCCTTGCGCCCCCTCCAGGATCGCATCGGAAATTCCCGGCGGTATTTCCTTGATCCACAGGTACACCAGACCGACGGCCAGCGGAGACTTCCAGTTTGGGTCGGCTTCGGCTGCACGCTGCGCTAGGTCAAAGAATGATCCCAGCAGTTTGGGCGCCGGCGCAGGCGCCCCATCAATCTCCACGTCGATCGACGAAACTTTCAGAGTCGCGCCCTCCTCGGAAACTGCTCCGACAATCAAAGCGAGAGAATCACCTTCGACCGTTGGCGGGGAGACCAAGCAGGTCGATCCCGCCTGGGCAGGGCCTGGCAACGTGACCAAGGCCAGCGCGGCAGCGAGGCAGAAGAGCGGCCTCATGCTCGCCTCGATCCGCCGGGTGGCAACCAGAGCGACTTGAAGATCAGTTCCGTGGTGCCAAGCCGGATGATATCCCCCTCGCTCAGCCGGACGATCTCGCCCTGACCCAGCCTGTGCGAGTTGACGAAAGTGCCGTTGGCTGATGGACCCGGACTCTCGCGATCCCGAATGGTAAACGAATCGTTGCGATCGCTGCTTTGCGGACGATGAATGATGGCATGCCCGCCCGACATGAAGTCATCGGTGATGTCGAACCAATCCTCATTCGTCGTCGTGTTCCGAACACCCCGCGTTAGCACTGAGACCGGCGCGGTCAGTTCGATGACACTTCCGCGGCGCACCTCATCCGGAGACTGCAGAAACACCAGCCAGCCTAGACTGAGTCCCGGTGCAGGCAGGAGCCCCTGCCTCTCCTCGGCCGAAAGGTACAACGTCTTTGGAGCTGCCATGGCGGGACGGCAATTCCCGCAGCTCGAACCCCATGACGCAAGCATGGGCTGTCCACAATTGGGACAAACCTGCTCGACCACCGCCGGGACCGGCACTGGCGCAGCCAGAGAATCGCGTTCGCCGGGATCAGGGGCCTGCCTCAGCCGCCGAGGGGCGGGCGGGCGTCTCCCTCGGGTGTCAGGCACGGACCGTCTCGCCACCCGACGGGTCTGCGGGCTCTCGCCCGCCAGCCATTGTTTCAGCTTGTCGAACACCTGCGCTCGTCGCGGCGAATCATAGGGCCGCGTCTCTATGTGGTCAAACCAGTAGCACAGGCCGGGTGCTGAGCTGAAGTATGATGTGCTTGCTGGTGAAACTCATGCTTCGAGTGTTCCTCCTCACATCGCTTCTGGCGACGCAGTCTTCGAGCGCCAGCGCGCCCGGACGGGGCACATCGATCGTCGTGGCGGGGCAGGCGGTGGACGTCGGAAGGACCGTCGTACTCTGGACGGACGAGCAGGGCTTCAACGGGTACGAGAAACGATGCATCGATCAGGTAGGCGGATGTTGTGACGAGGACTGGGACCGATACACCACCAGAAAGGGACTCGCCCACCGGACCCTAGCGGATCTACAGGAGATTGTTTCGCAGTTCGTGCTGCATTTTGACGGCTGTGTGAATTCACGGTCCTGCTTCAAGTCAATGCACAACCGTGTACGTCCCAGCGGCGGCTGCGGGCTTTCGGCGCACTTCATGATCGACGCTGACGGGACCATCTATCAAACCCTTGATCTGGCTGAGCGCGCCTATCATGCGGAGCAGGAGAACTCGATTTCGGTTGGAGTCGAGATTTGCAACCGTGGGCGATATGAGCCCAGCGAGATGAGTCGGCTGCCCTTGGAGTACCGCACCCGGCCCCGGCGCAAGGTGGTCATCAACGGATTCACCTACGACGCCTACGACTTTCGTCCCGAGCAGTACGACTCGCTCCTGGCGTTGACTCGAACCCTCCTCCGCCTCTTCCCCAAGATCAAGCCAATCATCCCGGAAGAGGACGGCAGGCCCTATTTGAACACCCTCGAAGACCCGCTGGCTTTCCATGGCATCGTTGGCCACCTGCACGTCGACCTGCAGAAACAAAAATGGGATCCCGGGGCTCTCGATTGGATGTGGCTCACGCGTGCCTTGCAGGGGTTCTCGTTTCCCATGCAACTTCGCGCCTTCAGCGAAGTCCCCCGCACTCGCGACGATTTGCTGAGTGCGCGCAAGGCCGCGTTCTTCAGCAGTGAGGAACGAGTTACCGGCTTCTTTCCCTTGGCGCCAGCCCGGCTGTGGCATTCGGGCGTCCACCTGAGGGGCCTACGGGACGCACCGGTATTCGCCCCTGCGCGAGGGCGTCTCGTGGCAGCGCGATGGGCGGAGAGCAAGGGCAGCTCGACCTCATTCGTGCTGATTCGACACGAAGCGGAGCTGGACGGCCTACCATTCACGTTCTACTCGCTCTTGGCCCACCTGTCCCTGCCACCTCCGTCGGAGACGAATCCACTGGCGTGGATGCGGGCCCTCGCGAAACCCGAAAGGGCAGAGGCGCGCGCCAAGCTGGAGTCCGGCGCGGTCACCCTGCTTGACGAGCGGATCGAAACAGGCGACGTCGTTGGATTCCTCGGCACGGTGAACCGCGGCTCCGAGCAAGGCCCGGAACTCCACTTCGAGATATTCACCGCTGACAAACCCCCCGCTGCCCTGGAGCGGACCTTCCGTCTGATGAACGCGGCTGCCGACGGTCCGATTACTCGCAGAGCCGCCCTTATCAATCTGGTTGACAAGAATGGTGACTCGCAGGTCGATGCCAGTGAGCTGCGTCACCTGTTTCACGGCGCCGATCTGGCGAAGCGGCAGGCTCTGCGCCGGTTGGTCGTGCTGCACCGTCACGAATGGGGAGACCGCACCACCCTAGCCGAGTTCATGGGCCTGCGTGAGCTTTCGGGAATACCCGAGGCTGAGCGCCAAAGGATCTACGAGGTGGCCATCAAGCCCTACGTGTTCTGGACAGACGCTCTGGCGAAGCATGCAGGACTTCCTCTGAATCAGGTTATCTATTCGTACAATCCGCTAACCTTCCTGCTGTCCCTGGCCGCCCACGCAACCCAGATCGACATCCCGTGGCCGCGTCAAGGATTGGGCGACGGTGGCGTGGAGCCGCGCCGCCTCTCCTATGTTCCGTCTGATGACTGGCTCAAGCCAGCCCCCTCCGATGCCAAGGAGTTGCAGCTTCCTCCTATGATCGGCGTGGATCTTGGGGCCAAACGCAAGAACCAGATACCGCTTATCGAGCTGCCTCCGACCGACCAGCGCTAGGGACTCTTCGATCCCACCGAATTGGGCGTCTCTTGCGCTGACGTGCTAATGATCTCGGCAGGTTTCATGGTCGGAGCACAGATCGGCAACTACCGCGTCATAGGCCCTGCCGTTCCGTGGCCTCTTGTCGACGTGTACGTGGGACAGGACACTCGCACTGATCAGGTTGTGGACCTCGTCCTCTTGCCGCCCGAGGTAGCTGCCAGCGCCGGTGGCGTGGACCAGTTCATCACTGAGATGCGCGCCATTCTTGCGTTTCGCCACCCGGGGTTCGTCCAGGTGCTGGACTGCGATCGCTTGAACGATGCCGTCTACCTGGCGATGGAGCACGTCGAGGCTGAGTGTCTATCCGAGCGGCTGAAGCGGGATGGTGGGCTGGTCTCCGATCTGGCCGCTGTCAGTGAGGTGGTCGGACAGACTGCGGCAGCCCTCGAAGCAGCGCACAAGGCGGGCTTGCTCTATCTGTGCCTACGACCCGAACACATGCTACTTGTCCCGGCTAGTCAGCCTGGGCTGCCGGTCACGGTCAGACTCCTCGAACTTGGTCTGGGCAGCCGCTTTCTGTCTCATATCCGCCAGATGGCGCCGGGCAAGGAGCTTCTCGCCTCTATGCTCCGGTATTGTCCCCCCGAACAGTGCAGTGGCAGCGACGTTGACCATCGTTCGGACATTTACGCGCTTGGATGTGTTTCTTTCGAACTGCTAGTCGGCAAGCCCCCGTTCCGGGAGACCGACCTCTGGGACCTGGTGGCAGCCCACGCGCACCAAGTGCCTGCCCGCATCCGTGAGCTACGTCCGGGGCTGCCGGCGGCGCTGGACGATCTGGTGGCCACGATGTTGGAGAAAGATCCAGCGCAGCGCCCCTTCTCCATGGAGGAGATTCTCGCCGTTTTGCGGGCGTCGGTTTCCGAGCCAGCTGCCATACCCGCATCAGCGAAAGCTCCGCCTTCCGCCGCGATCCAGAAGACCCGCATTCTGGAGCGGGGACCGCCCGTCCCAAAGCCCGCCGATGACGTCCCGTTCACTCCGCTTTTTCGTCCCACCCGTCTGCTGACCCCTGACGAGGAAGAGCTCGTGCCGCGGCGGCCGGCAGCCGTTGCCAGCCCGCCTCGGGTACGGCGCGATCCGTTGCCGGCGCCGGTCGCGACTGCGCCCACACGGCGCCGGTCGATGCCTTCGAAGGGCAAACGTGGAACCGTGAAGGTGCACAAACCTTCCCACACCGGGATAGTCGTCGGGGTCGCGCTCGCGTGCTTCGTTCTGGGAGCTGGCCTATTCCTCTGGCTCCTCCGTCCGACAGCCAACCAGGCCCAGCGCACGCCCACCGAGGAGACGCCCGCTCGCGAACAGCCGATTCCTTCGCCCGTGGCTCCCTCCCCTGCACCGGCAGCTATCGCCACGCCGACGCCAGCCAGTCAACCGACCGCAGCGGGACCGGTTGTGCCCAATCCAGGACCAACCGCCAAACATCCGTTCAACCTCGGAGAGTATCGTGTGCCCAGCCGGGGGAAAGAAGTCCTGGCCCCAGCCATCCCGCTCTTCCCTCAATCCCCCGAGGGTATACTCAAACCGACCTACAAGAGACGCTGAGCGGCCGTGGGGTTTCGCGCGGATCAAGGAGAATGGCCACGCGCTCTGACCATGCGTAGGGACTTGCAACCAAGGATGCCTTCGACAAAGACTACATGCCGAGTTCCGCCCGTCAGAATTTCAGCCAGGTTTGGGTCGTCGATGCATCCCGCCCGGCTTCGTTGCTCCTCGGTTACATACGTCCAGTATGCGCCCTCGTCGCGCCTCGCCGACTGGGCGCCTCGGCGGCCGAAACATTGCCGCTCTTCTGACGGGCGGAACTAGTACAATGGCTGTGTTTCTTTCGGGAAGGACCGCTGAGAAAGGGACGTGAGACATGGGCAACGCAACCAAGCCGCTCTCGATTGATAATGTCGTGTCCATCGGCAGGCGTCGCGAGGCGGTACCACACGCCCGCATCGGGCGCCTCGTCGACCTCGATGCGGATGGCTCGCCGCTGGTCGACTTTCCGGGGAATTCTGCCGGCCCGCTGCCGGCCGTCATGGCGGTGTCGGTGGACTACGACGACCTCCGCACTGCCGTTTCCTCACACAGCGAGGCCGTTCTGCTATTCGACGAAGGCAACCCGATGAAGCCGATTCTGGTGGGCTTGGTCAAGCCGACCCCTCGCCAAGCAGACCGCCCAGACAAGGCGATCGACATCCGAGTCGATGGGCGAAGTGTTTCGCTGCAAGCGCAAGAGGAGATCGGGCTTCACTGCGGAGACGCGAGCATCACCCTGCGCAGGGACGGCAAGATCGTCATTCGCGGAGCATTCGTCGAGTCGCACGCCACGGGCACGAACCGGATCAAGGGCGCAGCGGTCAAGATCAACTAGCGCTCGGAAATGGTCCCAGCTCACCCATCGGCCGAACCCTGCCAAACCACGAACATCGAGTTCGTGGTGAGCGCGCTGGGCATGGTTTCGCCCGTCGGCGCGAATGCCACGCAGACTTTCACCTCGATCCGGGCGAACATCCCACGCAAGCAGGAACGGCCAGACATCTACATGTGCCTGCCCGCAGATCCGGATACCGACCAGCCCGAACCGTTGACTGCGTCGGCGATTTCTCACCTGGACTGCCGCTGGCGTGCCGAGCGCAGCCCGACCGAATGGCTGGCGTTGCTAGCGGCTAATGCTTTCGCGGACTTGTGGGGCAAGGCGAAGCTCACCGCGGGTGAAGAGATCGGACTGTTTCTTGCTTTGCCCGCGTCGCGGCCCGACTGGGGGCGCGAAAACCAAGAAAGATTCGCCAACTGGTTCCACAACCTCGTCGCCCGCGATAGGTTCGTACACGAACAATTCGTGTGGCTGGGATCTTGCGGTGTACTCGCCCTGTGCGCCGATGCCTGTCGCCTTCTGCGTGAGGGAAAAATCCAGCACGCCATCATTGGGGGTGTCGACTCCCATTTGTTTCCACGATGGCTTGAACCGCTGGACCGTGCCTACCGCATCCACAGCACGCGCAATCTCGACGGCTTTTGCCCGGGTGAGGCTGCGGCCTTGCTCCTGCTGGAGTCGGCGGCCAAGGCTGGCCAGCGCTCGCTTCGACCCTGGGCTGAGATGCGCACTATCGCATCCGCGACATGCACGCCGGGGCCGGCCGGGCACGATGCCGGGGTGGCGTTGGCCGACATTCTCCGCCACGTGATTCCCGCGCAAGCAAAAACCCCGCCGTTGGTGGTCTGCGATCTGAACGGCGAGCTGAGCCGTGCCAGAGAGTGGGGCCACGCCCTGGCACGCTTGGGCAAAGCCCTGCCTGGTCCGCTGGCCATCGAGCACCCAGCTGCGGTGCTCGGCGACGTTGGCGCGGCCACGGGTGCGGTGCTGCTGGTGACGGCCGCTCATGCCCTGCACACCAAGCACAGCGAGCGCAACTCGGCCGTCGTCTGGGCAGCCTCGGACGGCGGTGAGCGCTGCGCGGTTTTGCTCGAACGTTCTTTGCCCCCCAGTGGGTCGCCCCTGAGTCCGTAAGGAGATGCCATGCCTGTCACCGTCGTCGTGAATCAAATGACCGTCGTTCACAAGGACAGCGGTGGCATGGTTTCGTTCATGCCAGACGTGTGCTTGACGCCCGCACCACCAGGCCCGCCAGTGCCCATCCCCTACCCGAACATCGCGATGTCCCAGGACACCGCCAACGGCAGCAAGACCGTGACCTGCGACGGACAGCCGATCATGCTGCAGGGATCCTGCTTCAGCAAGAGCACCGGCGATGAGGCCGGCTCGGTTGGCGGCGTCGTGAGCGCGGTCACCAAGGGCTCGGCCGAGTTCATCTTGTATTCCTTCAACGTTTTTGCAGATGGCAAGCCGGTTGCTCGCTTTGGCGATCTCATGCTCGGCAACAAAGGGGGCACCTTCAACACCCCACCCTCGCCCGAAATCCAGTCGCCGCTGGTCGTCCTGCCCGGCGTGATACCGGACCCGGATGTGCAACGCAAACCGGACAAACTGAAGATCCTCCTGGTCGACGGTGCGGGCAACCCCATCAAGGACGAACGCTACATCCTCATCAAGCCGGATGGTACCAAGCTCGAGGGCAAGACCGACGGCGCCGGGAAGATCGAGGTCGACGAGACCATCACCGGGCTCGGCAAGATCATCTTTCCGGATTCACCCGATGCGATCATTCACGACTTGGACTAGCGTGCGCGATTGCGCGCGCGCGGTGTTGGCCGCAGCCCTGACTGCGCTGATCCTGGGCGGATGCGCGCGCGGCCGGGCTGCGGCACCGATGCGAGATGGAAGCACCATGAGCGACGTCGTAGTTCAGCACCTGGGCAAGGCGATACCAGGCCGGAAGGAGCATCCTCCCGATGACGAAGACAAAATCGACCCACGGCCCATCGTGCTTTGGCGGGGCAGCACGCCAGCGGCCGCTTTCTACTACCGCGAGCGATGGAACGCCGTCGACAGCACTGGCGAGCAACGAATCGGAAGACTCGATGAAGGGCCAGGTCACGGCTGGGTCAGCCGAGAGCACGGTCCATTTCCCCTCGTGTTCGCGGCACGGCCGTCAGAGAACGAGCGGGCACAGGGTCCCACAAACGCGTTCGACATGGCCAACATCGTCACCGCGGACGTGAATGGCGATGGGGTGGATGAACTGCTCTTGCCAAGGGCCAACGGAGCCCTCGGGGTCTATGGCGTCGACAAGATCCTCTTCGAGCAGTGGGCCCCCACGGCCCCGCCGGGCACGCGCTATCACGCAGAGCTCACGTACATCGCGAAGCTCCCGGGCCGCGACGTGGTCTTCTTCCTGCTCGCGTTGGAAAAGGGTCCCAAGGCGAGCGAGGCGGCCCTCGGCAAGGCGGAGCGCTACGCCCTCTACCGCATCGATCAGAAGGGGATCGCACGTGTTCCGCTCGCCCCCGTGGGTGTGCACGTCGGAACAATCCTCGCGGTCGGGGCACTCAATCGTCCTGGGTCGTTGGACCTCGATGAGATCCTTGTGCTGTTCGACGATGGCGGCACTCCCGGCAAGACCTTCCTCTCGCGGCACCGGGCCGACGGCAGTGCCATCGAGCCCCCGAAGGAAGTCTATGTCCCCACGCCCATCATGGGGGCCTACTTTCTCTTCTCGCCTGGGACCCCGCAGGCGATTCTGGCCGGCGGCCAGAACAAGCACCTGTATTTCATTCGACCCGAGAAAGCATCCAACTG
>Ga0182027_10010679_pt1 | contig 13027 bp, 9 predicted proteins | sample 712E1DmetaG_FD_121300 | JGI IMG/M metagenome (GOLD analysis project Ga0182027, IMG submission 121300) | Permafrost microbial communities from Stordalen Mire, Sweden - 712E1D metaG (Illumina Assembly) | ecosystem: Environmental > Terrestrial > Soil > Wetlands > Permafrost | place: Sweden...
TGTGGCGCACGATCAAGTACGAAGAAGTGTATCTGCATGAATATACCGGCCCCAAGGAGGCTTATTATCAACTTGCCCATTACATCCACTTTTACAATTTCGAACGTCCGCACCAGGCGCTGGACTATCAGACGCCCGCACAAGTGCATGGGGCGTGCACGCCCCATGCACTTGTGGTAGACTCAACCTTAACAAATCGTTCCACCTTATTTTGACCCGTTTTCAACTCTAAAGAGTCTTATCCACTATATAGAGAAGTGAAAATGGAACGCATAGCCTGGCGTAATAAATTGCACCTTACGCCATGTGATTTTAATCGGCTATATCATGGATAATCGGCACTCTCGCGTTCATAAGGTCTCCCCAATCACGGGCATTAGGGATACAATATACAAATCAATTGCGTAATCGGTTCGGTGGTCGCGGACAAATCGATCTGTCAGCGGCGTCAGGCTCAAGACCTGTCGAAAAGTGCCACAATTGTGTTTGAACCAAAATCATCTCAACACCGGTACCGATCCCATGACTCTCTGGCAAGAATACCTCCAACCCAAAACTGTAACTGAAGCAATCTTGGCGTTAACCAACGCACGAGGACCCGCCCTGATCCTGGCAGGCGGAACGGATTTGATCCTGGACCTCGACCAGGGCAGACACCCACCGATCCATACCATCGTGGATATCACCTCGGTGCGGGAAATGCTGCCGATCGAGATCAGGGGCAGCGAACTGTTCATCGGCGCGTCCGTATCCCATACGCACATCGTCGATTCAAAACTTGTGGCAGGACATGCACAAGCGCTGATCGAAGCGTGCGGATTGATCGGCGGCCCACAAGTCCGCAACATAGCAACGTTGGGCGGCAATGTGGCCCATGCGCTGCCCGCCGCGGATGGCACGATTGCCTTAATGGCTTTGAATGCACAAGTCGAAGTCGCCAGCCAAAACGGAAACCGGCGCATGCCCATCCGCGAAATGTTCCTCGGGCCGGGCAAGAGCGCATTGGTGCAAAATGAATTGCTGGTCGGTTTCTACCTTCCCCTGAAAGATAAGAATCAGGATTCTGCCTTCAAGCGCATCATGCGCCCGCAAGGTGTGGCTTTGCCGATCATCAACATGGCAGTCTGGTTGATGCGAGAGGCGGATCGAATTGCAGACATCCATATCGCGGTCGGACCCGGAGGGCCAAAGCCGTGGCGCGCCCTGGAAAGTGAAACAAGCCTGCGCGGCAAAATTCTGAACGATGAAAGCCTCAAGGCGGCTCTTGAGATTCTCCTACGGGATGTCAAGTTCCGCACCAGCCAGCAGCGAGCCAGCGCGGAATATCGCCGGGAATTGGCAAGGCCGTTATTCATAGACACCGTCAAAGCCGCCTGGGAACAAGCTCAACTTTAGAGGTGAATCCATGAACGAAATTACATTAACCATCAACGGAAAGAAGTACAGCCTGCCATCCAAACCCGGAGAGATGCTGGCTGCCTTGCTGCGCGAGCGCTTGAATTTGACCGGAACCAAAATCGGCTGTGAAGAGGCAGAGTGTGGAGCCTGTACCGTCTTAATAAATGGCGAGCCGGTGTTATCCTGCATCTATCCAGCAGAACGCGCCAATGGAAAAGAGATTGTCACAATCGAAGGACTTGCCGCGGAATTTACCGAGACCCTCAAAGAGCGAGGGCAGGCGACCGCGAAGCAAGAATTAAATCTTAGCGGCCTTCGCGAGCTTAGCGGTTCAAAAGTTCAGCTTCACCCCTTACAGGAAGCCTTCATCCAGCACGGCGCGGTGCAGTGCGGATTCTGCATTCCGGGACAATTGATGACGGCCTATGCCCTGCTTAAAAAGAATCCCGATCCAAGCCGGGAAGATATCCGGCATGCGCTGAAAGATACGCTATGCCGCTGTGCAGGCTATCCAACAATCGAGAATTCGATCCTCGCCGCCGCAAAATCCATGCGAACAGGCCAGGCCATCGAGCCGCCAAAGGTCCAACTCTCTGCAGAAAAATATCAGGTGATCGGTCAGGCCGTCATGCGGCCGGATGCCGTTGAAAAAGTAACCGGGACAGCCAAATATTCGGATGACTGCAAGTTCGATGGAATGTACTACGCGGCAGTGAAGCGAGCGGGAATCCCGCATGGCTTCCTGCGCCGCCTGGATGTGAGCAAGGCGCGGGCTTTACCGGGTGTTATGGCTATATTGACCGCTGAAGACATACCAGGCGAACATAACCACGGGCTGGTGATCTATGACTGGCCGGCGATTGTGGGCATGAACGAACGCGTACGCTATGTGGGCGATTCGGTGGCAATCGTGGCCGCCCAAACCCAGGATATTGCCGAACAGGCCGTGCGCTTGATCGAAGCGGAGTTCGAGGCGCAGCCTGTGATCACAAGTGCCGTTCAAGCACGCCAAGGGGATGTTCCCGATCTGCATAAATCCGGAAACCTGCTCAAGCACATCAAAATCCGCAAAGGCAACATGGAACAAGGCTTCGCAGAAGCGGATGTCGTGATGGAACATGTCTTCCACACAGCCATCACGGAGCACGCATTTCTGGAACCCGAATGCAGCATCGCCGTGCCGCTGGAAAACGGCCGCATGGAAATTTATGTCGGATCGCAAATCCCCTACCAGGACCGCGAGCAGGTGGCGCGCATCCTCGGCTGGCCGGAAGAGCGCGTGCGCGTGGTCGGACAACTGATGGGCGGCGGCTTCGGAGGCAAGGAAGACATCGCCGGACAAGTGCACGCGGCGCTATTAGCAAATGCAACAGGCCGACCGGTTAAATTACTATTCGACCGGCACGAGAGCTTATTAGTGCACCCCAAGCGCCATGCCACACAGATCCGGGTCAAGATCGGTGCGAAAAATAATGGCTGTCTGACCGCCGTTGAAACGGAACTTTACGGCGACACGGGCGCCTACGCCTCACTGGGCGAAAAGGTGATGACGCGCGCCACGACCCATTCCGCCGGACCATATGAAGTGCCGCACGTGCGCGCCGACTGTTACGCGATGTACACCAACAACCCCCCGGCAGGAGCATTCCGAGGCTTCGGCGTAACCCAATCTGCCTTTGCCGTCGAAAGCATGATGGATATGCTGGCGGAGAAACTGGACATGGATCGCATCGAACTGCGGCGCATGAATGCCCTGCACGTGGGCAGTGTGACCAACACAGGTCAAGTATTACGCGACAGCGTTGGACTCACCGAATGTATTGATAAGGTGTCAAGTGTCATGTGTCAAGTGTCAGGCTTATCTCTCGACGAAATATTCAAGCCGCGCGTGATACCTGAAACTCCGCACTTGACACGCTCTTGGGGTTTCGCAGTTGCGTACAAAAACACCGGCCTGGGCGGAGGCGCACCCGATAAATCCGGCGTAGAGGTTGAACTATACCAGGACGGTTGTGTCGAAGTCCGCACTTCGGCGGCAGAACTCGGACAAGGTTTGGTGACAGTTTTGCGAATGATCGTGGCGGAAGAATTAGCCATGCCTCCGGAAAAAGTGCGCATATTGGTGATGGATACGGACTTGACGCCGGATGGCGGGCCGACCACGGCCTCACGCCAAACCTATGTGACTGGCAATGCCGCTCGCCTGGCCGCCAAGACCCTGCGCGCAGCCATGACCTCGACGCTGGCGGAAAAATACGACCAGCCGCCGGAACGCATCCATTACATCGAAGGGCTGGCACAAGTGGATGGAAAGTCAATCCCCCTGAGCGATGTATACGTTGAGATGAAGGCCAATGGCCAGGAGCCGCGCGCACTGTATGAATACTGGGCGCCGGAAACCAAGCCGCTCGGTGAAGGTGGTGATATGCATGTGGCATTCTCCTACGCGACGCAGGCCGCAGAAGTGGAAGTCAACACGAATACCGGCGAAGTGCGCGTGCTGAACGTGATCGCCGCCACGGATGTCGGACGAATCATCAATCCGCTGGGATTGGAAGGACAGGTGGAAGGCGGCGTGGTGATGGGACTCGGCAATGCGCTGACCGAACATTTCATCGTCGAGGAAGGACGCGTGATCACAGATCGCCTGGCGCGTTATCGCATTCCGGGAATTGCCATCACCCCCAATATCATTCCCATCATGGTGGAACACCCTACGCAGGACGGGCCATACGGTGCGAAAGGCGTGGGAGAAATTGTAAGCATCCCCACCACGCCCGCCATTACGAATGCCATCTATAACGCAGTGGGTGTGCGCGTGGACAGCCTGCCCGTGGACCAGGAAAAGGTTTTGTGGGGATTAAGGGAAGCACGCGAATCGAAGAGAATAGCTTAAACAAAAAGGAATCGATAGAATCATTTAACCCCGGAAATCTCCATCCCGATCATATTACCTTCAACCCTTCCTTCCTTCAGGCAGGTCTTCGCAAGCATGGTTTCCAGTTCCAACGGTGTATAAGCCGCCCCAATCGAAGTGCCTAGGCCGGGGCGCATTTCCGCCGGGCGGACGCTCAACCATAAAAATGCGTGCATGAGTCTGTTCATGTCGCGCCGCAAATCTGAGATGAAGTAACGACCTCCCGGTTTTAGCACGCGCCAGATCTCGTCGAAGGCGCTGCAAGGAATGGCCCATTCGTGCATTGAACCATTGGTAAAGACCGCATCGAATGTGTTATCGTTGAAGGGCAGCTTGTCACAACTCCCTAGGCGGTATTGTGTGCGGGCCGATAATCCATAAGACTGTGCGTTGCGTTGGGCCAGAGCTTGCATATCCGGACTAATATCCAGTCCGACCAGGAGGGTGTCTTTCGTTTGTTTAAGCCACTCCAGACCCAGATAACCGGGACCGTACCCAATCTCAAGCACCTGTCCATTCGTGATGCCATGTTTCAACAGGCTGGGGGTTTCGATCCAGCCCCTATCACGCAAGGTACGCTGCATCTCGTCATATTGGGCAACCGTGATTGCTCCCTGGATACCCTGATCGGTTTCGGGGATACGTGGTTTGGTCATTTTGTTCTCCTTTATTTTAGATGGAATATTCAAACTAGAATCGATGGCAAAAAAAGAGAAGGTTATCTATATTTGCCACTTTCCAGCTTCTTCAAAAGATCAACTACCCAGTTCAATTCTGCCTGGGTATGAACGATTGTGTGGTCAAAAATGGCGGCAGCTAGGGGCGGTACTTCGGGAAACGCCAATTGTTCAACACGGTGACTCTGAACATATTCGAGCGCAGTTTGTAAGGCGCTCTTGCGGGTTTGCAGATAAGAGATCACCTCATCCAATGGCAGGCTATCCAGAAAGAAAAGACAAACATCCAAGGGAAAATAATCGCGTTCGAATTGCTGCCAGCCGGAACGCAATAGGCGTAGGAATTCATCCCGCCCGGCATCCGTGATCTGGTACACGCTGCGGGAAGGTCGTTTACCGGCCTGCCCCACTTCCACTTTCTCGAGGAATTTTTCCTGGGTCAGTTTATCCAAGGCAAAATAGATCGAGCCAAAAGCGATTGAAGTCCAATCGCTCATGTGTTCCTCGATAATTTGTTTGATCTCATAACCGTAGAGCGGGCGTTCCCGCAACAAACCGAGGATAACCAAACGAACTGACATGAAATACTCCTTTATACTACTTTGTATATTCTAGCTTGTATATTATTTTTTGTCAATGATTTTTATCTGTTAACGTGAATAATGGTAAGCAATGAGAAAGGGCAAGTCAGAGTCAATGGCCGAAGTCAGAACCTTTGCAAACGAGCAATTTACCATATAGGGTGCTAGCGGCGAACCTCTCCGGTGGCGCAAAAATACGGTTCATTATTTCGTTTCTGTTAATAGCCGGGAGCCCTTGCACAACCCATCTTGTCCCCCAACCGTTTTAAATTACGGCTTGGTAGGTTGCATCAAGAGGCAAATTCAATGCGAATTGCCCAGTTGCGATCGGCAACAGCATTTCGCCGTTTTTGTCCAACTCTGAAATCATGCTATACTCCAATTGATCGCTCACAGAAACTCTGATCAAATGCCACCTAAACACTAGTTGGTCGGCTTGTACTTATGAGCATGAAGATGGTAAATAGACTGTTTTGGATTCCAAAATTAAAAATTACCACCCTCTTTCTATGCTATTTCTTGATCGGATGGGTTTGTGTGGGTTGTCAATCTCAGCCCAAGCACCCGAATATTTTCGAGAATCCAGTCTGTGAACCGCCTTGTTGGGAAAATATTACGCCTGATGTAACAATAAAACAAAACGTCATTAACACGTTATCAACTTTATCAATAATTGATCAGCCAATAACAGAAAGTCATGCCGGCATGCTAGCAGGCGTAGATAGCTTCGTTAGGTTTACTTTATATGGTGATCCGTATCTGAGCGGTCAAATTGATTTTGTTGATGACAAAGTGTCAACAATAACGCTGGGGGGTAGTACGGGTCTCTCTTTGCAGCAAGCGATTGAAAAGTTCGGCGTGCCACAAAGCGTTTATGTAGACAGAGAGGGTGAGTATACAGCAGTAACATTTCTCTTACCACAATCAGGAATAGTATTTGATTACACGACTTGGGCTCAAAAAAGATTCCCACCTTGGGCAGACGCTCCGAGTTGGACGTATTCTGAAATAAGACCAGAGGTTGAGATAAATTTCATTAGTTACTTTGCTCCAAATCAATACAAATCTTTATTGGATTCCGGAGAATTAACAATAGGCGGTTTTCCGGGTCCAAATGTACTAGAAAAACGTTTATATCCTTGGAATGGATATGGAAGTATGAATAAGTATTTACCACCATCCAATCCCTAGCAGGTTCTCAAACCAGCCGCTAACATACGCCGCTAGAATGCAAAGTAGCCTTTCCTGTTTCGTGTGCAAGTCGTGTGCAGTTCGGGTACAGATGGGATTGCTTGTAGTTATTCGGGAGTCGTTCTTCCCCCAATCCCGATTCCCGAATAACGAATACCGACTATCGCCTATCGAATATCGATCTCCCCTACGTATTAGCCCTCTCCTGTGCGAGTTTGATCAATGCATTCAACAGGTCAGTTGGGATCTGGTTCGCGGTTCCACTTGAGGTTTTGGAGGAAGATGAACTGGTGGTTGAGGCCTGGGTCTGCGAGAACCCATTCACAAGACCGTCGAGCGAATCCCCGCCCGGGCCGCCCGGCCCACCAAACCCACCTTGATTGCTCGAACTGCTGGTCTTGCTGGAAGTCTGCACAGAGGTGGTGGTCAGCGTTTGTTCGAATGCAGATATATCTTGATCCGTAAGTTTCATATCCGCAATGGCTTGGAGCTGGCTCGCGGTCAGCGTTTCCTTGACCTGGCGGAAAGCCGCATCAATCTCAACCTGAGCCGAAGTATTGCTACTCGCCAATACCTTCATTACTTCCCAAAGCGGCAAAAGTTGCGAAGCCTGTTTGGCGGTCAGGGCCTGATCGGTGCCTTCCAATTTGAGGATGCCGACCATAAGCCCCGTCTTCTCTGAAACAGAATTCGTACTTGTGGAAGAAGAGGATTGAGTGGCCGTAGTGGCCGTGCTGCAAGCCGACAAAACCAGCGCCAGCACAACGAGGATCACGATCATTTTGTTCTTCATACTATTTCCTTTCTTATTTCATTCAAAACGTCCCGAAGGTTTCCAAAATTCGATTTGGGGAGTATGTCCAAACCTTCGCGACGGTTGCGACACAGGTGCGGCTATCCGCTTGTCGGTCTCCAGTCCGCATAAAGGTTTAAGGACGATCTTTATGTTCAGAGTTTACAAAATGAGACTGTGAGCGAACCAAGAGTCTATTGAGAATTCGTTGAGAACGACCTGCCGTTTAACAGCAAATTCTCAACATGTGCGATTATGATGCAATAAAGATGTCGTTGCGAGCGTAGCGAAGCAATCTCCTGTTTGCATGATGTCGTTGCTGGCGGAGGGAAACACTTCTCATGAGCGCACCCAAATCAAAACCTGCTCAGTTGTTTAATTAGACGGTATGATTGGATTGGAAATTGACGCCATGCAAACGGTTCTAGTTGTGGACGACGATGTGAAACTGCTCAAGATGCTCCAACGCACTCTTGCGTATGAAGGTCTGCAAGTTTTCACGGCCTCGAACGGCGAGGAAGCCTTGAATCAAGCCGCCGACTGCAATCCCGATCTTCTGATCGTGGACTGGATGATGCCCAAGATGGACGGCCTGTCCTTGATACAGGAATTACGCGCGGAAAAGAATCCCGCCATGATCCTGATGTTGACCGCCCGCGACGCGATCGAGAACCGCGTGGAAGGCTTGCAGAGCGGCGCAGACGATTACCTGGTCAAGCCGTTCGCGCCGGCGGAACTGGTGGCGCGCGTGCACGCCTTGCTGCGCAGGACGGATACGAAGCCCGCACAGGAAGCCATGAAATTTGCGGATGTGACGCTCGACCCGCTCACGCGCGAGGTGCATGTCGGCGAGAGACTGCTCGAGCTTACAAAGACCGAATTCGACCTGCTCGAATTTTTTCTGCGCCATCCGCGCCAGGTATTGGAACGCGCTCAAATCCTGAGCAGCGTGTGGGGTTATGATTTTGGCGGCGATGATAATGTGCTGGAAGTGTACGTGGGTTACCTGCGCAAAAAGATGGAGGCCGGCGGACATGCGCGCCTGATCCAGACGGTGCGCGGCATCGGTTATGTTATGCGAGCGGAGCGAGTGGAATAATGTCCATCCGTTTACGATTAACCCTGCTCTACAGCGCCATCCTGGCATTGACCTTGATCATATTCGGAAGCGTGCTCTACACGATCCAGGCGCAGGAGACGATGAATTCTCTCCAAGCCAATTTGATCCAAAGCGGCAGCGGGCTGGCCCAATCCATCCTGAACAATTATCTGAATCCCAATCCGCCTCCAAAGCCGTCGGGACCGCCACCCTTCCCCATCGAAACACTTTCAGGCGACCAGGCTTTCAACCAACTGCGCGAGCGCGTGATCGTGCGCGTGCTGGCTCCAAACGGCACCTTGATCGCCAGCCCATTTGCGGGGCAAGATCAAGATAACACGGCACAGGCCTTACCGCTCAGCGCCGACGGGCTGAAAGCTTTAACGAATAAACAAATCTGGTGGGAGACCTCTTCCGCCACAGGCGACCACCTGCTCATCTATAATATCCCGCTGGTGTATCAAGGCAATGTGACTTTTATCGTCCAAGTGGCACAGTCGCTGGGACAGCGCGATCAAGCGCTGGCCGCCTTAAGCGCCACGCTCATCATCGCCGGTCTGCTGACGATCTTGATCGCGTTCGGCATCGGCTGGGTGATGGCGGGAGAGACCCTGCGTCCAATCCAGCACATTACACAGACCGCACAGGTTATCGGCAGGGAGAGCGACTTCACGCGGCGCGTGGACTACACAGGGCCGAACGATGAGATCGGGCAACTGGCAGAAACCTTCAATTCCATGCTGGCGCGTTTGCAGGATGCGTACCAGGGAGTCAGCCGCGCGCTAAAAATGCAGAGAGGCTTCGTAGCAGATGTTTCACACGAACTGCGTACGCCGCTGACCACGATCCGCGGCAATTTGGAACTACTGCGACGCGAACCTCCGATGCCTGCCGAAGAAGGAGCGGATGTCTTGCAGGATGTGGTGGATGAAAGTGACCGCCTTATCCGGCTGGTGAACGATCTGCTGGTGCTGGCCCGCGCCGATGCCGGTCAAAGCCTGACACGCGCAGCCATTCCAGTGCGGTCGGTCATCGAAGAGGCCGCCAAACAAGCACGGCAGTTGGATCGCGGACGGGAAATCAATATCAAAGAGGCAGAGGATGTAACAGTCAGCGGCGACCGCGACGCGCTCAAACAAGTCCTGTTGATCCTGTTGGATAACGCCATCAAATATACAACCGAAGAGATCACGATCTCAGCCGGAGCCAGGGAGAGCGAAGTCTGGATCTGTGTCAGCGACAAGGGCGCGGGCATCTCACCCGAAAAGCTGGAGCGTGCCTTTGATCGTTTTTATCGCGGCGAAGCGAATTCAAAGGTACAGGGCTTCGGGCTGGGCCTGCCGATTGCCAAGGCATTGGTTGAAGGACAAGGCGGCAGGCTGGAAATCCAAAGTTCAGTTAACGAGGGAACCACGGTGAAGATCCGTTTGCCCCGCGAGGAAATTAAAACGAAATAGAACGCGGATGACACGGATTCTTCGGATGCACGCGGATAGATTTTGGTACGGGAGGGTCTGAGACCTGCCCCTATCGGCTCATGCTGCCAAAACGAACCTTCCAACTTTCCAACCTTCAAACCTTCTAACATTCCAACCTTCAGACTTTCCAACCGCCAAAGCGCGCTACAATGAAGCCATGCGCCGCTCGATCCATCATTCCTTTTCCATCAAGAAAAAACTTAGACTCTTCCTGCTGGCGGGCATAACGACGCTAGCGGCCGGGCTGCTGGTGTACGTATTTTGGGATTTACCGTCGCTTAATTCCCTGCCTGCAAACTTGGAGACGCCCAGCATTCGCATCACGGATCGGGATGGACGCCTGCTCTACGACATCCTGCCGCAGGCAGGCGGACGCCATGCCGTGTTGTCCTTCGACAACATCCCGACCTGCATGAAAGAGGCCACCATCTCGGTCGAGGATAAAAACTTCTACACCAATCCTGGCATCGACCTGAGAGGCATCCTGCGGGCGCTGTGGATTGATCTGCGCGGCGGCGAGGCGCTGGCCGGAGGCAGTACCATCACACAGCAAGTGGCGCGCACTTTGCTGTTGAACCAGAACGAACGCTACGAACGCAGCCTGCGCCGCAAACTACGCGAAACCGTCCTGGCCTGGGAATTAACACAGAAATTTTCAAAGAACGACATTCTGGCCTTGTACCTCAACCAGGTCAACTATGGAGGCATGGCCTACGGCGTGGAAGCCGCGGCAGAGACTTACTTCGGCAAATCCGCCGGCGATCTGATCCTGCCGGAATGTGCCCTGCTGGCCGGATTGCCGCAAGCGCCGGGGGTTTACGATCCGTTCACGAACCCCGACCTGGCCAAGCAGCGCCAACAAATCGTGTTGGGTTTGATGGAAACAAACGGGTACATTACCGGCGAGCAGCGCCTCGCAGCGCAGGCCGCGCCGCTCAGCTACAACCCAGCCCCCTACCCGATCGAAGCGCCGCACTTCGTATGGCTGATCAAAGACCAGCTCGAGGCGCTCTTCGCGTCAGGGAGATTGAATCCAAACCAAAGCCTGGTGGTGCGCACCACGCTGGATCTCAATGACCAGCACACGGCGGAACAGATCATGGCGCGCCGCCTCCAGGCCTTCAAGCCCAAAGCCGGAGAGATCAACCACAATGTCAACAACGCCGCCATGGTGATCCTCGACCCGCATAACGGGGAAATCCTGGCGCTGGTCGGAAGCGCGGATTATTTCGATGCGTCCATTGACGGCGCGCTGGATATGGCCACCTCGCCGCGCCAGACCGGCTCGGCCTTCAAGCCGTTCATTTACGCACAGGCGCTGGACCCGAACCAGCCGGACCCGTGGACGGCCGCGACTTCGATCCTGGATGTAACCACCACGTTCATCACGCATGACGGCCAGCCTTATACGCCGCAAGATTACGACGGCCGCCAGCACGGGCCCGTTTCGGTGCGTGAGGCGCTGGCCTCCTCTTTGAATATTCCGGCGGTGCAAACCCTGAAGAAGGTCGGCGTCGCAAACACCATCCAGCTTGCGGATCATCTCGGCGTCACTTCGCTCGGCGATCCGGAGAATTACGATCTATCGCTGGTGCTGGGCGGCGGACCCATCAGCCTGCTGCAACTCTCGACGGCCTATGTGAGCCTGGCAAACGGCGGATATTACACGGGGAATACTTCGATCCTCGATATCCGCGACGCGGACGGCCGCCTGCTCTATACACAGGCTAAAACCCCGCCCGTGCAAGTCTTCGACCCGCGCGTGACGTGGCTGCTCAGCGACATCCTGAGCGACGACCGGGCGCGCGCCATCGGCTTCGGACTCAACAGCACCTTGAAGATCGGTTACACGGCGGCAGTCAAGACCGGCACAACCACCAATTTTCACGATAACTGGACGATTGGGTATACGCCCAACCTGCTGACCGGCGTATGGGTCGGCAACAGCAATTACGAAGCGATGCAGAATGTGACGGGGGTGACGGGCGCCGCGCCGATCTGGAATGAAACGATGCGCGCCTTATTGGCAGGCAAACCTGATAAGCCGTTCGTGAGGCCGGAGGGGATGCAGCAAGTCGAAGTGTGCGATCTCTCCGGTTTACTGCCAAGCGAGGCCTGCGCGCACACGCGCCTGGAATGGTTCATCAACGGCACGCAGCCGACGCAGACCGACAGCTTCTATCAGAAGGTCTGGGTTGATGCGCTGACGAATTCGCTGGCGAACGATCTGACCCCGCCGGACAGGCGCAAAGCCATCATTGCGTTGAACCTGCCCGTGGAAGCACAGCCGTGGGCACGCGCACAAGGTCTGCCTTTAGTGGTTGACTTCAAACAAAATACAAGCTCGCAAAATGCCAATTCGCTCCTGTTGACCTCTCCAACCCCGAACACCACCTATCACATCACAGCCGATTTGAATCTGTCCTCTCAACAACTGGAGGTGGATGCAGATGCGAACCAGGTTTTTTCCAAGGTCACCATTTATGTGGACGGGAACCCGCTGGCGACATTTTCAAACCCGCCGTATCAAACCTGGTGGACCTTATCGGCGGGGGATCACAGCTTTTGGGTGGAAGGGGTGAATGTCAACGGGGAAACGGTAAAGAGCGCGGTGGTTAACATCACGGTAGTGCAGTGAACCTTGCATCGTCCACGAAGGCCACGAAGATTCACGAATAAGGACAAAGAGAAAAGTATCCTTCAGCCTTCATCTTTCGCCCTTCATCCTTCAGCCTTCATCCTTTCCCCAATCCCGATTCCCGAATATCGAATTCTCTACCGTACATTTCGGAAATTGGACGCGGACGAGCGCGGATTCACGCGGAAAAACCAATTAAAAATCCGCGTTTTCAGCGTTCATCTGCGTCCCAAAATGGTTTTGTACGGTAGCAAA
>Ga0182027_10010680_pt1 | contig 13026 bp, 9 predicted proteins | sample 712E1DmetaG_FD_121300 | JGI IMG/M metagenome (GOLD analysis project Ga0182027, IMG submission 121300) | Permafrost microbial communities from Stordalen Mire, Sweden - 712E1D metaG (Illumina Assembly) | ecosystem: Environmental > Terrestrial > Soil > Wetlands > Permafrost | place: Sweden...
AAGATCAAAATTCAGAAATTCATGAAAGAAACAGGAAGCAAAACCATCGCGTACATTCAGATTTGCCTTAGCGCCTTTAATGATATCCTGAACTGCTTTCCGGCTGACATTTATATTATCGTCAAGGGGGACATAACCTAGGTTTTCAGGAATAATCTTTTGACCGTATAAATCTCTTTTGATCACATAGGGAAAATACTGGCTATGATCAAAATCCTCAACGGATAATCTTTGTTCAACTGCCGTACTGAAATATTTTACTATAGTCTGATAAAATCTAAAAGAAGCAGTATAATGGGGAGTTTCCCAGGCAACAGGATATAATCCGTTTTTAAGGAACTCCTGAATCCCGATTTCCAATTTTCTGCAAATTCCGGCTTCGGTTTCATCTTTAATCGGTTTATTTGTTGCATCATCCCAGAATTCAAAATCCGCTGCAGTTATACCTTTATATTGATGTGTAACGCCGTGCTCTACAATTGTGCCGCCGTTTCTTACCATGTACTTCAGCGCATCAACCAGATCGGGTTTATCGGATAAACTAATTCTGAGTCCCTGCCCCGGATCAACATAAAATGGAATTACTCCAACTAAAAATGGAATACCTCTTTCCGAGAGAATATCGGCAATCTGTCGTAATCGGTCGGGATTATCCATAGGACTAATATCTTCGATGCGGATTAATGCCGAGTGTGAATGTTCATGATCTTCACCCAATATATCATGCAGCATATCCGCAAAAAGAAGATAGCGATCCGTTTCATCCGCGTAAGAGAAAGGTGAATCGGCAACATAAATTAAGTTTTTGGTCTTGATTATATAAGGTATTTCTTTTCTCTTTTTTGAGGAGTAAGCAGTTGAAAGAACCTGAACGGATTTTTTATCCGTAATCTGAATAAGACTTATATGTTCATCGCCTTTGGTAAAAGTTTTACCGTTGAATTTAACCAAATCAAAGCCGGTTGTTGAATCATACTTGTCTACGGAAAACCCGAATGTTTTTTTGAGGTCGTAATTCTTTGAAAATTCAACAATGCCAGTATATATCCATATGATCGGTTTGTCGGTAGAGTAAACATCATTGAGAAAAACTTTCGGGACGGGGTTCTTCAGTTTATAGCCGACATAAAAAATAAAGTCATAGTTATTCAATTCGTTTTTCGAATACTGATTTACACCTTTGATAGTTGTTTTGGCATTGAAGTGACCCATCAGGTTACCAAGTTCGCGACCGTCGGCATAAGCAAAACTTTTAAGGTCGGTACTGCCTTCGGTAATTATCAGTATTTTTTTAGTTTCTGATTGATTTGAATAAATCAAAGAATTAAATAATAAAAATGAAAAGAGTATTACAAAATAAAAATATATATGATTTTGTAAGTTATGTAATAAGCTTTGTTTTTTAGGATATTGGATTATTTGATTAAATTTATTCATCTTTTCGGCTTAAACTCATCGATTTTAATATTGGTAATACCAAAGTAATTTTTAATTATTTGTACGGTTCTAAATGATGATAGACCGTCACCATAAGGATTAGCAGAAGAAGCCATTTTCTGATATGCTTTTTTATCGTCAAAAAGTTTCTTTGCGGTAGAGAATATTTTTTGCTCATCCAATCCAACTAATTTAACCGTCCCGAATTTAACCGCTTCGGGGCGTTCCGTAACATTCCTAAGTACTAAAATTGGGATACCGAAATGCGGACCTTCTTCCTGTACTCCGCCCGAATCGGTAATTACAAGAAAGCATTTTGACATAACATTAACGAAATCAAGATAATCGAGCGGTTCAATCAGATAAACATTTTTCAATTTACCAAGTGTAGGATAAACGACTTCTCTGACAATCGGGTTTAAATGAACAGGGAAAATAAAATTTATATACGGGTACAATTCTGCAAGTCGCTTTACTGCATCACAAGCTCCCTCCATTGGTTCGCCCCAATTTTCACGACGGTGCATTGTAATCAAAACTATTTTTTTCTTCTGGGATAAAATTTCATTTACTGCAGGGATTGTCGACTTGTAATTTTGATTAACTGAAATTTTCAAAGCATCTATTACTGTGTTCCCGGTTACAAAGACATCTTTAGACGGAATATTTTCGCGAAGCAGAGCTTTCTTAGCCGTTTCAGTAGGTGCAAAATGAAGATCAGCTATACAGCTTGTTAGTCTCCGGTTTATTTCCTCCGGGAATGGGTTTGCTTTATTATTTGTACGCAATCCTGCTTCAACATGTCCGACTGGAATTTGTCTGTAAAAAGCAGCTAAACTTCCTACGAAAGTTGTAGTCGTATCTCCTTGAACTAATACCATATCGGGTTTTTCCTTTACCATTACATCATCAAGAGCTTCGATAGTATTTTTTGTAATTGAAGCGAGTGATTGTTTGGGTTTCATGATATTAAGATCATAATCCGGTTTGATTTTGAATACTGAAAGCACCTGATCAAGCATTTGACGGTGTTGCGCGGTTGCAATTGTTATTACTTTGAAATTTTTCTTGTCTTTTTGAAACTCAAGTATAACAGGCGCTAATTTAATTGTATCGGGGCGTGTTCCGAAGATAACAGCTATTTTTTTCATTAATATTCCGTTATATATAGTAAAGAGAAAATTTTAGCCGGTAAAATTAAGAAAAAGATAAATAAGATCTATGTGATATAAACGTTGAATTGTTGAATTGTTGATTTGTTGAATTGTTAACTTATTTAGTTGTTTTACTGACGAAGATAGATACAGAGAGTATAAAAGCGTTCTAAGTTTAGCGTAAGATGGAGAGTGAAATTTGTTAAATAAAGAGAATTGGGCAGAAAGCATAGAGGTAGTCTCAACTACCGGTACCCCTTATACTAGTAACGACAATTCCTTAACTATCTTTAAATTACTAAATTAAAAATCTCAATTCAACGATTCAACGATTCAACAATAAATATATTTCGCTATAGATTAGAAATCTCACCAAAATATTTATCAGCCAATAATTCAGATTCTTTCTTCGTTTTTGCTTCAACGATACACCGGATGATCGGTTCGGTATTAGATTTACGAAAATGCACCCAATGATCAGGGAAATCAATTCTTAATCCGTCTTCAATGTTTATCTTTTCCGATTCATATTTTTTTAATAAAGTCTTAATTACTTTATCAGGATTTAATTTACCGAGTTCAATCTTTTTCTTAGTAATAAAATATTGAGGTAATGACTTTTTCAACTGGCTCATTGTTCCGCCGAATTCAAGAAGATGTTGAAGCATAATAGCAGTTCCGGTTAGAGCATCCCTTCCAAAAACAACTTTAGGCAGTATAACACCGCCGCTGCCTTCTCCGCCAATGACTGCTTTAACTTCTTTCATCTTTTTTACGACGTTTGCTTCGCCGACAGGAGAGCGGAATACTTTACAGCCTAATTCATTGGCGACATCATCTACCGAACGGGTAGTGGACAAATTAACAACTGCATTCCCTTTTTTCTTTGAGAGATAAAACTTTATTGCCTGAGTAATTGTATTTTCTTCACCGAACGGTTCGCCTTTATCTGTAATAAGGACTAGACGGTCTACATCCGGATCAACAACTATTCCGATATCTGCTTTATATTTTTTTACTGCTTTCATAGTTGCCGTTAAATTCTCCGGTATTGGTTCCGGCAGGCGGGGGAAAATGCCGGTTTTTTCGCAATTGATCTGAATAACTTTGCATCCGAATTTTTCCAGAAATTGAGGCATTGTGTATGAACCGGCGCCGTTAACGCAATCAAGAAGTACTTTGAATTTTCTTCTGCGGATTTTAGGAACGTTTATATAATCCATTTTCAAAACTGATTCTATATGATCATCAAGCCCTTTTGTATATCTTGAAAGCTTACCGAGTTTATTCCATTCAACATATTTCTTTGTTGAGTTCTCGAGCAGTGCCAACATCTCGGCATTTTCTTCCGGAGTCATAAATTCGCCTTTACTGTTAAGGAGTTTAAGAGCATTCCATTGATTTGGATTATGACTTGCGGAAAGCTGAATACCGCCGGCGGCTTTTAATTTCTTCACATTAAATAGAACTGTTGGAGTTGGACAAATACCTATATCAACAACATCATTCCCTTTTGCTAGAAGTGTTCCAATAACAACATTTCGAACCATTTCGCCTGTAATTCGTCCATCGCTTCCGAGAACTATTTTCCCATTGCCGCAGAAGTCGGCATATGCCGATGCATATTTAACTAAAACTTCGGGATCCAATCCGTCACCAATAATACCTCTGATTCCGGAAACGCTTACCATTAATGTTGGCATATCAAACCTTTCGAATTGAGTAATGAAATTATAACAATAATTTAATGTGGAAATTTAATAACTTATCAGTTAAAATAATCATGAAATGAAACAGAAAGAATATATTCAAAAAGTAAATGAGCTGTTAATTAAACAGTTCGGTATTCCAGAAAGGAATAAGAAATTACCAGATGCATTAGATTTGTTAATTGCAACAATTCTATCTCAAAATACAAATGACAACAATTCTTATAAAGCATTCCGCAATTTAAAAGATAAATATATCTCATGGGATGAATTGACAATTGAAAAAAGGAATGTAATTGAGAAAGAAATTAGAATTGCGGGATTAGCTAAACAAAAATCCGAAGCAATTAAAAATGTTATTACTCAATTAAAGAAGTCAACCGGGGAAGTCTCATTAATTCATATTAATCAGTTTTCAGTTGAAGAAGCAATTAATGAACTAATTCAATACAAAGGTATCGGAATCAAGACTGCAAGTTGTGTATTACTATTCGCATTAGACCGGAATGTTTGTCCTGTTGATACACATGTTTTCCGCACGGTAAACCGGATAGGCATTATTTCAGAAAAAACCAGGGATAAAACATTTTACTCATTAAACAAGAATTTTCCGGACGGTATAGCTCATTCATTTCATACAAACTTAATCCGGCTTGGCAGGGAGATCTGCAAACCGGCAAATCCTGACTGCCGTGTTTGTCCGTTACTGAAAATATGTAAGTATAAAAAGAAAAATACTGATATGAAAAAAACCGGGAAGACAAGTAAGTTTATGTTATTAGATAATATTAATTAAATTGACAGACACTTCTCCTATAGATATATTTTTTCGTCGGAACTTCTTCTTATATTGACATGTTAAATGTTGTATAGATAAGTTTTACTTATTACAAATGGTCATATGATTTCTAAATTCAAGAAAATATTTTATACTCCATTGTTTCTGCTGGGCGTTTTGCTTCCTGCACTTTTCTTTGATGGAATAAATATTGAGGAAATTATTTGTCAGGATTCCATTGTACTTGATGAAATAACCAGTTCATCTACAAATTTTCAAAATGATGTGAATGCAATTTGTAATCCAGTCGATAAAACCATTATTCCAATCAATTTAAACGATAGCGCAAGTCTGAAGATATTCTTTGATGAAGATAGTCCTTCACTTCCGACTACAAACGGTACTGTCCATTTATGCAACAAAGTCCACAATGTAAATAAGCCAATTAATTATAAATCCGCAGAATATTCATGGGATCTTTACCTCATTAACAACTCCTTAATAATTTAGCCTCTGCTTTTAATCCATACTAAAAGATATTTATCCGGAAGTAAACCGGAGAACAAAAATTTTCAATAACAATTTTTGTGATAAATATGAGCGGACTAAAAGTAAGCATCGTTTGTCTGATGTTTGTTTTTCAATGTGATTTTATTGCGCAGGTGCAAAAAGACACATTAAAAATTACTCAAGAACAGGCTGATCAGTTATTTCTCAATAATAATTTGCAACTACTGGCGTCGAGATTTAACATCGGCGCATCGGAAGCTGCAATTGTACAGGCAAGACTTTGGGATAATCCCAACATTACAGTTGAGCAGAATATCTATAATCAATACACCAAAAAGTACTTTGATATTACTGCAACAGGGAATACAGGAATTCAAATTCAACAGCTTTTCAAACTTGCCGGGAAAAGAAATAAGCAAATTAAATTAGCTTCCATTTCAAAGGAAATAGCCGAATTTACTTTCTATGATCTTATTCGTTCTCTGAAATATGAACTTCACTCTGATTTTAATGATTTATTTTATCTTCATCAATCGTTAAAATTTTATGATGAATCAATTCCTACAGTGAGAAATACAATTAATTCGTTAGAAGGAGTTTATGAGAATCATTCAATTCTGCTTTCCGAAATATTAAGGTTAAAGTCACTGCTATTTTCACTTGAAAACGACAGACTAACATTAATCAACCAGATATCTGAATTAGAAAATGATCTGAGTGTTTTAATTAATGATAAGTCATCTGTCAACAAATATTATTTCCCAGAATTAAAATCTGAAAAGATCGATTATACTACACCTGACAATTTAAAACCTGATTCATTAGTTGTAATTGCGATTGAAAATAGAGCAGATTATAAAATCGCAAAAGCAACAGTTAAATCCGATGAGATAAATTTACAACTTCAAAAAGCTCTTTCAGTCCCCGATATAACAGTAGCAGGTATTTGGTCAAGACAGGGCAGTTATATATATGATTATTATGCTCTCCAGTTCTCAATTGATCTTCCGATATTCAATAGAAATCAAGGCAACATTTTATTATCTCAAAATAATTTAGACGCCGATTCTAAATTGCTTGAACAGACAAAATTAAATATTGAAAGAGAAGTTAAAAACGCTTACAACAAAGCTGTTGAAATAGAAAGATTTTATAAGTCATTTGATAAAAAATTTACTGCTGAATATAGTAATATGATTTCCGGAGTGCTGGCAAATTATCAGAAAAGGTATATCACTATAATAGAATTTACAGATTTTTATGAATCTTACAGGAACTCAGTTGTTCAAATGAATCAATTACAAAACAGCAGAACTGACGCATTTGAAAATCTAAATTACAAAGTGGGAACCGATGTTATCAAATATCAATAATAAAAGTTGGATATCAGCCATGAATAAAATTACCAAGCAGATTATAAGATTTGTATTATTTATTCCAATCGTAATTGCTGGGAGTATTCTTTTAAGCAACTGTTCAAAAGATTCCGGTTCCAATCAAAATATAATTTCTGCTAAAATTAAAGTCACTGAACAAGGGGCTAAAATAGAATTCCCTATTAATGCTCCGGGTTTAGAACGTATAAAATCAACAACAGTAAATAGCGGACGTGTAATGATTTCGGTTTTTGCTCCAAGCAGAGTTGTAGCAACAATATCTTCAGGGAGTTCTTCAAAAGAAAAGATCATCTTGTTTGATTCTCCGGACATTGCTTCCCTTTATTCTTCTTACAGACAAGCCAAATCGAATGTTGAATTAACTACAAAAAGTCTGGACAGAATAAGGGATATGTTTAATAATTTAGCAGCTACAGGTAAAGATCTTAATCAGGCTGAAACTGATGCAGCAAATGCAAAAGTATCTTTATCGGAAATGGAAAGCAGATTAAGAACTGCGGGTTATGATCCTAAAGAACTTGAAAATACACAACCGGGCACAGTCTGGTTAATTTCAGACGTACTTGAATCTCAATTAAACGAAGTAGATAAAGGTGAGGCAGTTGATATATATTTTAATGCATTCCCGGATAAAAAATATGAAGGACGCGCTGTTTCAATAGGTGATGTAGTGGATCCAACAACCCGAACGGTTAAGGTAAGAGTATCTTTGAAAGATCCAAATGGTAAATTCTTACCGGGAATGTTTGCAAAAATTGATTATGGCGATCCAAAGAATAATTGTCTCGCTATTCCCCTATCTGCGGTGGTAACTGTTGAAGGCAACGATTATGTATATGAGCAGAAAACTCCGGGCGAATTCGAAAGAAAGAAAGTTATTCTCGGGCAGCAGAATGAGACACAGGTAATTGTTCTAAAAGGAATTAATAGTGGAGAAAATATAGTCACAGATGGTGCAATTTTATTGAAAGGATTGAGCTTTAATTATTAAAAATCGTGACGCGTAACACGTAACACGTAACGAGTAACGAGTAACGAGTAACAAGTAATAAGTATAAAAACTAAATGTATTGAAAAATAATTCTAAAATAAATTATGATAAGAAAGCTTGTTAGTTTTGCTTTAAGCCAAAGATTTGCTACTCTTTCCCTGGTAATGGCAATAATAATAACCGGGATATGGGCATGGTCTACTTTGAAAAAGGAAGCCTATCCTGATGTTGGCGACACTACCGTCACTGTTATTACACAATATCCCGGACGTGCTGCTGAAGAAATTGAACAGCAAATCACACTTCCGATTGAACGGGCATTATATGGTGTTCCAAAAGTTTTAACCAGCCGTTCGAAATCAATATTCGGTCTTTCTGTTATTCAGGTAACATTTGAAGATGGAGTAGATGATTATTTTGCACGTCAACAGGTAATCCAGAAATTAGGTGATGCGGTTTTACCGGATGGAGTGAATCCAAGTCTAGGTCCTTTGACAGGGCCAGTAGATGAAATATTCCGTTATATTATTGAAGCGCCGACAAATTATACGCCAATGGATCTTCGGACACTACAGGATTGGGTCATTGTTCCAAGATTACTTCAAGTGCCGGGTATTGCTGATGTTGTTAATTTCGGCGGATTAGTTAAACAATTCCATGTAATTACTTCGCCGGAAAAACTAATACGATATAGCCTTAATATTCAAACTGTTATTAATGCAATAATGCAAAACAATGTAAATACGGGCGGGAATATTATCAATAGAGGCGGACAGGGCTTTGTTGTCAGAGGCATAGGCGCGATAAGATCTAAAGATGATATAGGGAATATAGTTGTATCGTCAAATAAAGGCGTACCGGTGTTTGTGAAAAATATAGCAAGCATAGAAGAATTCCCGTTGCCGCCGACGGGAGTTTTAGGCTACGCAACAAAGAGTGATGAAGGGAAAGTAATTGATGTAAATTCCAGCATACAGGGATTGATTGCAATGCGTAGGGGTGAAAACCCTTCAAATGTTATAGAAGCGCTTAAAGAAAAAATTAATGATATCAATGCAAGTGATTTACCGGAAGGCGTTCATTTAAAAATTACCTATGATAGGAGTCTGTTGGTAAATTATACTATTGATACGGTTTCAACCACTCTCTTCGAAGGATTTTCAATAGTAATAATTGTACTTATATTTTTTATGGGCAGCGTACGTTCAGCCTTAGTTGTTGCAACAACTATTCCAATCTCAATGCTTTTTGCGTTTGTAATGATGAAAATTACCGGAATACCTGCAAATCTTCTTTCACTAGGAGCGATAGATTTCGGAATAATTGTTGACGGAGCAGTTGTTATGGTAGAAAATATAATGCGAAGGTATCGGGATGCTACTCCTGAAGAAATGAAAGTTGGAATAATCAGATATACTTTAAGCGCCACACAGGAAGTTGGAAGGGAGATATTCTTTTCAATCACGATTATTATCCTGGCATATATTCCAATTTTTTCCTTCCAGAGAGTTGAAGGAAAACTATTTTCTCCAATGGCTTATACGCTTGCATTTGCAATCACAGGTTCAATGCTTTTGGCGCTGACGGCTATTCCTGTTTTAATGACATTTATGTATAAGAAATATTTTGATTTTCCGAATCCTAAAAAACTTGAATGGCATAATCCGATCTTTGGATGGATCCAAAAGAATTTCGATTCAGCAATAACAATTCTTCATAAACATAATGTTAAAACAATTTGCATAACTTTCGGGTTTGTTATTATTGTTGTGTTCATTGGATTTAAAAGCATTGGTACGGAATTTTTGCCTGAGTTGGATGAAGGCGCATTTAATATCAGATGTTTTTTCCCTGTAGGAATATCATTGAGAGAATCTTCTAAATATGATAATCTCATAAGAAATATTATTATGAAGTATGATCCGGTCAATTTGGTGATAACCCAGCAGGGAAGAAATGATGACGGGACAGATCCATACGGACCAAATCGTTTGGAAATATTGGTGGGTTTGAAGAAATATTCTTTCTGGACAAATAAAATATCAAAAGCAGATCTGCTTAAAAAAATGAATAATGATCTTCAGGCATCAATTCCGGGAGCGCAATTTTCTTTTTCACAGCCGATTCTTGATAATGTAACTGAAGCTGTTACCGGCAGTGTTGCTGATTTAGCAATACTTATTAATGGTGAAGATCTAAAACTAATGCGGGCAAAAGCAGATTCGATTCTTCAAATTATTAGAACCATTCCCGGTGCAAGTGAAAGCGGAATTGAACAGGAAGGAGATCAGGCGCAACTGTCAATTACGGTAAATCGTGAGGCGGCTGCCCGTTTCGGCGTTAATGTAAGCGATATACAGGGTATGATTGAAGCGGCTATCGGTGGTAAAAGTATAAGTAAATTATATGATGGCAGCAAACGATTCGATATAGTTGTACGTTATTCTTCCGAGTACAGGTCTTCCGTTGAATCAATTAAAAACATGCAATTACTTACATCCTCCGGAACACGTATAGCACTTTCTCAGCTGGCGTCGATTAATTTAATAGACGGTTCAACAATTATTCAGAGAGAAGGCGGTAAACGGCAAATATCAGTTAGAACAAATATCAGAGGAAGAGATCAGGGGAGCTTTGCATCAGAAGCCCAAAAATTAATAAACGAGAAAATCAAATTACCTAAAGGATATTCAATTGAATTGGGAGGGCAATTTGAAAATTTATCCCGTGCCAGCAAACAACTTGCAATAGTTATTCCGGTAACTATATTGATAATATTTTTAGTATTGTTTTCCATGTTCAAAAATATTAAACATGTTATCATTGCTATGTCCAGTATACCATTTGCACTGGTAGGGGGAATATTAGCTCTGTTAATAAGAGGATACAGTTTTAATGTTTCTGCCGGAGTTGGGTTTATCTCTTTGTTTGGTGTTTCAATAATGGTAGGAGTTCTGTATATATCCAGAACCAACAATTTAATTAATGATTCGGGATTAGAATTAAAGGATGCTGTTTGTAAAGCAGCTTCTATACAATTAAGACCTAGTCTTATGACAATGATCCCGGCATTTTTAGGTCTTCTACCTGCTGCCCGTGCTTCTGGAATAGGTTCTGATGTTCAACGTCCTCTTGCAACCGTTATAGTAGGAGGATTATTCTCTGCATTATTACTGACATTGTTTGTATTACCTTCACTATATTTTGTTCTCGAAGGATTATTAAAAAAGAAAAAATAATCAAGCGGAGGATTTATGATCGAAGTAAAAATATTTTTAGATGAAGAAGATACTTATGAAAATAAAAAACTATATGAATACATAATGAGATACCTTATGCATAATAATATAAGAGGGGCCTCAGTATTTCAGGCATTTGCAGGATTTGGTCATAAACATCATTTGCATCACTCTAAAGGAATAGGAACCACCGATGAAAATCCGCTTATGATTATGTTCATTGATGAAAATGAAAAAATAAAAAATGTTCTTCCGCATATTAAAGAGCTTATAAAGGAAGGAATAATAATTAAAGAAAACGTTGAAATGGCATAACTATTTGTCATATTAATTCATAAAGTAATAATCAAATTAATTATACAAAAATAAAATAAAGTACTATACTATGAAAAAAATAATATTTCTTATTACGTTATATTCTATTTCCGGATTTCAATTATTTGGTCAGAGTAATTTTTATTTTGAAAATAGAAATGCATATTCAGTATCACTGTCTTTTGAAAATTATGAAACTAATAATAGTTATTTAGTCTTATCGCCTTTTTATTCCATCAAAGGTAATTTCGATTTTGGACTTAATATGGGGTATTCGCTAAAATCACCCAATGTATTTAGAATTAATCCACAGGTAAATATGCGTTTGTTTAATGAAAATCCTTCTAAAAAATCTTTTAATTTTGCCTATGGACTTGGATACCAATACGAATCAAGTTCTGAAATGATTGATAATGAAAAAATAAATACCACAGCGAATTATTTTCAACAAAATACTTTATTCTATTATACGATTCCTTTAGAAAATTTTACTATTCAACCTCAATTCAGTATTGTATGGTATTTTGGCGAATCCCAAACTAATAACATTACTTCACCTGCTAAAAATAATCCTTCCGATTATCATCCTGATTCGTTTGCGGACTATAGATTGGGACTTGCATTCATTTTTATCAGAGAGAACTTTACCTGGAACCTTGTCCCAAGCATGTTCGTTGATCATGAAGGAAAAACATTTTCTCTTCAGGTAGGTATAACATTTTAATCTTTTTTGATCTAACACACAAATAACGTACTGTTTGTGTGCCTATTAATTACCTCTTCCATGTTCAAAATAACGATTATGATTTAAAAACACTGAATACATGATGACAATTATCAATCCTTATATAATTTTTTCATCTTTGAATATTGACACTATTTTTAATTGATAAAAATAATTTCATGGTTATGCCCATTTCATTTTTTAACATGATATCAAAAATTCGGAAAAGATTAATTTATCTTTTGAACTTGAACCCCTCTATAAATACTTGAACAAAAATTCTCTGCTCGGTTCTTACGGAATGAACACTAGGATAATCACGCGGGTTTCTATCGCTGTAGTAAATTAAATGTTCAAAACCAAGGCTTACATTGTTAATAAGCTTAAATGTAATTCTGGGTTTGACCAATCCTATATAACTATTTCCTGCAGTTCCATAAATTGTATGTAACCACCAGTAATAAGCTGTAAATGTAAGCCCTACCCATCCTCCAATATTATAAGTGCTTTCAAATGTCATCTGAGCTCCCCAGTCGTAGTCAAAATCCCTAACCTGAGAAGTATCAGGACCAAATCTGCCGCTTAGTGCTCCAAAAGGAACTATACTAACATGAATATTAGTATAAAGACTTGAATTATGGCTCATTGGGAGTTTAGCAATTATTCCAGGTCCAAAAGCAAAGGTACCCAATTCAAATGTTTTATTATCAAAATAATCCATGTGTTGGAAAAGACCGACTAAAGTTTCAAGACTACCGATTTGAATATTATT
>Ga0182027_10010681_pt1 | contig 13026 bp, 8 predicted proteins | sample 712E1DmetaG_FD_121300 | JGI IMG/M metagenome (GOLD analysis project Ga0182027, IMG submission 121300) | Permafrost microbial communities from Stordalen Mire, Sweden - 712E1D metaG (Illumina Assembly) | ecosystem: Environmental > Terrestrial > Soil > Wetlands > Permafrost | place: Sweden...
ACCGGGCAAGCCGGTTGCCGGGCGCGGTCCGAATCCAGTGAAAGATCTCGCCGCGCCAGCCCTCGACGTAGCCCAGCGCTATCCGGTCCGGGGGCAGTTCGCCGAGGGCCGTCCGCACCGGACTCTCCGGCAGTTTTGCCAGCACCTGCTCGAGGATGGCCATCGATTGGTAGACCTCCTCGCGTCGCACAGCCAGCCGCCGCTGCACATCGCCCTCGGTGAACACGGGGACGGTAAACTGCACCTGGTCGTAGAACGCGTGCGGGAAATCGCGCCGCAGATCGCGGTCGAGACCTGACGCGCGCCCGGCAAGCCCGACGACGCCGAAATCGCGCGCGACCTCGGGTTTGAGGATGCCGGTGGTCTCCAGCCGGTCGCGGGTGCCGGAGGATTCGCGGATGAGCTCGACGAGCGCCTCGAACTCCGGTTTCAGCCAGCGCAACAACTGCGCCAGCGCCGCCAGATGCGCAGCCTCAAAATCGTAGCGCACGCCGCCAAGGCAGGCCATGCCGCGGAGCAGACGGTTGCCGGTGAGCCGCTCGTTCACCCGCAGCACCCGTTCCTTGAGCCGCATGGCGTGCATGTTGGCGGTGGTGAACGCCACATCGGTGCAGATGGCGCCGATGTCGCCAACATGATTATAGATCCGCTCCAACTCGAGACAGACGGTGCGCAACGCGCGTGCGCGCGGCGGCGCCTCGACCCCGGCGGCCCGCTCGACCGCATGGCAGAATGCCGTGGCGTGCGCGAAGCTCGAATCGCCGGAAATGCTTTCGGCCAGCCGCACGCCGTGCTCCACGGGCAGATGCTCAAAAAGTTTCTCGGTGCCTTTGTGCACGTAGAACATCCGCAGTTGCAGGTAGAGCACCGGTTCGCCCGCCACACTGAAAAGAAAATGGCCGGGCTCGATGATCCCGGCATGCACCGGTCCGACCGGCACTTGAAAAACGCCCTCCCCTTCCACCTCGCGGAACTTGTGGCGCACGCCTTCGAAGGGCGGCAGCACGGTGTGGAAATCGAAATCCTTGCGCAGTGGATGAACGTCCGGCCAGTCGTCGTGCAGGGCACAGCGCCGCGGATTCGGATGACCCAGCAACTTCAATCCAAACATGTCCTGAACTTCCCGCTCCTGCCAGTTGACCGCATGGACGGCGTCGGTGAGCGCGGCAAACTCGGGTTTATCCGCCGGCACGGGCACGCGTAGCACGAAGAACCCGTGTTCGCCATCGAGCGCGAACACGTAATACAGGTGAAACGCGTCCACCGCAGGTCGCGGGTCGTCGGCAAACAGGGAGACCAGGCGGGCGTTCCACTTACGATAAAGGTGTGCGCAAAACCCGGCGACCAATTCCATCGGAGCCTCGAAGTAGACCTCGTTGGGACGCGGCGCGTGCACAGCGGTGAACCGGCCGGAAAAGCTGTCCTGCAGGTCGTTAAGGGCGGGAATAAGTTCCGGCAGAATATTCATGACTCACCTCCGATGATGCAGGCCGATTGCTGAATGAGCTGGTACAGTGGGCCCGGCAGCCAGATTCCGAGAAGAATCACCACCGTCGCGACGAACAAAATCGCCGTGAGTTTCCACGGGCATTCCGCGGCGCGGGCGGGCGAACCGGCCTCGGGCGAACCCAGATTGAGCCGCGACATGTGCACAAGGAAGCCGGCGAAGATCGTCACGACCCCGGCGAGAAAGAGAAACGCGGACCATCCCCGGTTGGCAGCCAGCGCCGCGCTCAACACCGTGAATTCGCTTTGAAACAGACTGAAGGGCGGCGTGCCGGTCACCGCCAGGGCCGCCAGCAGGAACAAGCCGCCGGTCCAGGGGAGGGTCCGGATCACCCCGCGGATTTTCAGGAAGAACGGCGTGCCGTAGTGTTGCTGCACATTGCCGGCGCAGAAAAACAGCAGCGGCTTCGTCGCGGCATGAAACAGCATGTGCAGCGCCGCGCCGAGCGCGCCAAGCTTTCCGCCGAAGCCGATCGCCGCCACCATGATGCCGGCGTGATCGATACTTGAATACGCGAGAAGGCGGCGAAAATTGCGCTGCGCGAGGACGAACGGCGCTGCGACCAGGATGGATGCCAGGCCGAATCCCGCCAGCAGCTTGCCGGGAAAATCATGGCCGAGGCATTTCTCCGCCAGAACGTCGAAGCGGACAATGCCGTAGATGGCGCAGTTGATGAAGGCCGCCCCCAGCAACGCCGCAGTCGGCACCGGCGCCTCGGCATACGCATCCGGCTTCCAGGTGTGCATCGGGACCAGGCCGGCCTTGGTGCCATAGCCGATCAACACCAGCACAAAGGCCAGGCGCATCGCCCGCGGATCGAATTTCTCCGCAATGACCACCAGCACCGACCAGTTCATCCCGTGCGCCGTGTCCGGGCCGAGCACCCCGACTGCCGAATAATAAGTGAGCACGGTGCCGAACAGCGCCAGCGAAATGCCTACGCTCCCGATGATGATGTATTTCCACCCCGCTTCAAACGAAGTCTTCTGGTTGTAGAACGTCACGAGCAGGACGGAGGCCAGCGTGGCACCCTCGGTGGCCACCCACATCACCCCGAGGTTGTCCGCCAGCGGCACCAGCAACATCACGCCGACAAACAGCGGCGTCAGCACATAGTAACGTCGCAGCTGCCGCACCGCGATGCGACCGTCGCGCTGATCGCGGCGGAAATATCCGACGGCATAGATCGCGGTGACCAGCGCCACGAAGGCGGTCAGCCCGATGACCAGCACACTGAGGGCGTCCGCCCGGAGGAAGCCGCCAAGCGCCGTGACCGGACCGTGCGCCAGCACCGTAGCCCCAAGATCCAGCGCGAGCAGGGCCAGCCCGGCGAACGCGAGCAGATTCAACCGCTCCCACGCGCGGGGAGAGTCCGTCGCGAGACACAGGAGGCCGGCGACCACCGGCACGGCAAGAAGGGCTATCAACTCCATGGGAAAATCATTTCTGGCCCGGGCTGCCGGCCATGGTGGCACGGGCGTCCCGCCCGTGATCCGGGTCGTGGCACGGGCGTCCCGCCCGTGATCCGGGTGGTCCAGAGCGTGCGTCGCTCCGGATGCCCCCCACTCTTCTGCCTCGTCACCGAAAGCGCAGAGTAGCGCAGGTCTTTGACCGGCGGCGGCGCCAGTCGGAAACTGGCGCTACGTGGCTGTCCGGCTCCGCCGACATCAAAAGTGGTACCACTCCGATCTTGCCTCATGGCTCACCTCCGATGATCCCGGCCGCCTGATGCATGATATCGAGCACCGGCCGCGGCAGCCAGACGCTGAACACCAGCAACCCGCCGAGCAGCAGCCCCATCGCCGGAACCCCGTCCATCCGGCGGCCGTCGCCAAGGCTTCGCGCCTTCGGCTCGCCCGGGAGGATTCGAGTGAATTGCCTCAGCATGCCGCAAAAACACGCGATCAACGCCGCGAGGACGAGCACGCTGATCGTCATCTGTCCCGCGGCGACTCCCCCGCTGATCACCGTCAGCTCGCTGAAGAACAACCCGAACGGCGGCAGCCCGGTCGCCGCCACCGCGGCCAGGCCCAGGCACAGCACGGTGACCGGCAGCAGCCTCACCATGCCCGGACCGATGAGCCGGAACTCAAGCGTATGGCAGGACTGGTGAATGTTGCCGGCGGCGAAGAACAGCACGGGCTTGGTCAGGGCGTGATAGCCCATGTGCAGCAAGGCGCCGAAAATCGTGAGCGGCGTGCCGAGGCCGATCCCGACACAGATCAGCCCGACGTGTTCGAGACTTGAATACGCCAGCATGCGCTTGAGATTCTCCTGCACCAGGATGAACGGCGCAGCCAGGAACATGGACAGCAGTCCGAAACCGAGCAGCAGATGGCAGCTGAACGCCGGGCCGAGACATGCGGCGGTCAGGATATGAAAGCGGAGCAACGCATAGAGCGCGATCTTCAGGGACACGCCGGACAGCATGGCGCTGGTGGGCGACGGCGCCTCGCTGTGCGCGTCGGGCAGCCACGTGTGCATCGGCGCGAGGCCGGCCTTCGTCCCATAGCCGACCAGCGCGAACACAAAGGCCAGCCGGACGAGCCGCGGATCCAGCTGCGGCGCAATTGTAACCAAGTAGGACCAGTCGAAACTTGGGAGCTGCCGTGAACTGCCTTTGCAGGCGGCGGCATAAATGAAGACCGTGCCCAGCAGCGCCAGCGCCAGGCCCAGGCTGCCCAGGATGACGTACTTCCATGCTCCTTCGAGCGACGTCCGCCGGTTGTACAGCGCCACAAGCAGCACGGACGAAAGAGCGGTGGCCTCGACGGCAGCCCACATCACGCCGAGGCTGTTCGCCAGGACCGCGAGAAACATGCCGCAACCGAACAGCGGGGTAAGTATGAAGAACTCCTTCACCTGCCACTCCGTCACCACCCGCGCCACGAGATCCCGTTGGAAGTACCGGCCGGCATAAACCGACGTCGCGAGCGAAACGACCGAGATCAGCACAACCATCCAGGCGCTCAGCGCGTCGGCCCGCAGAAATCCGCTCCACTCCGTCACCGCGCCGTCCGCCGCGACCCGGAGGAGCAGCGCCACACCCACGGCAAGCGTCAGGCCGAACGCCAGCATGCCGAGCACCGCCATCACCCGGCGCGAGCGCACGAGCGAGCACCCGAGGGCGGCGCCGGCCGGCACAAAGAGCAAAGAGGCAAGGAGGCTCATCCCTTCAGCTGGCTCAGCTTGCTGATGTCCATCGAGGCAAACGTCTCGCGGATGCGATAGACGAGGATGCCCAGGATCATTACGGCGACAAGCACGTCGAAGAAGATGCCCAGTTCGACGACCAGCGGCATGCCGTAGGTCGTAAGCGCGACGGCCGCGAGCATCACGCCGTTCTCCACCGTGAGCAGCGCCAGCACCTGGGTGATCGCCTTCCGGCGGTTGATCATCAGGAAGAAGCCGGTCAGAACGAGGGTGATTGCGACCGCGAGCGTGTTGTTGCCGAGGCGCTCCAGCGACGTGAACGGACGCGCCACGAGGTAGCCGAGCAGTGTCAGGCCGCCACAAATCAGCATGGACATGGGGAAATTCACCAGCGGCTCGATCTCCTGGATGATTTTCATCCGCCGTACCTGCCGGTCGAGCAGCCATGGTAGAAACGCCACTTTGCCGATGAGCGTCAGCGCCACGACGACATAAACATGGAAGGCATTGTGCGAATACGCCACAACCGCGGCGATGCCCGCCAGAAACAGCGACTGGATGGCAAACAAGCGGATGCTGGTCAGCAGCATGCGCTGCACAGCCAGCAGCAATTGCGCGACCAGCATCAGTGCGGCGAAGAGCGCGATGAGCTGTGCAGGGATTTCAGACGTGGGCGCGGTGTGCATCAGAAGGTCATTGGAAGAGGAACGTGGAAAGCAGGGCCAGACCGGCGAGGACAAATGCGGCGCTGAGCAGGTCCGGCACGCGGAAGAGGCGGAGCTTGGCGTTCGTCGTCTCGACGATCACCACGAATCCCGCCACGACCAGCAGCTTGGCGCCATACGTCAACAGGCTGAACCCCAGTCCGGCGGGAGCGGCGACCGCCAGACCGAACGGGAAAAACACATTCACGAGCAGGGTCATCAACACCAATTGTTTGATCGAGGCGCCCCATTCCATCAGCGCCAGGTAGCGTCCCGAGTATTCGAGCAGCATCGCTTCGTGGATCATCGTCAGCTCCAGGTGTGTCGCCGGGTTGTCCACGGGCAGCCGCCCGGTCTCGGCCAGCAACACGATAAACAGGGCGGCGAAGGCCAGCACGTGCATGGGACTCAGGAGATTCCAGTCCGGGCCCAATGTCGCCGCCACAATCCGGCTGATATCGGTCGAGCCCGCAGCGATGGCCATCGTAAACACCGCCAGCATCAGCGCCGGCTCGGCGATCGCCGCGATGGTCATCTCGCGACTGCTGCCCATGCCACCAAAAGCGCTGGCCGGATCCAGCCCCCCCAGCGCGAGAAAAAAGCGTCCGAGGGCCAGCAACCCGACCAGGGCCAGCACGCCGCCAAAAAGGCTCAAGGGCGCCTGCACGGTCACCATCGGCACCAGCAGTCCGGCCAGCAACGCGGTGATGAACACGACATAGGGCGAAAATGAGAAGACCCACGAAGCGTGCTCGGAGATCACCATGTCCTTGCCGAAGAACTTCCGCAGGTCGAGGTAGGGCTGCCAGACCGGCGGCCCCCGGCGGTTCTGCAGCCGGGCCTTCCAGTTCTTGATGATGCCGGTGATTAGCGGTGCGAGCGCAAGCAACAGCACCGTCTGTAAAACGATCGCGGTCAGATCGAGGTTCATAGCGCGAACATCAGCAGCAACACGAGCGTTACAAAGATATAGATCAGATAAGCCTGCAGGCTGCCGGCCTGCAGCGCCCGCATCCTCCGCGAGACCCTCCAGACGAGCCAGTTCAGCGGACGATAAATACGCGTCTGGAAAACCTCCTCCACGTGGCTCTCAAACCGGAGGTTCTTGGCGAAATAGGGGGAGAAGTCGTACTCCCGCTGCACCTCGCGCCGTGGGCGGAAAAGCGCCTTGAAGATCATCCGGATCGGCTTGGAAAAGCCGGTCGCTGTATATTCCATTCGGGGCGTCAGTCCCTGCAGTCCGCAATCCCAGGTCGGCCCGCGGCGCACAGTCGTCTCCCGGGCAAACACCCACCAGAGCCCCAGCGGCACGGGCAGGAGGCACACGGCCATAAGCGCGAGGCCCAGCGTGGACACGGAGCCGCCGGTGGCTTTCGCGCCAGCCAGCACAAGACCGTTCGCCTGGCTGAGCTGGGTGCTGAGCGCGAACCCGGCAAGCTGGCTCGTCACCGGATCGAGCAGCCGCACGAACTGCGTCGGGAACAGACCAAGGACAACGCAAACCGCCGTGAGCAGAAACTGTCCGGCGACCTCCGGCGCGCCGGCTTCATGGGCGCAGGCCGCATGTTCGCTGCGCGGCTGCGCGAGAAACGTGATGCCATAGGCCTTGACGAAGCACGCGGCAGCGAGCGCACCCGTGAGCGCCAGCATGGCGCCGCCCAGCGGAAACATCAGCCGGATAAGGCTCGAAGTGGTCCCGAAGCCCTGGAGCAATGACTGGTACGTCAGCCATTCGCTCACAAAACCATTCAGCGGGGGCAGCGCGGAAATCGCCACCGCGCCCACCAGAAAACAGAACGCTGTCTGCGGCATCCGCTTCACCAGGCCGCCCATCTCCTCCATATTGCGGGTGTGGGTCGCATGGACCACGGCGCCAGCACCGAGGAACAGCAGGGCTTTGAACACCGCGTGGTTGATTGTGTGGTACAGCCCGGCGATGAGCGCCAGCGAGGCCAGCAGCGGATGGCCGGTGTGCAGGAACATCAACGCCGCGCCCAGCCCCATAAGGATGATGCCGATGTTCTCGATGCTGTGGTAGGCCAGGAGCCGTTTCAGATCATGCTCCATCAGCGCATAGAGCACCCCGAGGACGGCCGAGATCGTGCCGATGGTCAGAATGGTGACACCCCACCAATTCGGCGGCGCGCCCATGAAATCGAAGTAAACGCGGATCAGACCGTAGATCCCGGTCTTGATCAGCACCCCGGACATCATCGCCGAGACGTTGCTCGGCGCAGCGGGATGGGCCACCGGCAGCCAGATGTGAAGCGGGATGACGCCCGCCTTCACGCCAAAGCCGACGAGGAAGAGGATGAACGCCGCGTTGCGCGGCCCCGCCGCCATCGTGACTCCGACCGCGTGGAAGCCTTCAAAGCCGTAACCGCCCGAGGCCTGGAACAGCAGCAGAAAGCCGAGAATCAGGCAGCCGGTGCCGATGTGCGACATCACGAAGTACAGCACCCCGGCGTTGCGCGACTCCTCTTTTTCGTGCTCGAAGCTGACGAGGAAATACGTCGACAGCGCCATGAGCTCCCAGGCGATCAGGAAGAAGAACGCGTTGTCCGCCAGGAAAACCAGGGTCGTCGCCATCAGCACCGAATTGAAAAACGCCCCGAACACCCCGAGGTTCTTGCGACCGAAGAACTGCCGGTTGTAGCCCAGCGAATAGATGGCGATGGCGAGACCGACCAGCGAAACAAGCAGCGTAAAAAACAGGCTCAGCGGATCGAGCCGGATGGAAAAGCGGATGTAAGGAATCAGCGACGGGAGAATCTGCACCGATTCGTGAGCAGTGGTGGCGCCGGTCAGCAGGCCGGTGATGCTCGCGGCAATGCCGGTGAGGGCCGCCAGGCAGGCGATGCCAAAGCCGCAGAAATTGGCGGCTTTTTCGGCGCGCAGGCACACCAGGCTGGCCACCACACCAAGCACATACCCCAGCAGGGTCAGCAGAAGCAAGGTTTGGGGCAATTGATTCATCGGAGGGTGGAATCAGTTCATGGATTGCACGGAGTTTCGCAACTCTCGATCCGGCAGCCAAACTCTTCCAGTCGGATCCCCACCACGAAACACACAAAACACACGAAAAAATACAAGACGGAGACAGAATCAATGATCTCTGCACCCTCTTTTTGCTGAGATCGAATCCTGCCGAAAAACGCGCACAAAAGTCTTAATTTCGTGTGATTCGTGTTTTTCGTGGTAAAATCCTTTCGCATTGTGGGTGAGAACCACGATCTCATTGCTTGGGCGCGCCAGGGGTGTCGCCCGGGGACTTCAAGACCCCGTCGATGCGCTCGAGCGCGGTCGCCAGCTCCTGCCGGACCGTTTCGAGCTTTTGCTTTTCCTGATGCAGCGGATCGGATGACGACACCGGCGGCAGGCCGAGGATCACGCGGGAGCGGGCCAGCGCCGCCTCGATGTGCGGACAGACATTTTCCCGACCGATGCGGTCCAGAAACCCGGCCTTTTCCATCAAGAACAGCGGCTGCGTGTGCGGTCCGCTCAAAACCAGGTGTTTCCCTTTGCGGCTCAGGCGTTCGTGAAGATCCTCAAGTGCGTTGAGCCCGGTGGCGTCCATCGCCACGACCTTCCGCATGCGCAGAATCAGTATGGAGGGCTCCCGCTTCTCGCGCTTGAGCACGCTCTCCAGTTTGTCGACGGCCCCAAAGAAAAACGCGCCGAAGATGCGGTACACCATTACACCCTCCGGAATCTCCCGGCCGACGAGCGAGTGCTGCGAGCCCTCGGTTTCCGTGGTTTCGTCCACCGCGGTGATCTGCGTGGTCTCGGAAACGCGTTTGATGAACAGCACCGCGGCCAGCACAAGGCCGATCTCCACGGCCACGGTCAGGTCCACCACAACCGTCAGAATAAATGCGGAGAGAAACACCGCGGCGTCGCTGGCGGGCCATTTCGGGAGCCGGGCGAAATTGTGCCATTCGCCCATGTGCAACGCCACATTCACCAGGACGGCGCTCAGGGTGGCGAGCGGGATGTACTTGGCGAGCGGCGCCGCGACCAGCAGGATCGCGAGCAGGGTCACGGCGTGCACGATGCCGGCGACCGGCGTCCTGGCGCCGCTCTTGACGTTCGTCGCCGTGCGCGCGATGGCGCCGGTGGCGGCGATGCCGCCAAAGAGCGGGCTGACGATGTTGGCGATGCCTTGCGCCATCAGTTCCTGGTTGGAATTGTGGCGGTCGTCCACCATTCCGTCCGCGACCACGGCACAAAGCAGTGACTCGATGGCCGCCAACAAAGCGATGGTCAAGGCTGGTTGGAGCAGCGGCTGCAGGTTTCCCCACACAATCGCCGGAAGGTGCGGGGACGGCAACCCCTGGGGTATGCCGCCGAACCGGCTCCCAATCGTCTCAACCGGCAACGAGAAGATCGCCACCGCCGCCGTGCCCAGGATCAGCGCCACAATCGAGCCGGGCACGCGCCGTTGCAGACGTTTTGGCCAGAAGAGGATGATCGCCAGCGAAACGGCCGAGACCGCGAGGGTCGACCATTGCGTGGTGCCCAGCCCGCCGATCAACACCCGCATCTTCTCGATGAATTCCGACGGGGCCTTCTCCACCTGCAGGCCAAAGAAATCCTTGATCTGGGTCGAAAAGATCAGGACCGCGATTCCGCTCGTGAACCCCATCGTCACCGGATACGGAATAAACTTGATCATCGAGCCCAGTTTCACGGCGCCCATGACGAACAGGAACATCCCCGCCATGATCGTGCAGATGGCGAGATTCTCCGGCCCGTACTTTGCGCCGATCCCATAAAGGATGACAATGAACGCGCCGGTGGGCCCGCCGATGGAAACCCTCGAACCGCCCAGGGCGGAAATCAGAAAGCCGGCGACGACCGCGGTAAAAATCCCCGCCTCGGGTTTGACGCCCGAGGCGATGGCAAAGGCCATGGCAAGTGGCAGTGCGACAATCCCCACCGTCACCCCGGCGATGAGGTCGGCCGTGAACTCCCGGCGGGAATAGTCCTTCAGCGTGTCGAGCAGTTTCGGTCGGAACGATATCGATACCATTGGATTGGACGGAAATGATCTCGGTGATTAGCGTGATTCTGTCTGCGCCACGGTCATCGCGCCGGAACCTCCGCGCAATTCGATCCCGTGGAATGCGGCCAGGATTTCTTCCGGCTCGGCCGCGTAGCGGATGGCCTCCAACGCCGCGAGATTCGTAGAGAGCCGGGTCAAGCCGGAAATCAGCGACAAATAGTCATCGGCGCCGTTCGCCGGCACCGCCAGCAAAAATACCATGCGGATCGGCCGCGCGGTTCCTGGACCCCAGGCAAATGGCACGTCAGAACGCCCAAATGCAAATGCAAGTTCCCGCAAGCCTGGAAGCCGGGCGTGAGGAAAGGCCATCCCCTCTTCCATGTCGGTGCTCAGGAGAAACTCGCGGTTAAGCGCCTCGTGATAGAAGGGCAGCCAATCAGGGACGCACCCATCCCGCTGCAAAGCGAGGCTGAGTTCATGAATGACGCTGGTCGCGTCCCGGCTGACCAACCGAGGAATGATCAGTCCGGCCCTGGTGAAATCCGCCAAAGTCATGGAGACATCCGGCCGGGTCGAAGCAGCGCGCGGCCCGTTCCTCGGCCGAAGGTGGCGCCGGTCTGCGACCGGCGACTTCGCCGGCCGGAGACTGACGCTACTTGACGACATGATTCCATTTATTCAACGCAAGATCGGCCCATCCCTGCGACAAGGTCAACGAGTGGTTCCGTTTCTCCTCACACCGCAACCGCCGCGGGCTTCTTCCGCGTCTTGCGGACAAGGACCGGCTTCGGCACAGGCGGCTCCGCTACTGGAGAAATTTCATCCAACGGCAGCAAGAGATAACGCCCACAGTTGTCGCACAGGTAAAGATCCTTAGGGTAAGCCAAGCTCGCGGCCGTGCCCAAAGGAACACGGATGTGGCATTCACGGCAGACGCCGTTGCGCACGAGCGCCACGCCTTTGCGCCCCTGGGCAATCAACCGATCGAAATGGCCGAGAATCTGCGCTGGGATCTTCTCACGCAGCAGCTTGATCTGAGCTTCACGCTCCGCCGACACGGGCGCGGTTTGCAGTTGCAGTTGTTGCAAGGCGTACAGATTTTCCACGGTCGTTCGCATAATACGATCTCCTGTCGCAAAGATCGTGCCGGATGCAGCGGTAAATTGCTTAGTCGTTGCCGCGCCATCGGTTGAAATTCTACTCCCGCCTTGCCGCTGCGGCCCTTCTGGCCGGCCGTCTCGCGATTGTGCACTCCTTGCGCTTTTTCCCGGGCATCTGTGCAAGCTCCGGCAAGGCGCGCCTCAGCCGGGATCATGAAATCGGAGCTCGCATTCTCGCCTGACAGCATCGGCAGGGCGCGACCGCTGGGCGCGCCGAGGACAACGGGCGGCCCGGCTCTGCTGGCCGGCAGAGCGCCCCACCGCCTGGGTCAGACAAGTGCACGAGCTAAAACAACACAAAAAATCCGGGCGACCGACGCTGCACTTGGATGATTCCTCTCATCCGGCAACGCCGACGGCCCGGATCGCAATTGTTAATGGCCGGCAGCTTCCCAGCCGCCGCCGCGCGCCATACTCAGGACTTCTTGGCGCCGCGCGCTTTCTTCGGCTTGCCCACCCACGGTGTGGCAGGCACAGGCGCCGCCGCGGGCGCCGGGGTTGCGCAGGGCGCGACAGGAGCCGGAGCCGGTGTGGCTTCGGCCGCAGGAGCGCTCGCAGCCGGTGCAGGAGTGACAGGAGTGAGATTTGTGGAGTCCATAGGTTTCGAATTGATCAGTTCAAATGCCGAAGCCGTCTTGGCGCCGGCACGAGGGTCCCATGCATCGACTGTGCCGATCCACCCGGACATGATCTAACCTTGTGGAATCAAACCGTTTCCAACCTAACGGCCACCGCGCCCGTCAGTCGTGCTTTCTGATTCTTTGCTCACTTGGAGCAATTTGTGCACGTGAGTGTGTCACTCTGTGCAACAAGAGATCCGACCTTCGGCTCGGACGGAGCCTCGCCCTCCACTATGCATAAGTCCGGCCCAAATGGCGCCAGCCATTTGTTTAGGAGCATGCCCGCCTTCGCTCAGAGAGCTATGGCGTGGCCACTGAATCCTGACGAGCCGCGTCGGAGCCTTGGCGGAGACGGGGAGGGCAAAGCCCGACAGGCTCCTGGATAGTCGGTTGTTTCTGAGGCGCACCAGCCGTGGCGCAGGATTCCGAGCCGGCCTCGCCGACAATCGGCAGATGCGCCCCACCGTCAGGAGCGCGCTCGAATATATTCCGGATAGGTATCCTCATGAGCAAGCGCAGGCCCATAGGGCAATACGCGACCCATTGCGCTGGCGGCAAACAGAAGAACCGGCGGCGCGGCGACCGAGAACAAGAACCAGCGCGGATCGACCCGCCACCGAAACAACGTGTACAACCACTGCCCGAAGTCGCCCGGCCCGCACACCAGACGCACCGTAAGAGCTGCCGCCACAGCGGGTCCGATCGCTGGAAGGACCAACGACGCTTCCCAAAGCGGGCTGCCGAAGAATCCACAGCCATGTGCCGCCGCCAACGCGGGAATCCATCCGGGCCGATCCAGAACGGGGTCACGATCCAGAACGGGGTCAGGTCTTGGGGTTTGGGGTAATCTGGAGTTTCTTTGCGAGGGTGGGCTCAG